>ENA-UEQS01000378-UEQS01000378.1-human-gut-metagenome-genome-assembly--contig:-NODE-378-length-34978-cov-10.605656_pt1 | contig 34978 bp, 31 predicted proteins | sample MGYA00242953_ERZ507953 | MGnify/ENA primary metagenome ERZ507953 (study PRJEB26167, sample SAMN06115474) | human gut metagenome | host: Homo sapiens | place: China:Jiangsu | collected 2016-07-06...
GGCAAAGCCCACAAATACTTTCCGTTTATGCAATCTAATGATAGCAAAACAGTTTGCTGTTTTGCGGCTTGAACACAACGGTGTTAGCCTTGAAAAGCGAAAGCAACAAGAAAAGGAAATCGTTATTTCGTTAATAAAATATAGGTTTTTTAATGGCTGTCGCCTGTTTTTTCAAACTTAGTTTTAGCACGCAAACAGCGACGCTGTTTGCGCCTGATAAATTGTTATATTGGAAGATATTATAGGCGCTGCCCATACTCGCAAGCCTTTAAAAAGGCTTGACCTAAATTTTTTAATTATTTCACTTAAACAGGAAATCATACTTTCCCACATTTTACAAATAGTCAAAGCCCAAATTTACTTTTCAATAAACACAAAAAGAGCCGACTCTTGCGAATCGGCTCAATTATTTAAGAAAGTGTTATAAATTCAAAGTGAATTACTCGTTAATAGCGATAACTGCACCTGAACCTACTGTTCTACCACCCTCACGGATAGCGAAACGAAGACCTACTTCGATAGCGATTGGAGTGATAAGCTCAACATCCATCTCAACGTTATCGCCAGGCATACACATCTCTGTACCCTCTGGGAGTGAGATTGTACCTGTAACGTCAGTTGTTCTGAAGTAGAACTGTGGACGGTAGTTGTTAAAGAATGGTGTATGACGGCCACCCTCGTCCTTTGTAAGAACGTAAACCTGACCACGGAACTTTGTGTGTGGGTGAATTGTACCTGGCTTAGCAAGTACCTGACCTCTCTGGATTTCAGTTCTCTGAACACCACGGAGAAGTACACCTACGTTGTCACCAGCCTCAGCATAGTCAAGAGTCTTTCTGAACATCTCAAGACCTGTAACAACAACTTTTCTCTTCTCGTCTGTAAGACCAACGATCTCAACTTCCTCAGAAGTTCTGATCTGACCTCTTTCAACTCTACCTGTAGCAACTGTACCACGACCTGTGATTGTGAATACGTCCTCAACAGGCATAAGGAATGGCTGGTCAGCCTTACGGTCAGGAGTTGGGATAAACTCGTCAACAGCATCCATAAGCTCGTGGATGCAAGCATACTCAGGAGCATTAGGATCCTTAGAATCGCTTGTAAGTGCGAGGTAAGCTGAACCCTTGATGATTGGTGTTTCATCGCCCGGGAAGTCATACTCGTTGAGGAGGTCACGGATCTCCATCTCTACGAGCTCAAGAAGCTCAGGATCGTCAACCTGGTCTGTCTTGTTCATGAATACTACGATGTAAGGTACACCTACCTGACGAGAAAGAAGGATGTGCTCTCTTGTCTGTGGCATAGGACCGTCAGCAGCTGATACAACGAGGATAGCGCCGTCCATCTGAGCAGCACCTGTGATCATGTTCTTTACATAGTCAGCATGGCCTGGGCAGTCAACGTGTGCATAGTGACGCTTTTCTGTCTCGTACTCAACGTGAGCTGTGTTAATTGTGATACCACGCTCTCTCTCTTCAGGAGCCTTATCGATGTTAGCGTAATCAACGAAGTCAGCGTCGCCTTCTAAGTTGAGAACCTTTGTAATTGCAGCTGTAAGTGTTGTTTTACCATGGTCAACGTGGCCGATTGTACCAATGTTTACATGGGGTTTATTTCTTTCGAATTTTTCTCTTGCCATTGGAAATTTCCTCCTTAAATATGGTAATTCATTGTAATTTACATTACAATAGATTTAATGCTATTGTACCAACAAATCAGCAAAAAATCAAGAGGTTTTTATAAAAAACCTAATATATTCAGCAAAAAGGATTAATTAGTCCTTCTTAGCTCTCTCGCTCATAATCTTTTCAGCAATGTTCTTCGGAACTTCTGCATAAGTATTAGGCTCCATTACATACTGACCACGGCCCTGTGTCTTAGAACGCATATCAGTAGCATAACCAAACATTTCTGAAAGCGGAACATGAGCTGTTACTCTCTGTGCACCGTTCTCTGCTTCCATGCTCTGGATCATACCACGACGAGAGTTAAGGTCGCCGATAACATCACCGAGGTATTCGTCAGGAACGATAACTGTAACCTTCATGATAGGCTCAAGGAGAACAGGATCAGCTTTTCTCATAGCCTCTTTGAATGCCATAGAACCGGCAATCTTAAATGCCATTTCTGATGAGTCAACCTCGTGGTAAGATCCATCATAAAGCTCAACCTTAACGTCAACTACATTGTAACCTGCGAGTACACCGCTGAGCATTGCGCCCTGGATACCCTGGTCAACAGCAGGAATATATTCCTTAGGAATAGCACCGCCGACAATGTTATTAACGAACTCGTAACCCTTGTCCTTGTTAGGGAATACATTAATCTTAACATGACCGTACTGACCCTTACCACCTGACTGACGAGCATACTTCTCATCAACAGAAGCCTCTTTACGGATTGTTTCTTTGTAAGCAACCTGCGGAGCACCGATATTAGCCTCTACCTTAAACTCACGGAGAAGACGGTCAACGATAATCTCAAGGTGAAGCTCACCCATACCTGCGATAATTGTCTGACCTGTTTCTTCATCAGTATAAGCACGGAATGTTGGGTCTTCTTCTGCAAGCTTTGCAAGAGCAATACCCATCTTTTCCTGACCGGCTTTAGTCTTAGGCTCGATAGCTACTCTGATAACAGGCTCCGGGAACTCCATAGACTCAAGAACTACAGGATTCTTTTCGTCGCAGAGTGTGTCACCTGTTGTTGTATTCTTAAGACCAACAGCAGCAGCAATATCACCTGCATAGCAGCAGTCGATATCTTTTCTGTCGTTAGCGTGCATCTGAAGAATTCTGCCCATACGCTCGTTGTTGTCTTTTACAGAGTTGTAAACTGTATCTCCGGCCTTAACAATACCTGAGTAAACTCTGAAGAAGCAGAGCTTACCTACGAACGGGTCAGTTGCAATCTTAAATGCGAGAGCCGCAAAAGGCTCTGTATCAGAAGAATGTCTTTCAACTTCTTCGCCTGTTTCAGGGTTTGTACCCTTGATAGCAGGAACATCGGTTGGAGCAGGCATATAATCGATAATAGCGTCAAGGAGCATCTGAACGCCCTTGTTACGGTATGAAGAACCGCAAGTTACAGGAACCATTGTATTGTCGATTGTAGCTTTTCTGATAACTTTCTTAATTTCATCTATAGAAATTTCCTCGCCGCCGAAGTATTTCTCCATAAGATCCTCGTCAAGCTCAGCAACTGACTCGATGAGTTTCTCGTGATACTCGTTAGCAAGATCCTGCATGTTCTCAGGAATTTCTTCCTCACTGTAATCTGTACCGTCTTCATTGTGGTAAATCTCGGCCTTCATAGTAACGAGGTCGATAATACCTGTGAAGTCGCTTTCGGCACCGATTGGGAGCTGAATCGGAACAGCGTTACATTTAAGTCTGTCCTTCATCATCTGAACAACATGGTAGAAGTTAGCACCCATAATGTCCATTTTATTTACGTAAACCATTCTTGGTACACCGTAGTTGTCAGCCTGACGCCATACGGTTTCAGACTGAGGCTCAACGCCGCCCTTAGCACAAAGAACTGTTACAGAACCGTCAAGTACACGGAGTGAACGCTCAACTTCAACGGTGAAGTCAACGTGACCAGGTGTGTCGATGATGTTGATTCTGTGTTTCTTGTACTGATGCTTGCTACCGAACCAAAATGCTGTTGTTGCAGCAGAAGTGATTGTGATACCACGTTCTTTCTCCTGAACCATCCAGTCCATAGTTGAAGCACCATCGTGTGTTTCGCCGATTTTATGGTTTACGCCAGTGTAATACAGGATACGCTCTGTTGTTGTAGTTTTACCGGCATCGATGTGAGCCATGATACCGATGTTTCTTGTCTGTTCAAGTGAAACCTGTCTTGGCATAAAATCCTCCTCTAAAAATTACTCCGGTAATAAAAATTACCATCTGTAATGAGCGAAAGCCTTGTTTGCTTCAGCCATCTTATGAGTGTCTTCACGCTTTTTGAAGGCACCGCCTGTGCTGTTAGTAGCATCAAGAATCTCTCCTGCAAGTCTTTCCTTCATTGTTCTTTCATTTCTGGCTCTTGAGTAAGTTGAAATCCAACGAAGACCGAGTGTCTGTCTTCTCTCAGGACGAACCTCCATAGGAACCTGATATGTGGCACCACCTACACGGCGAGCCTTTACCTCGAGAACTGGCATTACATTTTCCATAGCCTGCTCGAAAACCTCAAGTGGGTTATTACCTGTCTTATCAGCAATGATTTCAAATGCACCGTAAACAATCTTCTGAGCAACGCCCTTTTTACCGTCATACATAATGTTATTGATAAGACGAGTTACAAGTTTTGAATTATAAAGCGGATCCGGTAATACGTCACGCTTCGCAATAGAACCTCTTCTTGGCACTTTGCTTCCCTCCTTCACAATAATTGAGATATCATAGGTACTCGAAAGCGACAAACTCCCGTATGCCAACAAGAAATCCATAAATATATATAGAAATCCTGCCGCATAGCAGAACTTAAAATCAATTTAAGCCGAAGTTATGTCAATTCCTTATTTACCTGCCTTTGGACGCTTTGCGCCATACTTAGAACGGGACTGCATTCTTCCTGCAACGCCCTGTGCGTCGAGTGTACCACGAACAATGTGATAACGAACACCAGGCAAGTCCTTAACACGGCCACCACGAATAAGAACAACGCTGTGCTCCTGAAGGTTGTGACCAACACCTGGGATGTAAGAACTAACTTCGATACCGTTAGAAAGTCTTACTCTGGCAATCTTTCTGAGAGCTGAGTTAGGCTTTTTAGGTGTAGCAGTCTTTACGGCTGTGCACACACCTCTCTTCTGCGGTGAGCTCTGGTTGATAGCAACACGCTTCTTAGAGTTCCAACCCTTTAAGAGTGCAGGAGCCTTAGCTTTCTTTTCGGAAACCTCTCTGCCCTTTCTTACCAACTGGTTAAATGTAGGCATATTTTTCCTCCTTTCCAAAATATTAAGAAATTGATTAACCGCCCTGTCAAGCAGGGCCGAAATGCCGAACAAGGTGCAATTACACATTGCTCTGCAATTTAGTATTATAACTCAACAAATATCGTTTTGTCAAGCGTTTTTATCCCGATTTTACGGCATTTTTACTTACATTTTCAAGTTTTGTGCTGTGGCAGATACTATTTTACCCCAAAATTTTCTGCATATACCGCAAAAACTGCCCTCCGACAAATCAGAGAGCAGTTTTATATAAAAGGTTATCAATTTTTAGCTTTGCCAAATCAGTTATTCTCAACCTTAAAGCCGTTATCCTGAGCGTATTTTTCGGCTGTTGAGCCTTTCTTTGCAACAATAACAAGGTCTTTTGAAATAACATTTTCTTCATTTGAATCTAAATATCCGACACCGACATCGTCGATATATGTTACAGACTCCGGAATTGTAATCTTTTTAAGATACTTGCAGTTATAAACAGCATAGTCTCCAATGCTTTCAACACCATCTTCAAAAACAATTTCGGTTACGCCCTCTAAGCCCCACAAAGCATAGCTCTCAATATTCTTAACAGAGCCGGGGATTATAAGCTTCATATTCAAATCATCGGTGTCGATATTCGAATAATTATAAACATATATCTCATAAACGCTTGTTACAGGCTTGCCGTTAATTTCGTTCGGAACTCTGATTTCAAAATTCTTATCGGTAAATGTTTCGTCAAATGTGTCCATATAATTATAGCCTGTGATTTCAATTTCGCTGCCGTCGTTAATCTCCTGATAGTAAAAATGGCTTGCACTGTCATAATTTCTTTCACTGCTGTCACTGTTGTATTTGCTTTCATTATCTTCTACAAATATGCTTACGCCTTCCTTAACGCCACCAATAACCGAACCGACAGTCTTAAAAGCGTTGCAGGCTACAACACCGACAACAACAGCAAGAATAATTATGATACCGAGAATAACGCTGATTACAATAGCTGCAATCTTACCGCCGCTCATACCTTTTTTAGGCTGATTAGGCATATTGTTGTTAGGAACATTTGTAAACTGCTGACCTGTGTAACCGTTATTTACAGGCATACCGTTTGGCTGATTAGCAGATGAATTATACTGATACGGCTGTGGTGCAGGCTGTGCATTGTTTGCGTCGGCACCAAAACCCGAAGGTGAATTATATGCGTCCGGACCGAAATTGTTTGGCTGTGTGTTGTAATTATCCGCACCGAAGCTGTTTGGCTGTGAATTGTTGTCAGCAACATTCTGCTGTGCAGGTTCGGAATTATAATTGTTTGCCGCAAAATTATCCGACTGTGCAGGCTGTGTTTGAGTTTCCTGCTCTTTTACAGGCTCTTCGACAGGAGCGGGTGTGCCGCAGCTTGTGCAAAACTTACCTGTGATTTCATTTCCGCAATTAGGACATTTCATTTACTATACCTCTCCTTAAATAAGCAAAATATATTTGCCATACTATTGCATAATTATACCATTTTGTTTATGCAAAAATCAATTGCTTTTATTTACATATAAAAAAGCAATATATTGTATATTTTTATAATTTCATAACAAAAAGGTTCTCCGCAGCAGAGAACCTTAAGTTTATTATTTTACATAATTTCATCTAAGCAATTATCTCAACCTTCGATAAAAGCCTTTATAATTTAAACGCTCACGATTAATCAAAGCATCAGTTATATTCAATATACAAATCGTTATCCTTGGCGTATCTGTCGGCAGCCGAGCCTTCTTTAGTGTATATGTAAGTAAGCGGAGAACGGGTATATTCTCTTTTGCCGACAGGCTCTGAAAATGTATCTCCCGCAATATAAAAGCCTACCGCATGCTCGCCTATAACGGTCACCGATTCCGGAATATTAACCCTATCAAGCGAATAGCAATCCACAATAGCATCAGGCTCAAGAGTTTCAACACCGTCTTCAAAGGTAATTTCACGCACATGTTCCGACAGTTTAAAAGTATCGCTCTGTATTGTCTTTACTGTACCGGGTACTGTAATATAAATATGGAGAGTACCCGAGGAAAGAGGATTGGTCGGATTGATTTTTCCGATAGCAGTTACGGTTTTGCCGTTAATTTCACTCGGAATATTAAAATAAAAATTGTAAGTATCATCTACAACTTCATCCTTAAAATCATTGTAGTAATCCACGGTGTCAATACCTGTGACTGTAACAGTTCCGTCATCGTTTTCAGTGTAAAAGCAATACGAGTTTTCGTCCAAATCCATACTCACGGACGAAACGGCAGCAGAGTCATCCGCACCCGTAAACTCACCTATTCCCTTATTAAATTTATTATTTTTGATTACATTCATTATGACGATATATCCGATAACACAAAGGCTGATAATCAATACACTTACAACAACAGGAACAACTATGCGAGCTGTTTTTGATTTTTTCTTTTCACGGGTATTTACAACATCCGAAAACGGCTGATTTTGATTAGTATAACCGCTCGGCATTGCGCTGTTGTTGTAATTAAGGTTTCCGTAACTATGCTGTGAATTGTAATTTTTTTGAGCATAGTTGTTTACAGACTGCGTGCTGTAACCGTTTTGTGCGTATTCGTTTACAGGCTGAACACCGGCACTGTTTAAAGCAGTATTTTCAACTGCAGATTTCGACACTTCTTCAGAATTATTTATATTTGCCTGTTCGTCGGATTTTTCCTGAACGGCTTTTTCCTGTTCTAATTCTTCTTGCGGTACGGGTCTGCCGCAAAAGGTACATATATTACCCTCAAATCTTTCTCCGCAATCCGGACATCTGTGCATTTTTCTGTTCCTCCAAATTTATATCAATTACATTCCATAGAACAGCATAATTATACCATTTTGATACATATAAATTCAAGCATATTTTTGGATATAATAAAGCATAAAATTACAATTTATTTAACTAAAGTGCATAACAAAAGGCTCTCCGTTCAGAAGAGCCTTAGCTTTAAAATTATGTTTCAGAAAAACATTTCGTAAAGCGATTATAAGATTTTATCTTAAATTTGCGCAAAGTCATAACTTATTATTCACGCAAGTGCTTTTTCGATTTCCTGTGCGGCATCATCAAGGTAGTTGCCCTCAAAGAGTTCTACTCTGCCCTCGTCGACACACTTGGCAAGGTCGCTGTCAATAGGAAGCTTTGCAAGTACCTTTGTATTGTAACGCTCGGCAATTTCATCAATATGGCTTTCACCGAAAATATTATGCTTTTTGCCGCAATCGGGACATACAAAATAACTCATATTCTCAACAAGACCGAGAATCGGCACATTCATCATATTTGCCATTTTTACCGCCTTTTCGACAATCATGGAAACAAGCTCCTGCGGAGATGCAACTACAATGATTCCGTCAATCGGCAAACTCTGGAATACGGTAAGCGGAACATCTCCTGTTCCCGGAGGCATATCAACAAACATATAGTCCTCGTTTTCCCAGATAACATCTTTCCAAAACTGCTTTACCGTGCCTGTAATGACAGGTGAACGCCATACAACAGGGTCGGTCGGATTTTCAAGCAAAAGGTTTACTGACATAATATCAATTCCCGTTTCGGTTGTAACAGGAATAATTCCGTATTCGTTGCCCTTTGCTCTTTCGTTAATGCCAAAAGCCTTTGGAATTGACGGGCCTGTAATATCTGCGTCAAGAATAGCCGTTTTTTTACCAAGACGATTGAAAGTTACCGCAAGAGTTGAAGTAACAAGGCTTTTGCCTACTCCGCCCTTGCCAGATACTACGGCAATTACTTTCTTTACACTGCTGTATTGATTAAGGCTTTCACGCAAACTTTCCGAATTTTTTGACTTGCAGTCAGAGCTGCAAGATGAACAATCATGACTACATCCCATATTTTTTACATCTCCATTTTATACAATTTGTGTTGTTTCGTCGGGAACATACTCCGTTACAGGTTCTGTATCCGGGGTAGATTCGTAAGTTTCGGGTTCGGTATATTCTTCTGTGTAAGGCTCTGTTTCCGGCTCGGTGTTCTCCTCTGTGGAAGGCTGTTCTGTGGTTTCCTCCACAGACTCCGTGTAATCGGGAACATACTCCGATTCGGTTTCAGGCTCGTAATACTCGGTTGTCGGCTCTTGAGTTGTGGCAACAGTCGCTTTCGTGGTAGGTGCAGTTGTCACCGTCGATTTTTTATTGTCAAACGAACATTTTGAAAGCACAAAAGCAATCACACATACTACTATAACCGCAACGGCTACCACTACGCATACCATAGCCGCCTTACTGTTTTTCTGCTTTTGTTTTTTCGCTTTTTTCTGCTTTTTCGGCTTTCCCGAATAATCGTCCGTATCTGCATTATTCTCATAATAGTCGTCATTATTCGGTTGTCTGCGCTTAAATTCGTGTCTGTCCTCACCAGTTTGAGCGTCAAAGCCGTCGCCATAATCTCTGTTGCTTTTTTTCGGATTATCCGACGGTATATGATTTTTGCTTGCTATCGATTGACAGTCAAAATCATCGCCGTAATTATCGCTGTGAATATCAAAATTCTCTGCGCTGTCTATGGCAGGCTCATTATTCGGTACATCGTTTGAATTTTTTACAACTTCTTTATCTTCAACAGTTTCGGTATTATCAACATCAAAATTTTCAATATCCGCAAATCTGTCCTCTTCGTCTTTTTTTGCGTGACGGGCAATATATACGTTTTCTTCTTCCTCTTCAATTTTTTCTGTTCCGTCAAACTTATCCTTTTCGTCCATAAATTCACCCTCTTTAATTCGGTTTTAAATGTTGGGGTAACAATAATAAATTATTGTTTGGCTCACGGTTTAGTGTAATAATTTAAAAATTCAGGTCAAGCCTTTTTAAAGGTTGACCAAACTTTTATAATTACTTGGCTGAAGTATTATGCTAAACTATAAATTACCCAAACTTATGATAAAAAGCCTTTAATTCTTAAATAACCATATAAGGCACCGCTTAAATAATAAAACAGCGGCTCGATTTTGTCAAGTCGCTGTCAAATTAATAAGTAAAACAAATTATTCTTCTGTGTTTTCTTCGCTTGTTTCGGTTTCTTCGGCATTTTCGGAAGTTTCCTCTGATTCTTCTTCATTTTCAACATCCTGAATGTCAGCTTCTATACCGCCCTCAACGAATTTTTTCTCGCTTTCGTTCTCTTCCTCGGCAATTTCAAAACCGCTTAAGAATGTGTACGGAATACCGTAACCGAATACAACGGCTGCAAGTGTTGTTACAATGCTGATTGAACTGTCATTTATAACAAATGCGCTGTGGAGCGGCATACCGCTTGCTATGCTTGCAATCATTATGTAAAGCGCAGGCAATACCATAATTATTAATGTAATCGGTGAAAAACGCTTTACAGGCTTTCCGTCGCCGACTCTTGTTGCGTAGAACAAAAGCAGACCGAACACTGTGTAAACAAACAACTGAATTACATTTGAAAGCACCTGATTCTGTCCAAGTGCAAAATTAGAGAAAAAGTGTGCGCATACTACAAACGCAAGAATAAGGAATGCAGAGAAAAACAGATTTACTGTATTCTTTTTATTTGGTTTTTTCATAATCGTGCCTCCGAGCATCAAAATTATTTAGATTTTATCACACTATTGTGACAGTTTTATGACAAATGTTCAGTAAATATCGCACTATACAGCACATTTATTACCTTATTTTTTTGCTTTTGCGGCAAGGCACACCCAACCTTTTTCAAGGTGTTCTTCTATAATGTCAAAATCCTTGCCGATTGATTCCTTTACCTCTTCGGCACGGGTATCAATAATACCGCTCATAATATAAACCGCATCGTCTTTCATAAAGTCTTTTACACCTTTTGAAAGGAACATAATTGCGTCTGCTACAATATTTGCAAGTACAATGTCATACTTACCTGTTACTTTATCTGTAAAGCTGCCGCAGATTGCAGTAAAGCGGTCAGCCACATTGTTAATTTCGGCATTTTCTTTTGCGGTTCTTACCGCAACATCGTCAATGTCAACTCCTACGGCACTTTCTGCACCCATAAGCAAAGACGCTATACCGAGCACACCGCTGCCACAACCCACATCAAGCACTTTGTCGCCTTTTTTCATATACTTTTCGCACATTTCAAGGCAAAGTCTTGTGGTTTCGTGACTGCCTGTGCCAAACGCAAGACCCGGGTCAATATTCAAAACTATTCTGCCCTGCGGATCGTAATCATCTCTCCAACTTGGGCGAATAAGGAGCTTTTCTCCAACGGCAATCGGATTAAAATACTTTTTCCAATTGTTTCTCCAATCCTCTTCGGCACAGTCGAGCAATTCAATTTTATGCTCAATGCCCTCTGCATTATACCTTTCGGACAAAAAGGCTACAGCCTCGTTCGGAGAAACATCAGGCTCAAGGTAAATATGAACATAGGCAACGCTCCTGTCTTTCTTGAGCAAATCCTCATCTATAAGGTCAATGTGTGCAATCTCCTGCACTTCCTGCTCAAGAGCAGTGTAGTCCTCAATATAAATTCCGTAAGGCACTACAACATTCGCAATGTCGCCTGCCCTGTCTATATCCTTTGCGTTTACCGCAATTTTTATTTCTGTCCAAGACTCCATTTGTTAAGCCCCTTTATATACTGTTATCAGAATTATTCGTTGAACATTCTCTTTATTTTCTCAAAAAAGCTGTTGCGCTGTGCGTAGTTCTTTTCGTTTGTAACATTCTCAAATTCTTTTATAAGATTCTTCTGCTTAGCGTTAAGATTCTTCGGAACTTCAATGGTTACACGCACATACTGGTCGCCTTTTCCTCTGCCGTTAAGACGCTGAATGCCTTTGCCCTTAAGCTTAAATACATCGCCCGGTTGTGTACCCTCGTGAACCTGATACGAAACCTTGCCGTCAAGAGTAGGAACAACCACCTCTGCGCCGAGAGCAGCCTGTGCAAATGTAAGAGGAAGATTGCACCATACATCATCGCCTCTGCGTTCAAATACAGGATGCGGCTGAACATTTACATATACATGAAGGTCACCCGAAGGGCCGCCGTTGTAACCTGCGTTGCCTCTGCCGCCAACATTAAGAATCTGCTGGTCTTTAATGCCTGCCGGAACTGTAATATCAACAGTTTTAGTCTTGCGCTTTCTGCCCGAACCGCCGCACTTAGGGCAAGGACTGTCAATAATCTTGCCTTTACCGTGACAAGCGTCACAGGCACGCTGTGTCTGAACAACTCCGAAAGGTGAACGCTGGCTGATTGTAACTCTGCCCGAGCCTCCGCATACAGAGCAGGTCTTAGGCTGAGTACCGGGTTTTGCGCCCGTACCGTGACATTCGTCACAAGAAGAAACGCAATCGTAGCTTACGGTCTTTTTACAGCCCTTTGCAGCCTCTTCAAATGAAATATAAATGCTTGCCTCAACATCGCTGCCTCGGCTCGGAGCATTATGATTATTGGAGCGTCTGCCTCCGAATCCGCCGAAAAAGCTTGAAAAAATATCATCTATATCAATGCCCTGACCGTATGCACCGTAACCGCCTGCGCCGCCCGCACCGAAGTTAGGGTCTACGCCTGCGTGACCGTACTGGTCATAGCGGGCTTTTTTATCTTTATCTGAAAGTACCTCGTAAGCCTCGTTGACTTCTTTGAATTTTTCTTCACATTCCTTATCTCCCGGATGGAGGTCAGGGTGGTACTTTTTAGCGCTCTGACGGTAAGCCTTTTTAATTTCGTCTTCGCTTGCTCCCTTAGAAACGCCAAGCACCTCGTAATAATCTCTTTTATCTGCCATCATTCTCACCTTTTAATAACTTGTTATCAGCTGTATAAAGGTTATCTATATACGCTGTATACGCTGTCAAAAATCCATACAGTGCTAAAGGAGCCGTTGCAAAAAACAGCCCCTTTAACAAATTTTAACAGGAAAAACAAATGAAGTCAATCATTGTGTAAATCTTTTTATAGGTGCCGTTTTTAATCAGTTGCCGTCAACATCCTTAAAATCGGCATCATATACGTTAGGGTCACCGTTTGAGCCGCCCTGTGTGCCCTGCTGTGGGTCACCCTGCGGAGCCGCACCCTGTGCGCCCTGCGGATTTGCCTGCTGATAAAGTTTTGCGGAAACTTCGTAAACAGCTTTCTGTAAATCCTCCTTAGCAGTGTCAATCATAGACTTGTCGTTCTTAGCGATAGCGTCCTTAACTGCAGCACACTTTGTATTGATTGTATTCTTTTCGTCCTCTGAAATCTTGTCGCCGCTCTCGTTTACGAGCTTTTCAGCCTGATATACAAGGTTCTCTGCTTCGTTCTTAGCGTCAACCTCTTCACGGTGCTTCTTATCTTCTGCGGCGTACTGCTCTGCTTCCTTAACAGCCTTGTCGATATCTTCCTTGCTCATTGAGGTTGAGTTCTGAATCTGAATCTTCTGCTCCTTGCCTGTACCGAGGTCTTTTGCAGATACATTAACAATACCGTTTGCATCAATATCAAATGTTACTTCAATCTGCGGGATACCACGCATAGCTGGAGCAATGCCTGTGAGAGCAAACAAACCGAGCTGCTTGTTATCTCTTGCAAATTCACGCTCACCCTGTAAAACATTGATTTCAACCTGTGTCTGGTTATCAGCGGCAGTTGAGAAAATCTGGCTCTTCTTTGTAGGAATTGTTGTGTTTCTCTCAATAATCTTTGTCATTACGCCGCCCATTGTTTCAACACCAAGTGAAAGAGGTGTAACATCGAGGAGAAGAAGTCCCTCTACCTCGCCGCCGAGAACGCCGCCCTGAATAGCAGCACCTACAGCTACGCACTCATCAGGGTTAATGCCCTTGAACGGCTCTTTGCCGATAAGCTTTTTAACAGCTTCCTGTACAGCAGGAATTCTTGAAGAACCGCCGACCATAAGAACCTTGTCAATCTGACTGATCTGTAAACCTGAATCAGAGAGAGCCGAACGAACCGGACCCATTGTAGCCTCTACAAGGTCTGCTGTAAGTTCGTCAAACTTAGCTCTTGTAAGTGTTAAGTCAAGGTGCTTAGGACCTGTCTGGTCTGCTGTAATGAACGGGAGGTTGATTGAAGATGTTGTAACGCCCGAAAGCTCTATCTTAGCTTTCTCTGCAGCCTCTTTGAAACGCTGCATAGCAACCTTATCTGATGAAAGGTCAATACCTGTTTCGTTTTTAAATGATGTTACCATCCAGTCGATAATTCTCTTATCGAAGTCATCACCACCGAGGCGGTTGTTACCTGCTGTAGCAAGTACTTCCTGAACACCGTCGCCCATCTCAATGATAGATACATCGAATGTACCGCCGCCGAGGTCATATACCATAACCTTCTGGTCTTTTTCTTTATCTATACCGTATGAAAGAGCAGCTGCTGTAGGCTCGTTGATAATTCTCTTTACATCAAGACCTGCAATCTTACCTGCATCCTTAGTAGCCTGACGCTGTGCGTCTGTAAAGTAAGCAGGAACTGTAATAACTGCCTGTGTTACCTTTTCGCCAAGGTATGCTTCAGCGTCTGCCTTTAACTTTGAAAGAATCATAGCTGAAATTTCCTGCGGTGTGTACTGCTTGCCGTCAATTGATACTTTATATGATGTACCCATTTCTCTCTTAATAGAAGAAACTGTCTTGTCAGGGTTTGTGATAGCCTGGCGCTTTGCGACCTGACCTACCATACGCTCGCCGTCTTTTGAGAAAGCAACAACGGAAGGAGTTGTTCTTGCGCCCTCGGCGTTAGGAATAACTACAGGCTCGCCGCCTTCGATAACTGCTACACATGAGTTTGTTGTACCTAAATCTATACCTATTGTCTTTGCCATAATGAATTCCTCCTGAATATATTTGTTTTACTTTTATACTGATTTATTTATATAAAGGTCTTAGTCGCAATTTGCAACCTGAACCATTGCATGACGAATAATTTTATCGCCGATTTTGTAACCTGTCTGGAACACCTGTGAAATACAGTTCTTTTCAAAATTCTCATCGTCAATCTTTGAGATTGCGTTGTGAATTTCCGGATTAAACTCCTCACCCTGCGCACCGAAAGGCTCAACCTTGAGCTTTTCAAGCGACTTTGCAAGCTGATTTGAAATAAGCTCAATGCCCTTTAAAATATCGGGGTCACAATCTTTTAAATTTGTAATAGCCATCTGAATACTGTCTGCTACAGGCAAAAGCTCTGTAACCGCCTTTGCTGTTGCGTCATCATAAATAGAAAGCTTTTCGTTTGCTGTACGCTTGCGGTAGTTGTCATACTCGGCACAAAGGCGAAGATATTTGTCTTTCTGTGAGTTGAGCTCCTCCTCAAGTTCAGCTATTTTTTTGGCGGTTTCATCAATCTCTTCCGTAACCGTTTCAGCTGTCTGTTCGGATGTATTCTCGTTTACAACAGCTTCGTCTTTTGTCACTTCTTTTTTCTTTGACATATTACCTTTCCTTTCTATATTAATGCTCTATAAGCTCGCTTATTATTTTACTTACACATTCGCTTATACATTCTATAATCGAAATCACTCTGCCGTAATCCGTTCGTATCGGAGCTATTACGGCAAGCGTACCGGACGGTGTATCTTTTACGCTGTAGCTTGAAGAAATTACCGAGCTGTACGCAAGTTCTATACGGCTGTTTTCTGTACCTATACTTACCGAAGTACCTATCGGCAGGCTTGTAAGAACACCTGCAAGATCTCCTTTTCTTGAAAGAAGTTCAATTACATTTCTTGCCGCAAGAAAATTTACATTCTGCATAAACAACGGTTTTGTCTGACCGCTCAAAAAGATTCCGACTTCGTTTGCCTTGTCTGCCGCATCTTTTATCGCCGTAAGCACACTTGGCATAAAGAGCGATAACTCGCCAAATCTTGCCGCTGCCGTCTGTATAAACGGACGATTTATCGAAGAAAGCCTTACTCCGTCAAACAATTCGTTAAGTGCTTTGTCAAACACTTCAAGAATTTCGGGAGTAATTATAAATTCGCATCTGAAAAGCTGATTTTTTATAATGCCGTTTGAGGCAATTACAACAGTCATTGCCGTGTGCGAACCCGTCTGCACAAAGCTGATTTTGTGAATCCTGCTTTCTGCGGAATTCGGTGCTGTGGCAACTGCGGTAAGTCCTGTCAGCTCCGAAAGAAGATCTGCCGCCGATTTTAAAATATTTTCGGGTGATTCGGCATTTCTGTAAAGTTTATCCTCCACAAGTTCTCTGCCCCGCTGTGACACCGCCACAATCTTCATAAGATTGTCAACATAGTATCTGTAGCCCTGCTGAGTAGGTATTCTGCCTGCCGATGTATGCGGCTGAACAAGATAACCCTTTTGTGTGAGGTCTGCCATATCATTTCTTACCGTAGCCGATGAAACTTTTAAATTCGTTTCGTCTATCAGAGTTTTTGAACCTACAGGCTCACCTGTCTTTATAAAGTTTTCAACAACAGCCGAAAGAATTTTTTGCTTTCTTTCCGCAAGCTCCATAGGTATCACCTCTCTGCCTGCGTTTTTGTTGTTTTAGCACTCTCTGTGTGTGAGTGCTAACTCTTATGCTTATACTATAATCTTAAAGTCAGCAAAAGTCAAGAGTTTTATCAGAAAAATTTTACTTTTCAAAAACTTTTCACAAATCCGTCACCATTATTGACATTTCAGCGCAAAATATACTATAATGGAAGTTATATTGACAAATACACCCTTAACTACACAAAATGGCTTAAATTAGCCGTAATTTTGATACAACTAAGATACAAAAGAGGTTATTATGAGAATCGGTTACTTTTTCAGAGTTTGCTCCGGCGCAACATTCAGCAAACTTTCCGGCGCAATAAATACCGTTCACACAAAATCCGGCAAAAACAAAGCCGGCATTTTCTTTGATATGGTAGGTTGCTTTTTTAAATACAGAGCGGGATATAATGACTATGTTCTGTTTGAATACTACAATATGACTGCAGACCAACGCAAAACATATATGACACGCTTTAAAAACAAGCGTTTTATGTTAATGCAGAATGATCTTACAAGTGCCGAAATATTTAACGATAAAAGATTATTTGATACCAGATTTGCAAAATATCTTGGCAGACGGGTACTTGTAATTGAGGAAAAGATTACTTTGGAGCAATTCAGCGAATTTATTAAGCCTTGGGATGTTTTCATTGCAAAGCCTGCTTTCGGCGAATGCGGCAAAGGCATTGAAAAACTTGTTAAAGCAGACTTTAAGAGTGACGAAGAATTTTATAATTATGTTTTTGAAAAAGAAAACGAATTTGGTGTACTTGAAGAGGCAATAAAACAACACCCCGATGTTTCAAAAATTTATCCTCACTCAATTAACTGCTTAAGAATTGCCACACTTGTGGTAGACGGCAAGCCGAATATTTTGTATGCGGTGTTTAAAACAGGAAATAACGGTAAATTTGTAGATAATCTTGAAAACGGCGGTTTTGCCTGTCACTTTGACCTCGATACAGGTACGGTAACAGGGCCGGGACATACTTCCGATATGGAAATTGCATACGAACACCCGTATTCGGGAATAAAATTTAAAGGTTTTAAAATTCCTTACTGCGAAGAGGTCAAGGAGCTTGTTAAAAAGGCGGCGCTGGAAGAACCCGAATTTAAGTATTGCGGTTGGGATGTATGCATTTCGGAGAACGGACCTGCGATTATCGAGGGCAATGACTATGCGGCATATGACTTTCCGCAGTTACCCGACGAAGATACTCCAAAGGTCGGATTAATTTCAATTATAAAGCAGTATCTTCCCGACCTTAAACTTTAAATCATTAATACATTAGATTTATAGGAGATCAACGAATGGAAACCATAAAATCCTTTTACTTTATATTATGGGCAATAATCGCTCTGTATATGTTCGTATCGGCAAAAAAGCTCGGTTCTTTGTGCTACATCATCGGGGGTTTTTTCAGCTTTATGACTGTATGGTACGCTATGAACAGTTTTTCGGGAATTGCAATGTTTGACGGTGTGCTCGGCATTGTGTTTAAATGTGTAGTAGGCGCTTTCCTGCTCGGCTTTGTACTGATTTATGTAATCGGTAAACTAAAAAAGAATAAGAAATAAAATTTTAAATCAATTACAGGCTTAAAAGCATAACCCCTCCGGCAACGCTGTTAATATGCGTTGTCGGAGGGGTTATTGTTGTTGTCAAACTTTGCATATACAAAAAGCTTTTCAAAATATGTCGCATCAGAACAAATTTTAAAAACAATGTAAAAATAATTGACAGCGACTATATCTGATTTTATAATATTTATATAAATACATTCATACAAAGGACTGATATTATGATAAATTTCAATAATGTTACAAAGGTATTTAACAACACTTTAAAAGCAGTAGACGATCTGTCTTTTACTGTAAATAAAGGCGAAATTGTAGGATTTATCGGACCGAACGGTTCGGGCAAAACCACCACAATCAAAATGCTTACAGGTATTCTCTCAAGTGACAGCGGTGAAATAAGCATCAACGGTCACGACATAAAAAAAGAACCGCTTGAGGCAAAGAAAAGTATCGGTTACATTGCCGACAGTCCCGATATGTTCTTAAGGCTCAAAGGAATTGAGTTTCTCAATTTCATCGGTGACATCTACAAAGTCCCGTCAGATGTGCGCAAAAAGAGATTTACCGAAGTTTGCGACAGATTCGGACTTACCGACAGCTTAAACGCACCTATGCTAAGCTACTCGCACGGTATGCGTCAGAAAATTATGGTTGCCGCCGCACTTGTGCACAATCCCGATGTATGGATTCTTGACGAACCGCTCATCGGTCTTGACCCTAAGAGTGCTTTTGAACTGAAAGCTATGATGCGTGAACACGCAGATGCGGGTAACTGCGTATTTTTCTCCACCCACATACTTGAAGTTGCCGAAAAACTCTGCGACAAGGTTATCATAATAAAAAAGGGCAAATCGCTTTATGACGGCACTCTCGATAATCTTTGCAGTCAGAACACAGGCAAATCACTTGAACAAATCTTTTTGGAGCTGACTGAAAATGAGTAATTTTTTTAATTTATTAAAAACCTTTATAAAAACAACCGAGCTAACCTCCGCAGAAAAAAAGCGTTCCAAACATTTTTATACAATTATGGGTACGGCGGTTGTGCTTCTTATTATGATACCGGCAGGTGCGCTTGTCGGAATAATCACCTATGCCCTAACACTCGGCGTAATGACATACGGCGGAGCAACACAGGGTGCGGAAGTAATTTTACATATTATTTCTATCCTTTCCGTAGTATTCGGAATTAATGTAATTATCAATATATTTTATTTTTCAAACGATATTGAAAATCTCATTCCTCTTCCGTTAAAGCCGAGAGAAATCGTAAGCGCAAAGTTTGCTTATTCCCTGCTTTCGGAAAACATAATGGAATTTATCCTTATTCTCGGCGCTTGCGTAGGCTTTATGTCGGCAAAGGGATTTTCGCTTACAGGTGTTATAACTTCAATAATCGGCATACTTACCGTTCCCATTATTCCTCTTGCTTACTGCGGAATTATTGCCGTTATATTTATGTACTTTACCCACTCGGTAAAAAATCGTGATTTCCTCAATAAAATTACAGGTATCGGCACTGCCGTGCTTATAGTCGGCGCATTGGTTGCTCTCGTAAGCATCAGCGGATTTAATCCCGATGCAATCGTTACTTCGCTTGCAAGCGCAGACAACGGATTTTTAAATGTTATGAACTTTATTTTTCCACACATTCCGCTTATGATGGATTCTATCTCAAGCGAATCCGTATATCAACTGCTTTTATACTTGCTTGCAAATGTAATTTTCGTTGCAGTCTTCCTTTTCCTTGCGTCAAAAATGTATATCAAAGGTGTGTCGGACATCAATACCACAAAATCAAAACGCAGTAAAAGCATTGCAAGTCAGGCTGTTGAGAAATCAACCCAAAAAGGAGTTTTTGCAAGTTATTTGAAAAAAGAATTTCTTATCCTTTTCAGAACTCCGCCTTTCTTTATGGACTGCATAGCCATTAACCTTTTGTGGCCTGTTTTTATGGCTGTTATTATGATTTTGCAGGGCAGTACAAACTTTTTGTCGGGCACACTTACACCGTACCTTGCGGGAGATCAAAAAAGTATTACTGTAATTACCGTAGCGGCTGTTGTAATTTCCACCCTTGTCACGGCAATTAACAGTATCGCTTCTTCCGCAATTTCAAGAGAGGGCAAGCACTTCCAATTTATGCGCTATATTCCCGTTACATTAAGAGTTCAACTGAATGCAAAAGCACTTACAAGTATAATCATCAGTGGCTCTGTTATGGTGCTCTATGTAATTGCATTTAATATTTACTGCGCAATTCTCGCAGACAGCTTTAACCCGTTTGTATTCATCGTAATTCCGCTTATACATATTCTTTTAAGCCTTATCTGCGTTGTTTTTGTAACCTACCTTGGTATATTCTTGGACACAATAAACCCTAAACTTGTATGGGACGATGAAATCAACGCTTTGCGAGGTAACTACAATACCGTAATCAATGCAGCCATAATTATAGCAATTACCGCCGCTATTTGTGCAATTTCTCTTGTATTGCTATGGATTTTTGGCGTTGAACCTGTTATAATTAACCTTGGACTTGTTATTGTTATGTATGTGCTTGCGGTTTTTGCACAAAGGCTTTGCCTTAGCAAGGGTGTAAAAAATCTTGAACAAACCGAAAGCTGATAGATTCGAAACACAATGCAAATCAAATTTTATTAAGGTGATTTATAATGACAGAAACTAACTATTCCATGCTCTGCGATTTTTACGAGCTTACAATGTCAAACGGCTATTTTAAAAACGGCTTTTACAAAAAGAATGTTTACTTCGACCTTTTCTTCCGCAAAGTGCCCGACAACGGCGGTTTTGCCATTGCGGCAGGTCTTGAGCAGGTAATTGACTACATCAAAAATCTCCACTTCTCCGAAACCGATATTGAGTATCTTAGAGAAAAAGGAATTTTTGATGAAGAATTTTTAAAATATCTTTCAAATTTCAAATTCACAGGTGATATTTACGCTATTCCCGAGGGAACTCCTATCTTCCCTAACGAACCGATTATTACGGTAAAAGCTCCTGCCATAGAGGCACAGCTTATCGAAACATTTTTACTCCTTACAATCAATCATCAGACTCTCATTGCAACAAAGGCAAACAGAATTGTTCGTGCCGCACAGGGCAGAACGGTTCTTGAGTTTGGTTCTCGCCGTGCACAGGGCGCAACAGGTGCCGTTGACGGTGCAAGAGCCGCATACATAGGCGGTTGTGCCGGTACAGCCTGCACACTTACAGACGCACTTTACGGCGTACCCGCAGGCGGCACAATGGCTCATTCCTGGATTCAGATGTTCGACAACGAATATACAGCATTCCGCACCTACTGCGAGCTTTATCCCGAGAACCCGACGCTTCTTGTCGATACTTACAACACGCTTAAAAGCGGCGTTCCGAACGCAATAAGAGTATTTAAAGAAGTGCTTGTTCCAAAGGGCATTAACAAATTTGCAATTCGTCTTGATTCGGGCGATATTTCTTACCTTTCTAAAAAAGCAAGAAAAATGCTTGACGAGGCAGGACTTGAAAACTGCAAAATTGTTGCGTCAAACTCACTTGACGAGTACCTTATCCGTGACCTTATGATGCAGGGTGCACAGGTCGATGTTTTCGGAGTTGGCGAAAGACTTATAACTTCGTCAAGTTCGCCTGTATTCGGCGGTGTATATAAACTTGTTGCCGTTGAAGAACCCACAAGCGGCGAAATTATCCCGAAAATCAAAGTCAGCGAGAACACAACAAAAATCACAAATCCTCATTTCAAAAAACTTTACCGTTATTATGACAACGAGAGCGGCAAGGCTCTTGCCGACGAACTTTGCGTGTATGACGAAGTAATAGATTTCTCAAAACCACACACCATTTTCGACCAGAATGCAACATGGAAAGCAAAAACTCTCACAGACTTTACCGCAAAAGAATTACTTGTACCGATATTTAAGGACGGCGAGTGCGTGTATGAATCGCCAAAGATTGAAGATATTGCAAAATACTGCAAAGACCAAATCGGACTTCTTTGGGACGAGGTAAAGCGATTTGAGAACCCGCACAACTACTATGTTGACCTCTCGAAAAAGCTTTGGGACATCAAAAACATTCTTTTAAATATCTATCAGAGTTAAAATCACAGGAGTTCATATGAAAAATTTAAAACAAATTATCGCCGTAGCACTTACCGCCACAGCAGTAGCGGCAACTGCAATTGTTTCGGCATCGGCGCTTGATACGCAAAAATACGACTTAAACGATGACGGCAGATTTGATGTGCAGGATGTTACATACTTGCAGATAAAAATAGCAGGTGACGGAGAACTGACAGACAATCAGAAAAAAATTGCCGACTATAACAATGACGGCAAAATTGATGTTCAGGATGTAACCTCGGCTCAAATGCTCATTTCGGGAGGAGAAACTCCGACACAGCCTGCAACACAGCCGACCACCGTACAACCGACTTCACAACCGCAGCCGACCACACAGCCGAGCGGATCTGCAAGCTATAATAAAGAATTTGCTGATAAGGTAATTGAACTTGTAAATGCGGCACGGGCAAAAGAGGGACTTTCTCCTCTCACAAAAGACACAACTCTTACAAACCTTTCAAACATTCGTTCAAAAGAAACAGCAACTCTGTTTTCACACCAGCGCCCTGACGGCACAAGCTGGTCTATGGTTTTAAAGCAGAATAATGTTTCGTACACTTCGGCAGCCGAAAACATTGCCGCAGGACAGAACACACCCGAAGCTGTAGTAAAAGAATGGATGAATTCTCCGTCGCACAGAGCAAACATAATGAACAGCAAATATAACAAAATCGGTGTTTCGTGTTATGTTGACCAAAATGCTCCGTACAGATATTATTGGGAACAGTTGTTTATTAAAGGCTAACGCAAACTCCGATAGCCAACCGGCTTGCTGTTTGGCAGCTTAAACACAATAGCGAAAACCTTTCAATTATGAAAACAAACAAGAAAATAGGCTTTTTAACACCGTCAACACTTTGCGCTGACGGTGTTTTCTTTGCATAATAATTTTTCACCTGTTTTGTGAAAATCGATGCAAAAGCTCTGACAAAAAATTCGACTGTTTAATTTTGCTAAAAATATTGACTGTTATACGCAGAATTGATATAATTTTGTTATAAAAGGCAGGCGGTGAAGATATGAAAAAAACTCGGCTGATAAAAATTATACTTAAACGGACAGGAGCACTTAAGTTTTTGACAACATACATAATAATATTTGCAGGTGTAAGCATTGGTGTATGGATAGTTGAGCCGAACATAAAAACTCCGATTGACAGTGTATGGTACTGTTTCAGCGTAGCCACGACCATAGGTTTTGGCGACATAACCGCCATTACGATACTCGGCAGGGCAATGTCGATTTTCCTGTCGATATGTTCCATACTGATAATAGCGGTAGTACCGGGAATTATTACAAGCTATTATATTGAGAGTACAAAGCTAAAGGAACAGGAAAGTATAGCAAAATTTCTTGACGATCTCGAACATCTGCCTGAACTTTCAAAAGAGGATTTACAAAGCCTTTCGGAAAAGGTAAAAAAGTTTAATAGGAAATAAAAGTTAGTTCAAAGAGGCTGCAGCAATTTTGCGACAGCCTCTTTCTATCAGTACAATTATTGTGGACGTTTAGCGTAATGCTCTAATTCACCGTTTTTTCGTTCTTCCAATAATTTTTTAGCAAGTGAATCAACTTTCGCTAATCTTGAAAGGTAATTTATATCTTGTAGACGTTTCATTGATTCATCATATTCCTTTTGTTGTGTTTTAATAATTTCATCTCTATTAGTAATTTCATCTTTTTTCTTTTTAAATATGAACAAATTATGTAAGTATTAATTCCTCCAAGCGCAAGTAAAAAAATACCAATTATTTCTGCATTTAGTAAAAGATATATACCACCAAATAATGCAATTATGCCGAAAGGAATACATATAAAAAGTGTGCAACCTTGGCTAACACTTTCCATTGTTTCATGCAAATTTTCATATCCATATAACGCTGGTTCTTTTATATCAGTATCCCAATAAGGGTTATTGCATCTTTCACAGATTTTATAAGGGCAACCATATTTTCGTTGATCACCTCCCTGCATGAATTGATAAGCATACCCACAATGTGGACATTTTTTTGTGACATAAGTTGCCATACTGCACCTCCGTTACTAAGTATTCGTTTTTAAGGTTTTATATTTAATTAAATATATTTTAATGTTATACCATTATTAACTGTTGTATTTTATTTTTTCGTCAAACATTTTCTCGGCTGTCTTTGCATTGTCAAAGATAGCTTTTTTCAATTCATCAAGCGAAGAAAATTTCTTTTCGCCTCTTATAAAATCTATAAGCCGCACATCTACCGTCTTGCCGTACAACTCTTCTCCACTGTAGTCGGGCATCCAGGTTTCGCAAAGCGGGGCAAAATTGCCTACTGTCGGTTTTACTCCTATATTTGTAACGCCGCAGAATTTCCTGCCGTCATCAAGAGTAACGCACGATGCATACACGCCAAACTTCGGCACAACAAGCTCTTCGTGCAAAGACTGATTAAGAGTCGGTGTTCCGAGTTCTCTGCCCAAGTGCTGACCGTGTACAACCTCTCCGCCGAATCCGAAATATGAACCTAAAAGTTCGTTTGCCCTGCGCACATTTCCGTCCTTAATAAGTTCACGGATAAGCGTTGACGAAACTACTCCCTCTTTTTCTTCAACAGGCGGCAAAACCTGCAGTTCAATTCCGTTTTCCTTGCAAATTTCGGCGAGCAGCTCGGTATTTCCCTCGCCGTTTTTACCGAAAGTGTAATTAAAACCGCAGCAAAGTTTTTTTGCTTTCAGAGTTTTTATTAACATATCTTCCACAAATTTTCGTGGCGCAACATCAACAACCGACTTGAAATCGCACATATACAGGTGCTGTATTCCGATTTCGGACAGCACTGTTTTTTTATCTTCAACGCTCATCAACGCCTCTTGCGGTTGATTTTTAAGCACACTTTTCGGACTTTGTGCAAAGGTAAAGCAAATCGGCACAAGTCCGTTTTCACTGCCCCTTACCGCCTCGCCGATAACCTTGCGGTGACCGATGTGCAAGCCGTCAAAAAAGCCGAGTGCCGCTGATGTATTTTGTTTTTCGGGTAATAATTCAAAAAAAGTTTGCATATATTTATTCATACCTTAATTGCAGAGCATCTGCAAGTTAAATTTTTCCGCTTTTAAGCAGCATTGCCGTTTTCAGCACGGCTACTTGAGTTTTTGCGTCCGGCAACTGATTGTTGAGCACCATTTCAACCGCCTTGTCGAGCGGAATTTTCTCGACATCCAAAAATTCGCCCTCGTCAGGCTTGCTTTCACCCTCGCTCTTTATTCTGCATACATAAAGATGAATTATCTCGTTGGTGTAGCCGGGTGACGGATATAGCTGACCGAGTGAAGTATAAGAATATCCCTGTGCGCCTGTTTCTTCAAGCAATTCACGCTTGCCGTTTTCAAGCGGAGTTGAGCCTTTTTCGAGCTTGCCTGCAGGAAGCTCAAGCACAACCTCTTTGTACGGATAACGAAATTGTCTTACAAAAAGCAGGTTGTTGTCGTTGTCAAGGGCGGCTACGGTAACTCCGCCGGGGTGATTTACAACTTCCCTTTTAGACTTTTTACCGTCCTCAAGTTCAACATCGTCAAGGGTAATATGCAAAATTCTGCCGTCAAAAACAGAAGTGCTGTTTATGGTTTTTTCAAAAAGTTTCATACCTATACCTCATTTGAATTTTAATTTAAGGAAAAAAACAGAAAGGAAATTTTTATGACAGACTACAATGTAATGCCCGACTACCAAACCAGAAGAAAAATTATTAACGACATCTGCGAAAAATACAGTTTTGTTCATCATTCATTCGCAGGCAAAAGCGTATGCGGCAGATGTATTGATGTTTTGCACATCGGCAACACAAAAAACTGCGTGCTTTACTGCGCAGGCTTTCACGGTTCCGAATATCTTACCGTTACGGCGGTTCTCAAATTTTTTGAACAATGCGCCGATGCAATGGAAAACGATTCCGTTGTCGGTCGCTATAAAATCCGAGATTTTCTCCGTGAAAAAGGACTTACGATTGTGCCTTGCGTAAATCCCGACGGAGTTGAAATCGCAATTCACGGCTCGGATGCCGCTCTCAAATACAAAGCTCTTGTGGAAAAAGCCTCTAAAGAAAACAAAGTCTGGCAGGCAAACGCAAGGGGTGTGGACATTAACCACAACTTCAACGCAGGTTGGAACGAGCTTAAAAACCGTGAACTGAGTATGAACATAAAAGCTCCGTCCGCCACCCGTTTCGGCGGCAACGCTCCCGAAAGCGAGCCCGAAACCAAGGCGCTCACAAACCTGTGCAAACGCAACAACTTTGACCGTGCCATTGCTTTTCACAGTCAGGGCAGAGAGATTTACTGCTCGTTCGGCAAGCACACTCCCGTTATGAGTTTTCGGCTTGCGTCCGTACTCTCCCAAGCAAGCGGTTACAATATCTCCGTACCCGAGGATATTGCGACAGGCGGCGGCTTTAAAGATTGGTTTATTGAAAAATTCCGCCGTCCGGCTCTCACCATAGAAATGGGAAAAGGCAAAAACCCCTTGCCACTCTCCGATTTTGAACCCGAATACAAAATTATGCTGAATATGCTCTGCCTCGGAGTTATTGTATAATTTTTCTGTTTTTGAGTTTTTATGTCAGTAAATTAATCAGAATTCAGCAGAGAGTTTTGCAAAAATTATAAAAGTTCGGTCAAACTTTTCAAAGGCTTGACCTGAATTCTAAAATCTTTTAATCTTAACCGTGCGCTAAACAATAATTCACTCCGCCTTTTGATAAAAAGCCGACTTACTAATCCTAATTTTCCAACTGAAAAATATTTTATTCTGTGGTTATAATCATCTGCCCGACAACCGCTTAGTGGTGTCGGGCAGTTATATTTTATACGGTTTTTAATCAGTCCTCGTCATCAAAGAACTTAATTGACTTTACGATTTCGTCAATCGCCTCGTCTGAAATTACATTCGGTTCATCAAGATATTTTGAGCGCTTTTCAATGCCCTCAATAGCCATTTCAAGCTCCTCCTGCGGAGTGCTCGGTTTCTTTGGCTTTTCATAAACCTCTTTGTCCTCCGGATTTGAAATATTTACATATTTTTCTTCCTTTGGTGTTTCTTCAACCTGTGCAGGCTCTTGCTCCTGCGGTTCATCTTCAATTACAGGCTCGTCCTCGATTTTTTCTTCCTCGGACTTTACCTCTTCTGCAGGCTCTGCATTTTCAGCCTTAACTTCTTCGGCTTTAACCTCTTGCGGCTGATTTTCCGTCTTAACTTCTTCAACGGCATCTTCTTTAACAGGTTCTGCCTCGTTTTCGGCTTTTTCCGCCTTTACGGGTTCTTTTTCCGCTGTCTGCGCCTTTTCAGCCTTTTGTGCCGATTTATCTATGCCAAAGTTTGGTGCGTCATAATCTTTGTCAAGCTTTTCAGCCTCTGTCATAATAGCCTCGCCAAACTCGTTAAGCTTTTTTTCCTGTCTTGCCTCGGCAATTGCTCTTAATTCGTCAAGGTGATTTACAGGCTTTTCTACCTTTTCGTTGTCCTCGTTAAAGTAAATATCATACCATACAAGGAATACATAGATTGTCCATACCTTACGGCTGTTATCCTCTTTGTTGCTGAAATGCTCGTCAAGCCAACGAACGAGAATGTCTGTATTAAAGAATTTCTCGGCAGTTTTGCCCTTAAACTTTTTCTTTACAACATTATAATACTTCTCATCTCTGAGCCATACTCTTGTAGGAACAGGGAAACCGAGTTTTTCTTTTTCGGCTGTAGCCTCCGGCATATGGCGAACGGCAGCCTTACGCATAGCGTACTTAGTATTGTGACGGTTGCAACGAAGCTTTGTAGGAAGGGTGGACGCAACCTTGAATACTTCTTTATCAAGGAACGGAACTCTAAGCTCAAGAGAGTTTGCCATACTCATTCTGTCGGCTTTTAAAAGAATATCGCCTACCATCCACATATTGATGTCAAGATACTGCATCTTTGTAACATCGTCATATCTGCGGCAACGGTAGTAATATTTCTTTGCATAATCCTGCGGACGGCTTGCAATGTTAGGGTCTTTTAAAAGTTCTCTCTTTTCTGCATAATCATACATAAAGGCATTACCGATATAGCGCTCCTCAAGCGGGTCTGTCGCTCTGATAAGGTAATCTCTGCCCTTGATGTCAGGGAGTTTTTTACATACGGCTCTGATTGCTTTTCTGATACAATGCGGAACGATTGTCTGATAAATTTTAAATACTCTCGGCTCATTGTAGCAAGTATAGCCGCCGAACAATTCGTCTGCGCCCTCACCCGAAAGTACAACCTTTACATACTCGCTTGCAAGTCTTGATACAAAGTAAAGCGCAATACAAGACGGGTCGGCAAGCGGTTGGTCCATATGATACTGTACGGTAGGAACTGCGTCCCAGAATTCTTCGCTTGAAATAAGGTGTGTATGATGCTCAACACCGATTTTCTCACTAAGACCCTTTGCCCAGCTGATTTCGTTGTAATGCTCGCCAAAATCAAAGCCTACCGTAAAAGTTTTTTGGTCTGCAAAATATGTTGAAACATAGCTTGAGTCAACACCGCTTGAAAGGAAACAACCAACCTCAACATCAGCGATTTTGTGGGCATTTACCGAATTTTCAAATACCTTTTCAATTGAGTTGACAGCCTCTTCCTCGGTAAGCTCTTCATTAGGATTAAAACGAGCCTCCCAATAGCGTGTAGTTTCCACTTCGCCGTCTTTGTACCAAAGGTAGTGACCCGGCATAAGGCAGAATACACCCTCAAAGAAAGTTTCGGGCGGAACAGCGTACTGATATGAAAGGTAGGTATCAAGTGCTCTCTTGTTAAACCTCTTAACAAACTTAGGGTGCTCAAGAATACTCTTGATTTCACTCGCATAAACAAATTCGCCGTCAATCATTGTGTAGTGCATCGGCTTAATGCCAAAGAAGTCACGAGCAACAAAAACGGAGTTATCCTTTGTATTATAAATAGCAAAGCCGAACATTCCTCTGAGCTTTAAGAGGAGATCCTCTCTCCACTCCTCAAAGCCGTGAATAAGCACTTCGCTGTCGGTGTCTGTATAGAATTTATGTCCCTTTTCAATAAGAACTTTTCTTAACTCTCTGTAGTTATAAATTTCTCCGTTAAAAGTGAGAACAAGTGTTTTATCCTCGTTATAAATCGGCTGATGACCTGCGTCAAGGTCAATAATTGAAAGTCGGCGAAAACCCATTGCGATGTGATCGTCCATAAACACACCGTCGGAGTCAGGTCCTCTGTGAGTGATGACATCGGTCATATTTTTAATGACCTTATCTCTGTCGATAACTTCGCCTGTAAAGCCACAAATACCGCACATATATAAAACCCCTTTCGGTAATCTGTCAAAACAAAATTTTGTAATTGCATATATAGATTATTGTATCATAATTAATTGCTAAATTCAACAGTAAGAACTCATATAATACGCTTATTTGCCAAAAAGAAATATAGGAAAATCTATATAAAAACGGTTCTGTTTAAAATGTTTAGTAATATCAATAAATTATGGTTTAACAAATTGATTTGTCAATCAATTATAAAAGTTTGGTCAACCTTTTCAAAGGTTGTGGGTGTGGGCAAAGCCCACAAATACTTTCCGTTTTTGCAATCTGACGATAGCCAAACAGCGTGCTGTTTGGCGGCTTGAACACAACGGCGTTAGCCTTAAAAAGCGATAGCAATAAGAAAAGAAATTCGTTATTTCATTAAAAAAATATAGGTTTTTTTAATGGCTGTCGCCTGTTTTAACAAACTTGGTTTTAGCACGCAAACAGCGTGGCTGTTTGCGCCTGATAAATTGTTATATCAGAAAATTTTTATGGGCACTGCCCAAACCCGCAATTTTTGAAAAAATTGAGTAAACTTTTTTGCTTTTGGGAGGATAATTTATGTCCGCACGAAATAGACATTTGCAAAATTGTTGCGTCATTAACATCAATCTTACCGTCGCTGTTAAAATCTCCGAATACAGCCTTTGTTGTATCAATTTCATAACTGCCCGTAGCGTTGTCTGCGCTGACATATGCCACATAGCAAGTACCGCCCTTTGCCACAGATGTTACGAATGTATATTTCTCATCTTTACCGAGAGTTTTACTGTTAATAACCTCGCCCTTTTCATTTAAAAGATATACATTCACACTGTCCATATGAGATGTTGCAAGAACCGCAAGCATTGCTTTCTTGTCAAAACTGTATTTAAAAATATCCACCTTGTCGGTTTCTGTCAAAAGTCCGCTGTAAATGGTTTCGGTTTCCGCATTGTTTGCGGTTTTGAGAGTATTGTTTGAGCCCTCCTCGGTTTCGGAGAAAGATTCATAAAACGGCGTAAAAGTAAAGTCAACGCTGTACTTTCCCGTTACTTTTTCGTATGCCGAAATTTTTATTGTATATGTGCCTGCCGAAATATATAACTTCTCATTAAAACTTCCGCTGCGACAGCTTTCTTCAACATAATTATCCCCGATTATGTTTTATCAATATTTAATTTTATCTGTTCAAAAGTTACACCGTATTTTTTTGCAATATCTCTTGCATAACTGCTTCCTTGCGGCGGTGAAATGTAAACTTTAAACGAGCGTTCACCGTTGTCAACTCCCGTTACAAGGCTTTGTACAATACTTTTGCCCTCTGTTTTGGTGTTCATTTCGTCAAGGTTTTTAGCCAAATCGTGCATATGTGTGTTAAACACAGACCTTACTCCGAGGTAACGCATTGCCCGCACGACATCTTTTGCAATAAACAAACCCTCCGATACATTTGTGGTTGCAAGGCTTTCATTAAGCAAAAGCATACTGTTTTCGGTTGCAATATCAAAAATTTCCGCAAGTCTTTTGCTTTCTTCGCCAAGTCTGCCCAGGTCAACTGTGTCGTTTTCGTCTGCCGGAAAGTGCGTAAAAATATTATCGCAAGGACTGATTTTCAGCTCACGGCAAGGTGCGTAAATACCGTTTTGAGCAAGCAAAGCAGCAAGACCGACAGCTTGAGTGAAAGTGGTCTTTCCTCCCCTGTTCGGACCCGTAAGAATATAAATTCTGCCTGATTCGTCGTCAAAATCAATATCATTTGCCACGATATTAAATTCTTCTCCGTTCACACGCTTTATGCCGAGTTTCAGATTATACACGCCTTTAGCAAAAATCTCTCTGTTTTCCGACGGCAGGATTTCGGTCTTGCACATAGCAAGTCCTTTTGCTCTGATTTTTTCAACCAGCTCTGCCCACCTTATATAAAAAACGATTTCAGGCATAAGCGCAGAAAGCGTGTATCCGCTGATATTTACATACTTTGTAAGCACGCTCTGAATGTCACGGACTGTTTTTCTCATAATATCAGTTACCGCCTTTTTAAGGCTGTCCGAAAGCGGGTCGGCGCCTGTCAATCCGCTTGAGGTTATATGAGGATTACCATTTGTCGGCACTGCGTCAAGAGTACCGATTCCTATATCATTTTCCTTAAACTTCGGACTTGACGGGTGAAATTTCTTAATATCCGATATATCTGTACCGAAATGAATTTCATCTCCGTTGTTGGTAAACTTCATAAAATGCTGCATAAGTCCTGAAGATGTAAAAGCCTTATCGTTAAGCGACAAAATTCCCGCATTTTTCGGTCTTAACAAATCATCAAGATTTACTCCTATCGTAATGCTCTTTACTTTTTGCACCTTGGCAAAGGTTTCGTTAATGTCGGCTTTTAACTGCGGAAAACCGCTGTTGGCATAAATATCGGTAACTTCTTTTTTCAGGGTAAGCAATCCCTCCGACTTTATATCAAGACTTTCAAGACATTCTTTTATTTTTGTAATGCAATTAACATAACCGTCAATCTCTCGCAGACGGTTAATCAACTTCCATAAAGAAGATGCCTCGGTGTCCTTTTGAAATCTTGAAATGTCACGCAACTCGTTAAGTTCTTCAAGAAGTTGAGCAAGAGAATCACGCAGTTTCGGAAATCTAAGAAAATCGTCAAACACATCTCCCCTATATTTCACGGTTTCTACATCGTCTGTAATTTCGGTCATAATTTTCATTATAACATTTTGCTCATATTCACTTTTGGTAAGCGCCTTACAAATAAAATCAAGCGAAAGGTCGTTTATACTTTCTTTTGTCAGGCTCTTGAATACCGCTTTTGAATTTTGCGGATTCAACAAACTTATTTCAGCCATAAGATTATACCGCCTTTTATAAAAAATATCTATATCTTCACAAAGTTAAGTTTAATATATTGTTAAACTTTCACTATATATAAAATAACATTATTTTCGTTAAATGTCAAAGATTTTTTGTTGCAGATTGTCAAACATTTAAGATTTTTAAAAATATAATAAAATTATTGTGATTTATTAGTCTGTTTTATGTACTCGTAACCTTGCACTATTATGCTCAATTTGCTATAATAAAATTTATAATCAGTAATTAAAGGAGCTTTATAAATGAAAGGTATTCGATTTTTTGCGGCGCTTTATGCCGCAAAGCTTGCGACTGTGGCACTTTCTGTAATGCACCGCAACGGTACTCATATGCCGGGCGTACTTGCTATGAAAATCTGCCCCGACTTTCTCGGCAGAATGGACAAGCCGAAAACAATCATCGGCATAACCGGCACAAACGGCAAAACCACAACTGCAAATATGATTAACGATATTCTTGCAGACAACGGGTATTCTCCTGTAAATAACCGTGCAGGCAGTAACATTCTCGGCGGTGTGGCAACAACCTTGATCTCCGCCGTTAATTTGAGAGGCAAAACAGTAAAAGACCTTGCTGTACTTGAGCTTGATGAACGCAGTTCAAGACTTATATATCCGTATGTTCATCCGACATACTTACTCTGCACAAACCTTTTCAGAGATTCTTACAAGCGTAATGCTCACTCTGAATTTATATTCGACATTCTCGACAAGCACATTCCAAAGCAGACAAAACTTGTTTTAAATGCAGACGACCTTGTAAGTGCAAGACTTGCCAAAGGCAATGACAGAGTATATTTTGGCATTGAGAAGCAGGACAACGAGGTTCTCAATGAGAATACAATAATCATCGACACTCCGCTTTGCCCCGAGTGCGGCAGCAGACTTGAATATGACTTCCGCCGTTATCATCATATCGGTTCGGCTCACTGTACAAAATGCGGTTTCCGTTCGCCAAAAGCCGATTACGATGTTACAAAGGTAAACGAAAGCACCGGAAGAATTACAATGTCGCTCAAGGGCAAACAGGCTGATTTTAAAGCAGTCGGTACTTCTGTTACGGATACCTATAACCTTGCAGGTGCGATTGCCGTTCTCTCCGAATTTGGTCTTAGCGCAGAGCAGCTTAAGAAATCCGTTGAAAAACTTGAAATTGTAAAAAGCCGTTATGACGAAGAAAAAATCGGCGACAAGCAGGTTATTATGAGTGTTGCAAAGGGACAGAACCCCGTAGCCTGCTCAAGAGTATTTTCTTCCATTAAAAATCACACAGGCAAAAAAGCCGTTGTACTTATGCTTGACGACCTCGGCGATGCCGAAGAAACAAGCGAAAACACAGCTTGGATATACGATACCGACTTTGAATTTTTAAATGACGATTCAATTACACAGGTAATTTGCAGCGGTGTTCGCCGTACAGACTACAAGGTAAGACTTCTGCTTGCAGGCGTTCCCGAAGAAAAAATTACTTGTGTTGAAAAAGAGTCCGATGCGGCAAATGAAGTTGACCTTGACAAAGCAGATACAATTTTCTTCCTTTATGATGTTTACACAACATCTTACGCCGCAATTTCAAAAAATACAATCAGTGACAGAATGGCTGAAAGGGGTGCAAAACAATGAAAATAGAAATTCTATTCCCTGAAATATGCAATCTTTTCGGCGATATGGGCAATATGAAATATCTGAAAAAATGTTTGCCGAACGCTGAATTTATTTCAACCGCATTTGGTGACAAACCGCTTTTTGCAAGCGAACAGCCAAATTTAATTTACCTTGCACCGTCAAACGAAAAAAATCAAGAGCTTATAATAAAAGCTCTGCTCCCCTACCGTGACAGACTCAAAGAATTGATTGACAACGGCACTCCTATGCTTTTCACGGGCAATTCGGGAGAAATTCTTTTTAAAGAGATAGAAAACTATGACGGCAGAAAAATTCCTGCGCTTAATATTTTTCCGTTTACCGCAAAGCGTGAGCAATACACAAGATTTAACGGTCTTAACCACGGCACAATGGCAGACGGAACAGAAATTCTCGGTTTCAGAAGCCAGTTTACATATTGGTTTGGTGATAATTCCGATTGTTTCTTTGTCAAATGCATTAAGGGAATCGGTATTAATAAAGAGTCCGATAAAGAGGGCATTATGGTGAACAATGCAATTGCCACGGCACAGCTCGGACCGCTCCTTGTAAATAACCCCGCATTTACAAAAAGATTATTAAAACTTATGGGTGCCGAAAACACCGCACTCGCATTTGAAGACGATGTAAAAAAAGCCTTTGAAATTCGCAAAGCAGAGTTTGTAAATCCAAAGACTAAATTTATTTTGTAATTAATATTTTAAGCATAAAGCCTGTTGATTCAGTATAATCGACAGGCTTTGATTTTTGGTTTTTTATTAAATTCGGGATAAATTTCGGTTTAAGCCGCATACTGCGACAAGTAATTATAAAAGATTGCGTGTGGTGTGTGCAAAGCAATAAAATCTTCCGTCACAGCAAACTAAATTTAATAGCCATAACTTACATTTACCCAACTACCGCCCTGCTTATCAGCAATCATCGCCTTGGGCAAGAGTTTTGGTAAGA
>ENA-UEQS01000382-UEQS01000382.1-human-gut-metagenome-genome-assembly--contig:-NODE-382-length-34844-cov-5.965542_pt1 | contig 34844 bp, 42 predicted proteins | sample MGYA00242953_ERZ507953 | MGnify/ENA primary metagenome ERZ507953 (study PRJEB26167, sample SAMN06115474) | human gut metagenome | host: Homo sapiens | place: China:Jiangsu | collected 2016-07-06...
TATTAAGCTGTTCCACCGTGAGCAAAGGTATGCGCTGAAGAAGAAAGGCGGTAGCCGTAGATATTCTTCTCTGGATAAAGTCATCACTCTCTAAATCTGCCGGAGAAACCTCGAAAAATTTAGCTATCTCAGCTACCGTTTTTTCTCTTGGACGTCTACCGGAATAATTTTCTTCGTCTAAAAGACGGCCAAGAGTGGACGGTGTTAGCCCCGCGCTTTTTGCGACGGCATTTCTCGTGACATTTTTTTCTTTTAGCAAGTAATTGATGTTTTTTATCAATGCGGAAGACATCTTTGCCTCCTATTAGTATATGCAGATTTGCATATTATAGGCTAAAGAGCTCGATTTGAAAAAATGAAAGAATTGGCTTGAAAAGTTAGAAGAAAGAATTTAGGCTAGTGATTATCTATTTTAAAAGATAAGGAGACTCTATCTTGAAAAACTTTCAGTCCAAGCTCCAACGGCTGCGAAAAGCCGGTCTATCTCAAACAGATATCGCCAAGTTTTTAGGGGTAAGCCAAAGTACTCTCAGCCGCTTGGCGTCAGGGAAAACAAAAACTCTCAAATACGAAGTTGGGTTGAGGTTGGATCGCTTAGCTCGCACTCAAACTCTGGAATAAGGAGTAAATCCAAATGAAGCTGAAAATCAAAAAAGCAGACAAACAAGTATTCCTCGTAATCAACGGGGAATTCATTAACTCGACCCACATAGTTTCGATGAGATGCACCGATATCGGCCTCTTTTTCGAACTCAGTTCGGGAAGGATTGTTGGCGGGGAATGCGCGCCTATTACCAGAAATAAGGTCCTATCCCTGTTCGAAATACACGACACATTTATCCAGAACTACGAACACGTTAGAAAGGAGTTTGGAAAATGAATTACAAAAAGCAAAAGCTGCTCGATAGCTATGTTTCGCACTACACCACAAACGGCCGACATGATGGGCATGTCGAACCGGGTGTGGAAGTGGAAAAAGTCAGAGATTTCTTTTCCGATTTTATCGCATTAAGCGGCGATAGGCTCAATCGAATGACTCATCAGCAATTCCGGTCACTTATCCCGGAAAACTTATTCGATCACTATCAAATTTGCTCGGACGCGCTTTTCTCGGCTCCTTATCTAGCAAGAGAAGAAGTAGAAAAGGCGCTTGCGGCCACCGGCTACAAATATGAAATCCTTGATTTCCACGTTTGGAACGCGCAAGTCACTCCGTTCGTCGTTTACTACGGGAAAAACGACCCGCGTTACAAGCTCCAACGAAAGTATAGAAAAGGCTGGGGCTGGATCTTCCACCTCGTAAACACAGAGGATAACTTTCTGCTGGTTCTTAACGCACGAGGTTCCGATCGGCGGGAAATCTTTCTCGGGGATGAGATCGAGGCATTCAACGTCGGCCGAATTAAAGCGATGCGGTACGAACAAGAGCACGTGATTGTTGAACTCAAAGACGCGCGCCCTCGAGCCTTCTGGTATTCCAGAAAAGATCTGCTCGAATTTTTACACGAGTTCGATGTTATTTGCGGTCCGATTTTAAAAACCCAGGAGAAATAGCAATGACACACAAATTTAGCCCTACGTTCGGCCAAGCAGCACAAAAGCTTGTCGACAATGGATATCTGCCCATCCCCATCAAACCCGACACAAAGCGCGGTCTTGCGGGATGGCCAAACTATCGATTCAAACCAGAAGACGCGGAGAGATACAAAAGCCATTCAGTCGGAATTTTAACCGGGCAGGGCACTACTCCGGTCTACGCACTTGACTTCGATTCTGGCGACAAGGAGATCCTTGAGTACCTCATCACCAAGCATCATCTCGAAACTTGCATGGTTAGAAACTGCGGGCAAGTAAGAAGCCAACTGTTTTTTAGGTCCGGAGAGGCCGGCGTACCGCGCGTAATCACAAAGAAATACGAGGACGAGCAATCTGGTGAGCACATGATGGAGTTAAGAGGCGCCGGTAACCAATCAGTGATTATTGGCTTTAATCCTGACGCAGGCACCTTCTACCAATTCCCCGATAAAGGGAGCAATCCTTTCACAGTAAAGGCGGCCGAACTGCCTCTCCTCACGAAGGATCAGGCTTTAGCCGTTCTAAAGGATTTTGAAGACTATGTGGCCGCGCATCGAAAATGGAAAGTCAAAGAAGAAGGCGCGTCATTCGACAAGGGGCGCAACTCGGACGGCTCTCCGTTTAACTGGATGGTAGAGAAAGAAAACAGGCCAGAGATATCTATTCAAGAAGCGGAAAGCTACCTTAACAATTTGCCGAAAGAATACGTCGATACCAGAGAAGAATGGGTCAGAGTAGGGATGGCAATCCACTTCCAGTTTGACGGTTGTGATGAGGCGTACCAACTTTACGATAGTTGGAGTAAGAAGTCGGATAAATATGCCGGACCGAAAGATACGTTAGCTGTATGGAAAAGTTTCGACCGAGATCTATCAAAAAATCCCAGAACGGTTAAATCAATCATTTCGGCGGTAAACGCAAACCTCAAAAAGAAAGAAAGCGAGGAACTTGTATTGCTACTAAGCCGAATCGATGCGGCCGAAGACCAATATCAAGTGCAGGACGTGCTTAAGAGTGCATATCTCAAAGATAGACTCAACATTGAAAGCATCATCGTAAGAGCAAAGGGCCGACTCAAGGAATTAACAGGGCTCAGTTTCAAGCCGGCTCTCCTAAAAAGTTTTCTCCCGAAGGCTGATGACAAGAGCATAGTCGGTTTCACCGAAGATGCTAACGCCGTTAGATTCATCGAACGCTATAAGGGCCTCGTACGATATGTAGTCGATCAAGACAAATGGCTGGAATTCGTCGGTTACTACAAAGAGCAGACTCAAAAGGAAGTTCTGGAGTACGCACGCCAGACGATTGCTGTACTGCTAGACGACATGAAGAGGAACGGCGCGAGCGCGGCGGAAATTGCAAAAGTCGGAATGCTTTTCCAGAAGGCCGCTATGTACAAGCATATGCTGGAAATTGCAGCTGGTGACGTGGCCATTGCAGTGAGGGACGAAGACTTAAACACGTTAACCAGATACGTAGCTGTCCAAAACGGTGAGCTTGACTTGAAAAAGGTAGAGTTCATCCCGGCCGATCCGGAGCACTTCATTACTCAATGTATGGGAGTGGCATACGACCCTAAGGCCGAATGTCCTATCTTCAAGAAAGTTTTAAGCGACGCTTTCTACGGTGACGAGCGGATGATTAAGTACTTCTTGCGGTGTGTAGCTTATGCTTTACTGGGAGATCCGGTTGAGCAAAAGTACTTCACACTTCTTGGCGGCGGCGCTAACGGTAAAAGTACGCTTATCAACGGCATCCTGAATGTTTTCGGAGACTACGGGGATGTTACAGAGGCGAGCACCGTCATGGGTGACACCAGAAGCCAGGGCGGCCAAAGCCGAGAGGACCTAGTAAGGCTTAAAGATAAGCGGCTTGTGGTAACGATGGAGCCCGAAAACAATATGCCGATTAAATCCGGAACCGTCAAAGCGCTCACCGGCGGCGAGAAGATAGCTGCTCGCGCGATGTATAAAAAGACGAACACTTTCCAGCCGCGGCTTACTCTTTTTATCTGCGCTAACGAAGAGCTCATTCTCCGAGGAAGCGACTATGGTCTGACCAGAAGAGAAAGCATCATTCCGTTTAACAAGAGGTTTTCCGAGGAAGAACGGGATAAATCGTTTCCGGCCAAACTCAGAGCGGAAGGCTCCGGAATCTTAAATCTCATTCTTGAAGCCTTGAAGGATTATTACGAAGTCGGCCTGAATCCTCCGGAAGAAGTGAAGACGGCTACGCAAGAGCACATCGACTCCCAAGATATTCTCGCCGAATGGCTGGAGGATAACTTTGAGTTCGGGCCAGAGTATACGGTAACTACCATCGCGGCTTTTTCCAATTGGAAAACCTACGCCGAACCACGGGGGTTGGACGGCATTGTCCGAAACACCCGGTCTTTGGGGAAACAGTTAAGCGGAAAAGGTTTTCGTGCAATCCGTAACAGCTACAACATTAGGGGAAGAGGTTTTTTGGGCCTTAGGTTGAAAGATCCAGAGATGAATATCGATTAGAACTTTTCCTTGGTCGTTTAGACGTTTGTATATGTATTTTCTAAGAGTCAACGTGAAGGAAAACAAATAACACTTATAAGCCTATATAGAGACTTATAGAAACCGCAGAACAAAACGGCAAAACGACCCAAAGTTTCACAAATGGAGAAAACATGTCTGATTCAAACACTTTAGAAAAGTTAAAGGTCATATCTGTCGCAGTCGACTATGCACTCAAGGCGGGGCGAGTTTGGGACAGCAATCTGTATCACGGAGGCATGTACAACTGCCCTCCTATAAAGGATGTCCTCAATTTTATGGAGACATTCCACGCTCTAGACGCTTTCGTCTACGGCACATGCGCAGAGGACAACTTGTTCGGGTGCGATCCCGCAAATCACTGGACGATCCAGGTCGGCTACTCTGAATCGGCGCCGGATATAGGAATTAATTATCAAGCAAAAATCAACAGGAGAATTCTTTGATCGATACTCACTTCTATGAACGCCTGGCTAACTGGCGACGGGTCTATGGCGACAAACCTGTCAGATGGCGCTCGCCTACAGACACCTTCTGCCGCTATGCCAAGTGTTATTTCGAGCGCGCCCCGGAAACCGAAGAAGAAAAGTACTGGCGGGAAGTGACCGAGCTCAAAGGGCGAGATCCTCTTTTACCGGCGCCGGACTACTCGGACGCCGAGCTTCTGCAGCGCGCCTGGATGAGTTTGCCCGAAAGGGTTGACGGTACAAAGGTAAAGCGCCACATACGGGTATTCGTTTTTGGCACGCGCAGAGAGTACGAGCGACTGCTACGTCAGTCTAAGATCTCCTACAGACAGGAGCCGGAATGGCGCCGGTCTTTCCTCCAGGCGTTCTATGACGCTATCGAGCGTGCCCAGAACGGTGAAAGAGAGGGTTAGTACCCATATTAATTTGCGGTTTAAGGTGGTAAAGTCGGAATAACAATTTAATCTACGACTTCGCGTTGTGCCTGATCGCTCTATAGCGGTCTTTCGCGTGCCCGGAAGAAACGTAGTACGCTTGAGCTGTTTCAGTTGTTGTTGAAAGGATGTACGATTGAAGCAGCTCTTTTGCTTTTATAGACTTAGGAGGTCAGCTTGAAACTCGGAGTTCCCTTCTTTTTCTGTTTTCTGTACGTTTTCTCGCTGATTCTCGATTCCGACGGCAGGCGTCCCCAGATCGTTATCGACGCGATTGGGTACGGCTTCCTGCTTTTCTGTCTCCTGAGCTTGCTTTATTTTCTTGCCGATGCCCTTCTTAATTTGTTCGACAAAGGCAGGAAAGTTTTCGGTCTTAGGCAATCCAAGAAGGAATGAAATGCCGTTAGCCAATGGTTGGGCCTGAAGTATTCCGCCTATTAGAGCCACCATAACGAAGTTGCTTACTTTTTTCCTTTTTCGCGCTTTGACGCGTTTTTGAAATCCCTTGGTGCCGAACTTCAGAATTATTTGGTCCTCGAGTTCTTTTCCGGAGTATTTGGAAAACAGTTCCATAACCTCGTGAATATTCACGTCGCGTCTAAGGTATTTCTTATACTTGGATAGCCGTTTTAGGTTTTCGGTGACGGAATTAACGCGTTGAATTGCGCTTTCAAGTCGATGCCTGAGCTCGGCCGAGGTCTTTGCTTTCTCGGCATCGTGGAAAAGTTCGTGTATCGGGCGGTAAGATTCAACCAGACGCTGAGCGGAGGCCAGAGCCTCGGGGCATGGGTTTTCAACCCGTTTTTTAATCTCGAGGGTTGTTACATCGATAAAAACCTCATCCAAGTGGCGCTGAAAAGTTGCGATGTCCTCGCCGACAAATAAACGGAATTCTTTTATGAAGTCGGATGATGCTTTTGCGGCATCAATAAAAATTTTGTTTCTGTGATAAATCAGCACGTCTGCCGGCAGCTCATAGGGCATGGATTCTCCTTTGGATTGTTACTTGGCAAGAATGATTCTAAGGAAATGCGGGCTGATCGTCCCGTGCAACAACCGATCTTTCTCTTTGAGTAAGTACATGGGGTTTGAGCCGCTCGGTCATTCGCGATCGGGCGGTTTCTTTTTATGGGTTTGCTTTATGAATATCAAAATCCTCGGCCGCGTCCCCGTCCGTTTTAAGGATGGAGTTAAGTGGATCACGGTGAAACCGAACGGCCCCGAAAACAAAGGTACGCCGGTCAAACTGGACGATCGAACCGGAGAGGTTCTTGCAGGCATGGGCGGAAAGTTTAACGGACGCCATATCTCTGCGGCACCCAGAGGCGGCAGACAGGAGCAGCCGGGAGCTCAGGCCGTGATTGAATGGTCTAAAGCGCCCAAGGCTCCCCAGAAGCCTCAGTACACTGGCTCCGACAAATATACGAAAACGGCTAATCTGGTTAAGTCAACGCAGAAGGAATTTACTCCGGACAGCGTAGGTAAGGCGATCAAAGACCTTAATTATCCCTACACGATTGACCTAGATAACAAGGACCAAATTCTCAAAGAGCTCGATAAAGAATATGACCACCTGAGATCCATGGGCTATCCGTATGGTCCGGACGAAGCGGAGAAGGAATATGAGCGCGCGATGAGTTTTCAGGCCGCTCGCAAACGTGTCGATGATATTTTTGAAAAGGACTACGGAGACCTTACGAAAGGCGAGGACGGCCTGGAGCCGGACGAAGTAGAGGACCTTAAAAATCTTTATGCCGAGAGACTTCGCCTTTCTGCTCTGAGGCAGGTTGCCGAGGCCTCTGTCTGGTATACGGACCGGGCAGACTTTAGAAATTCGGATTTTTATAAAGCCCTGGATAAAGCCTCCTCTAAGCTCGGCGATAAGGTTGACGCTTTGGCGGCTCTGCCGTCCAGACGTCCGACAAATCGCAAAAATCGTCTGCTAAAGCAGAAGAAGCTGTATCAGGCGCAGAGATTTACGCGCCAGCAGATACAAGGTATGAAAAAGTTTCAGGCGCAGTTTGCAACGGAGCTTGCAAAGAATGTTAAGCCTCAAATCGCGAAGCTGAATGCGGATTTAGCCTCGGCCACTTCGACGGTCGATGTCGTCACCGCCCTGGAGGCTAGCGGGCTAATGAATACGCCGACTGAAAACTTTAACCTTATGAGTATGGAAACCGCGCGAGGCGTTGGGCAGGCGTACTCCGATATTTGTTCTAAGTTTCCTTTCCTGGCAGGTAATCTAGGGAAGGCTAGACTTGCATCTATCGGGAGCAATACGTACGGAGAGTGCTTCATGCCCTCCGGCTCTATTGATCTAAGCTCCGTTTGGTTTAAAAGAGGAAAAGAGACCGATTTTGCTACTGAGTTTAGCAATAACATGGCTACGCAATTCCACCCCAAAGGCGCCATGTCTAAAGGAGCGGCCTATGCAGTAGCCTCGCATGAGCTAGGTCATGCGCTCGAAGGGCGCATAGAAAAACTAATGCAAGCGGCCGGCGTTGATACGACGGAAAAGGGAAAGAAAAGGTATTTCATTTCCGGACGCATAGCGGATAAAGCACTTTCAAATCTTTCTTTGAAAAACGATCCGGGCGTTATAAAAAAGGAGCTGTCTGAGTACGCAGCCAAGGATACAGCAGAGTTCTTTGCCGAGGCTGTTTCTGAGTACCTCTGTAGCCCTTCTCCTAGACCCCTGGCGGCAGAGGTTGGTAAAATACTAGAACGGATCCTGAAAAATGATTTTTCAGACCTCCATATTGTTTAGGAGAAGGGTATGGCCGAAAAACTTACACCTGAAACAGAAGAGTGCTACAGAAGGGTTCCCGCCTCTTTTCCTTCCGATTGGTTTGACCATAGCGGGCCCGCTTTTGAGGGCCTTAAGCTCAAGAAGGAAGCCCCGGCTCGTGCGCATAGAGAACTGAAAAAATACGATGATTATTGCGAAGCGAAAAGAAAGCAAGGAATCATTGTTTACTAGTAACCGATAACACACTGTAACCGCCCGCGTGGCGGTTTTTTATTACCAAAAACAAACCCCGTCTAGTTAGGAGCTAGGCGGGGTTTTTAGTGTCAACCTAAAGTAGTAGGTCGATATGGGAATTATATCAAAGCACTGTAGGAAGCTGGTTATGGAGATATTCCAAAAGTATCCCATTTGGGCCTTTTGTTTCCGCTGGGGAATCCTTATTTTGATGCTGGCATTTTCTTACAGCCTTATCAAATAAGGAGGCAGCCATGGACGAATGCGAAGCTCCGAAGCGTAAGCAGGGACGCCAAACTAAGTACACGCCTGCCAAGGCCAAAGAGATCTTAAGACGGCTCGCCAGTGGCGAGACCATGACTTCTATTTGCCGGGATATGCAAATCCCGCCTTCTACTGTTTATCAGTGGACCGTCGACCGGAATGACTTTGCCGTAGACTTCGCGCGCGCGAGAGACTTCGGCGATCAGGTCCTGGAGGATGAGGCCGTCGACATCTCAGACACGATGGAAGAAGCATCTGAGACGATTGATTCGTTCAGCGAGAAACATGGGGCGTCGAGCACAGTCAAGAAAGGCGACGCCGTGGCACATCGCAGGCTCCGGGCAGAAGTCCGGCTGAAAGTTGTCGCAAGACGAAAGGGCGCAAAGATCCAGCTGGATACGAACGGCGCCGGAGGCGAGGGCCTGGCAAGCGTCTACGAGAAAATTAGAGAAGTGGCTAAAGGTCAAAAATAAAAATGACCGATCCTTTTTCCGAACTGTGGAGCCCCCACAGATTTAAAGTTTTCTATGGCGGCCGCGGTTCGGGAAAGTCGTGGGCAATCGCTGAGGCCCTGATCGTCATGGCCAATTTGTCGCGACTGCGCGTACTGTGCTCCCGCGAGTTTCAAAATTCGATCGCCGATTCGTCCTATCAACTTCTGAAGGACACGGCCGAGCGCCTAGGGCTGAGCCACCGCTTCGAGTTCCTGGAGACCGAGATCCGACACATAAACGGCTCTCGGTTCTTTTTCAAAGGCTTGCAGCAGAGACAAGCGCAGTCGGTAAAGTCGATTGAAGGTGTCGATATATGCTGGATTGAGGAGGGCCAGTCAGTCTCGCAGGTCTCCTGGGAGACACTGATACCGACCATCCGGAAAGCGGGCTCCGAGATATGGGTTTCGTTTAACCCGCTCCTGGCCGACGATCCGACAACCAAATTATTCCTGACCGATGCGCCGCCACCCGGCGCCTATGTCCGGAAAGTTAATTTTGATGAGAACCCGCATTTTCCGGAAGCGTTGCGCCGGCAGATGGAATGGGATCGCAAAAACGACTACGAGAACTATTTGCACGTTTGGGAAGGATATCCTCGCACGATTAGCGATGCGCAGATTTTCCGCGGGCGGTTCACGGTCGAGAGTTTTCCGGACGATCTTTGGCAGAAGGCCGACAGGCTATTTTTCGGCGCTGACTTTGGCTTTGCGAACGACCCGAGCACGCTGGTGCGATCGTTCATGTACGACAATCGGCTGTATGTCGAATATGAGGCTTTCGGCCACGGCGTTGAGCTAGACGAGCTCCCGGCGCTGTACGATTCGATCCCGCTCTCCAGGAGCTGGCCGATTAAAGCCGACTGCTCACGACCTGAGACCATCAGCTATTTGGCTAAGCGTAAAGGATTCAATATCTCGGCCGCAGAGAAGTGGCAGGGCTCGATTGAGGACGGTATCGCCTATCTGAAATCTTTCGACAAGATCGTCATCCACCCGCGCTGTAGGCATACGGCAGAGGAATTCAAGCTCTACAGCTACAAGGTCGACCCTAAAACGAACGAGGTCCTCCCGATCATCGTCGATAAATACAATCACGGCATCGATGCCATTCGATACAGCCTCGACGGCTATATCACACAGGCGGGGCTCGATGAGTTCATTCGCCTGGGCAGAGGTTAAGCATGAAGGTAAACAAGAAACTTTCCCGGACAAAGCGCGGCGGCAGCAAGCAGTTTGCCGACGGGTTTCAGAACCCGCTCCTGCGCATGGGCTTAAATACGAGCACGACGCTCAACGGCAATCGCTACATCCCTGAGTTCAAGTCTTTCCAGCGCAACGAGTTGGAATGGGCTTATCAGGGCTCATGGATGTGCGGGCTCGCGGTTGACGTGGTGGCCGATGATATGACGCGCGAGGGCGTTGAGCTCCAGTGTGACGATCCGGAGGTCGCTTCTGCGATCGATATTGCACTCGACGAATTCCGAGTTTGGGATAGCCTGTGCGACGCTTTGAAGTGGGCGCGTCTCTACGGAGGTTCGCTGGCCGTTCTTCTCATTGACGGTGATGACATGGGCACACCGCTCGGACCGGTTAAACAAGGCGCCTTCAAAGGGCTGCTCGTTCTCGACTGCTGGCAGGTCAACCCGTCGACAGAGGTCGTCCAGGAGCTCGGGCCTAACTTTGGCAAGCCGCTTTATTACCAGGTTTTCGCGGAGCAGAGTGCTATCGATATTCCCGGAGGAAAAATCCATTATTCGCGCTGTATCCGCTTTGAAGGGCGCCGGCTGCCGTATTACTTGCGACAGGCGTATCGCGGCTGGGGCGCGAGCGTACTGGAGCCGCTATTCAACCGAATCGAGATGTTTGATATGGCGACCGAAGGCGCGGCTCAGCTCGTCAATAAGTGTTACCTGCGCTATTACAAGGTCAAGGGCCTGCGCTCCATTCTGACGAATGACGTCGCCAAGAAGGGATTTATGACGCAGATGGAGCATACCCGGCTATTTCAGAGCATCGAGGGCATGACGCTCGGGGACATTGAGGATGATTTCCAGACGATGACCTACACGTTCACGGGCCTCCCCGAGGTGCTCCTTCAATTTGCTCAGCAGATCTCCGGCGCCACGGGCATCCCGCTGGTACGATTGTTCGGTCAGTCTCCGGTCGGATTCAATTCCACCGGCGAGAGCGACATTCGGCTCTACTACGACAATACGAAACAGCAGCAGGAAAAGATGCTGCGCCCGGGCCTAAAGAAAGTCCTGAACGTCATTTATATGAGCGTGACCGGACATGCTCCGGACAAAGATTTCAATTTCGATTTCCGCCCGTTGTGGCAGATGACCAACGAGCAGAAAGGTGCCTTTGCTACGGCCATGGTCGGTGCGATTGTGCAGGCGTTACAGAGTGAATCAATCTCACTGCCGAACGCAATGAAGGAGCTCAAAAAGCTCAGCCCGACCATCGGCCTTTTCTCCTCGATTACCGAGGAGGACATCGACGAGGCAGAGAAACAGGAAAACGAGCTTATGCCGCCAGGAGGATTAAATGCAGCAGCAGAACAAGTTCCGGGAGCAGGCCAAAACGGCGGCTTTGGACCGCTGGTATCGCAAGCGGCTCAAGGCAGTGGCCAAACAGATCGCACAAATAGCACTGGAATGGGAGGGAAGCGACCCGAGCCAGCTCCAGCTCAGTCTGTTTGATTATTCAGTGCGGCTCGACGAATGGGCTCGCTCCGTGGCAGACATCATGCTGCGCCGCGCGGCCTCGGCAGATTACGACACCTGGCTCAGGATTGGCCAAAAGATCAGCCGGGAAACTCGCCGCAAGTTGAAGGACGCAGCCGCCGGGCCGATTTTCAATCGCCTGCGCGAGGAGCAGGTCGCACTGATCCGCTCTTTGCCCATGGAGGCCGCCAAGAAGGCCCAGGAATGGGCCGCTAGCGGGTTATCGGATGGCCAGCGCTATGCCGATATCGTCCAGCGCATCAAAAACGAGCTGGGCGGCGTTACGGAATCCCGAGCGATTTGCATTGCCCGGACGGAGACCGCTAGAGCGCGATCCAACTTCACCCAGGCCAGGGCCCAGGCCGTTGGCTCAACGCATTACGTGTGGCACACGGTTGGCGATAACGCAGTGCGCCCAAGGCATCGTGAGCTGGATAAGACCGTTCATGCCTGGAGCGATCCTCCGATCTGCGACGTCGGCGCAGGCGGCACGCCTATTCGCAGCCATCCCGGATGCGTTTTTAATTGTTTTCCGGGCGATACATTAGTCCGGTTAGACAGCGACATCATCCGAGTTATCCGATCGCCGTTCAATGGATGTGTCGTAGATATTGGTTGCGCCGGTTCTGTCATAACAGCGACACCGAATCACCCAATGCTTACCCAACGGGGCTGGGTGCCGGCAGGCGAAATCAATGAGGGCGACTATCTCCTCCAGGCGTTCGGAGATACAGTCGATATGGTTGAATCCGACAAACAGCGGGATCATGTTCGCATTGCGGATTTGTTTGACGCGTTTTCTGGAGAAGCCGTAAGAACCGCCGGAACACATTTTAATTTCTACGGCGACGTTCCCGATGGCGATGTCGACAGTGCCATTGTCCAAGGGCGATTGTGTCCTGACATCGTAGCCAAGCTCACGGAGCGCGGTGGCTATTTCAAACTCTCCGGGGCCGCGGCTGTAATGAGCGGAGTTGGCCATGATGTTAGCCATGTGCGCGTCCCGCGCGCTCTTGGAGAGGGCCCGGCGATCATCGAACGACATTCTGGCGAAGCGGATGACGTTTGCTTGGGAGCCATTGCGGATAGAAACGTTTGCCTCTTTGAGGCGAGTAGTGATAGTGGACCTGTTGACGCCAAAGCTCTTAGCAAGAGCCAGGATCGATTCCCCGGAAAGGTAACGTCTGATGATTTCGGGGCTGTTCAATTTCTTCCGATTGAAGGCATGGAGGCCGCGGCCACTTCGATACCGCGCTGTATCGACACCAAGGGCGCGGAGTTTCAAAGACAAGACGTCGGGGCTGCAGTCAATTTGCTTGGCGGCATCCGTGATGGTCGAGCCAGACTCTACAAGGGATTTCGCGTATTGAATACGTTCAGACGAGATTTTTCTGGACATGTTTATACCTTAGAGACAAGCAAAGGTTGGTACAGAACAACAATGAATAATTATATAGTAAAAAATTGTCGGTGCTGGCCTGAACCGCTTTTCTACGAGAAGGACAAATGAGAAGGAAATTTCGAGACGGTCGCTTCTTGACCACGGAAAAAATCAGCCCTCTGAAGGAAAAAACTCCAGAGGGCTATTTGTTATGCCGGGACGTTCCGATTAGCCGCGTCGGATCGTTTGAATATTCAGCGGCTGAGGTCGGCTTGCCAAATATCGGCCACGCAGTGCAGGTATGGCGGCCGGAAGAACAAATTTTTAATCCCGAAACGATTGCCTCGTTTGAGGCCAAGCCGGTAGTCATCGGTCACGCGAGATTCGCAGATCCGGACAACTGGCGGGAGATTGCAGTCGGTACGACCCAGAACGTTCGGCGGGGAGAAGGTGACAAATCGGACTTTCTTCTCGCCGATTTGCTTTTGACGGATCGAAAGGCGATCGAGGCAGTCGAGAGCGGGGATTTGAAGGAAGTCTCATGCGGGTATGACGCGGATACGCAGGAAACGCCCCAGGGGATTGAGCAAATTGGCATCGTGGGCAACCACGTTGCTCTAGTGGTATCAGCCCGATGCTCGGGCTGCAAAATTGGAGACGGAAGCATGACAACTAGCTTAAAGACCCGCCTGCGGAAATTGTTCCGCGACGGAAACGAGGACGCATTTAACGAGGAAGTGGACAAGCTCCAGGTTCAGGACGACGACGCACCTGACGCGGCGCCCGCTCCTGCTCCGACACCGACACTTGAGGAGCGCCTGGCCAAACTCGAGGCCACCGTGGCAGCACTTGCTAAGGGCCTGGCTCAGAAGCCCGTGGGCGACGCAGATACGCCGCCTGTGCCGGATGATGACGATGAGTTGATCGATGATCCGGACGCTCAGGCCATCATCGGCGACGCTGAGGCCCTTTGCCCGGGAATGAAAAAGCCTGTGGGCGACGCCAAGGGCGGCAAATTCACACGTAATCAGATCGAGCGCGTTATGCGCACGGCGCTGAAAGGCGCCGGCGTCAAGCAGTTCGGTGATTCCTCCGAGCTCGACGGCAAGGCGCTGGATATCGCCTTCAAGGCGGCAGTCGCTATGTCCAAGTCCGGAAAGAATCCGAGGGCCAGCGGTACACGCTACGGCGACAGCGCTGAGGATTCAGTCAACTCGATCGCATACGTCCAGAAAAAACTTAACGATTTTTGGGGAGCTAAATAATGTCTCAGTTCATTGGCACATCTATGCCTCGCGGTTCTGCCGGCGATATCACTCGCGGCATGTTTGACTACACAACAGAAGTCAAACAGAACGACACAACAACTCCGGTCGCCGATGACGGCGTTCTGGTTTCTCTGACCGCAACCGGTAAGGCCACTCCGGCCACTGATGCCTCCAAGGTCTACGGCATCGCAGTTCGCGACTATCGCCAGGTGGGCCCTGATGGAAAGGCCTGGCCGAAAGACGCCTTTGTCTGCATCCTGCGCCGCGGCTACGTTGCCGTGCGTGCGGCAGGTACTCCGGCGCCGGGAGGAGCTGTCTACTTGGACGCCGCAAACAAAGGCGTTACAGCCACTAAGGCGGGAGACGCCACGGCTATTCCTAACTGCGTCTTTATGGGCGCGAAGGATGACGCGGGCCTGGCCGAAATCGCATTCAACATCTAATAGGAGCAAAAAATGGTAAGACGTTTTGCTGACGCTGAAACAATTTCCGCTACCGGCGCATTCCTGGTCGGTGAGCTCGAGCGTCTCGATTCCAGAATCTATGAACCGATCGCAGATTTTACGTATGGCCGCGATATCGACCTGCGCAACGATGTGACGATCGCCGATGAGGTTTCTTCTTTCATTCAGTCCGAATACATGGGCGGTTTCGGCGGCACAGGCGCGGGTAAAAAGTCCTTCATTAAGGGCCCGGATTCCACGCCCGCCCGCGTTTCTGTTTCTCTGAAGAAGGTAGCCACGCCGCTGACACTCTGGGGCATGGAAGTCGCTTACACGATTTTCGAGCTGCAGAAGGCCATGCAGGCAGGTCGCCCGATCGATGCGCAGAAACACTCTGCTATGCGCATGAAGCATCAGCTCGACATTGATACTCAGGTCTACGTCGGTGACGACGAGATAGGTGTTAAGGGCCTGCTCAACTCTGACCAGGTAACGCATGAAAATGTCGGCACCTGGACCGATTCCACGGATGTAAAGACCGTTATCGGCTACTTCAATAACATCCTGGAAAAAGCCTGGAAGGCAACGCAGTACAACCGCATTCCGAAGAACCTTTTGGTTCCTCCGGCTATTTTCGGCAAACTGGTGAGCACACAGCTGACTAATACCGAAATGAACCTGCTGCGCTATGTTGAGGCTAACAACCTCTCTGTAGCCAATGGCGGTACGCTGACCATTCGCCCTGTGCGTTGGCTGGCTGATACGACATTGTTCTCTACGCCGCGAATTGTGGCATACACAAAAGCAGAGGACGTGGTCCGCTTCCCGCTGGTTCCGATCGCCTCTCTCCCGGTTCAGTACCGCAATTTCGAGCAGGCAGTTCCGTACTTTGCAGCACTCGGTGGTGTCGAGTTCGTGCGTCCGGAAATGGTTTACTACGCCGACCTGGCAGCAGGTTAAGGAGGCTTTATGAAACGAATTTCAGTTCGTTGTCCGCTGGTGCTGAATATGGGATCTCAGCAGTTCGAATTTAAGCCGTCACAATCCTATGAGGTCGAGGACGCAGTCGCGGCTCAGCCGTACCTGCAAGCACACCTTGCCACGTTTATCGACATCACGCCGCCGGCAAAAGAAAAGCCGGCTGCGGAAAAGGTCGAGGAACCTGCCGAGGAAAAGGCTGAGCCGGTAGTGGAGGAAAAACCGGCGCCAAAGAAAAATGCGAAAAAGACCACAACTGTGAAGGAGGCTGAAAATGTTAAACCAGCCTCTGACGCTTGAGGAATTTCGCAAACTTTTTCCGGAGATCGATTCGGACAGTTATCCGGACATAGCGGTTAAAGCTCGATTAGCTTTAGCCGCTAAATTTTTCTCAGAGGAAAGCTGGCCAGATCCCGAGATCCGGGCGCACGTCATGGGGCTGTATACAGCCCACTATCTGAAGCTCCAAGGGTCTGCCGCTGACGGCGGCAACGGCGGAGACACCTCCGCACTGGCCCAGGTCACTTCGATGTCTGTAGACGGTGCATCTGTGAGTTACGACACCTCATCCTCGTCCGAGGAGGGCGCCGGCTCATGGAATCTCACCGCCTACGGCCGCGAGCTGTGGCAGCTTATTCAGTTGTTCGGAGCAGGGGCCAGGCAGATATGAAAAAGACGATCTCTGTTTCCATTGTGCGGCATGACGGCGAGTTGAACCAGGCACTGAAGCGTCTGGCGAAAACTGCCGTTTATGTCGGCATCGCGGCAGGCTCTAACGACGATACGCGAAACGATGGCGGCCCGAGCAACCACCTTTTGGGCTTTGTGCATGAGAACGGCTCTCCGGTGAACAATATTCCGCCGCGACCGTTTCTAGTTCCGGGCCTGGAGGCGAATCGGGAAATGATCGTCGACGGTCTTAAGGGCGCCATGGACTGCGCGCTCAAGGGCGACGAGAAAAAGTGTGGCCAGACACTCGAGCGCCTGGCGATTCGCTCGGCCTCGGCGGTCAAAAGCTACATGCAAACGGCCGACTTCGAGCCGCTCAAGCCCAGAACAATCGCAAACCGTAACCGCTCGCGCCTTACCCAGGGCACCCGCGAGAACGAGAGGGAAGGCGTGGGCATTCGGCCCTTGATTAACACGGGGCAGTTACGCGACGCCATTGACGGCGTTGTGGTGGAGGAATGATGGCGACTTTAGACGTTGAACGTGTAATCCGATCTCCTTTGTTTACTTCGCCCTGCAAGCTGATTCATTTTGTCGAGGGCCTGGACGAGTTCGGTAATCCTACGTGGACCGAAGGTGAAAGTACGGACGTTATGGCCGTCATCACGGCCGACACAAAGACCATCTCGAGATTGCCGGAGGCGCTCCGGCGCGAGGGCACGATCCTAGTGCGTTTCATGATTGCCGATATGCCCGCGGGCTTCGGCGGCTCCGGGAACGATGAGGTCGAGTGGCGCGGCAAGCGCTTTGTCGTCAAAGACTGCGCGGATTACTCGCAGTTTGGCAAGGGCTTTTTGCGGCTGACTTGTTGGCCTGCGGAGGTGAGCGATGGCAGTTACTGATAGCCGGACGGCCGGAGCATTACGCCCGACGGGTTCGGACAATGAGACAGGGCTGATGGACCCGCTGCGCCAGTGGATCTCTGAACTTATTGGCTTGCGGCTCGATCTAGTCCGTGCCTCCTGGCGTCCTAAGCCTGGTACTCAGCCGGCGCTAAAAGCCGACTGGTGCGCACTGGCGCTCAAAAGCCTGGACACCACGCCTGTCTATCTCGACGGGCGCAAGGGCGATCCATCGCTTCCGCTTTCCGGGGATCAGACTTCCGTGGTGCACGAGGATTATGAGCTTGTGCTGAGCTTTTACGGTCCCCGAGCTCTATTCCTCGCGCAGAGATTCAGAGACGCGGCGCAGATCGGTCAGAACCGCTCACTGCTGCGACAGTCAGGGCTCACGTTAAAAGCGATTGATTCGCAGGCCATGCGCCTTCCCGATCTTGTTTGCGAGACGTGGGTCGACCGATATGACATGACCTTCCACGTTGCCCGGAAGGTTTCAAGAACTTACGGCGTTCGCACCATTGTCGGTGCCGATGTCGACTTTTATACAGAACGAGGTAAATTATGAGCGTTGCTCCTACATTACCGGTCTCCGAAGTTGTAAACGTCACGATCGAGATGTCTCCGGTCGCGGCCGCACTGCGCAACTTCGGGGCCATGTTAGTGCTCGGCACCAGCGATGTCATTGACACGGACGAGCGCCTGCGCACCTATTCGGGCGTGGAGGGAATCGCCGCCGATTTTGGAACTGATGCGCCTGAGTATCAGGCCGCGATCACTTTCTTCGGCCAGTCACCCCAGCCCTCTCAGCTGGTTGTCGGCCGCTGGGCTAAAACAGCAACTGCCGGGCTTTTGCGCGGCCGTATGCTTGCAATCTCTCAGCAGCAGATCGCTGACTTCGAGAAAATCACATCCGGATCTTTCACGGTCGAAATCGACGGTTCTTCTGTCTCGGTTTCCAGCGTCGATCTGAGCTCCCAGAGCAATTTGAACGGCGTAGCAACTCAGATTACAACCGCGCTGGCCTCAAAGGGCACCTGCGTATTCGACGGTACGAGATTCATTATCAAATCCGCCACCACGGGCGTGAATTCTTCCGTCGCAAACGTTTCTTCTACCGAGTTGTCTAAGCTCATGGGCCTGGATGCCGGAACGACTAAAGTCAATGGCACGGAAGCTGAGGACCTGGTCGACGCGGTAACGGCCTGCCTGGATTACACCAACTGGTACGGTCTTTATGTGTGCGGAACCGACTGGACGGACGCGGATGCCTTGGAAGTCTCTGCGCTCATCAATGCCGCGCGACCCTCTCGTATCGTGTCCTGGACGTCGCAGAATACGGGCGAAATGGATTCTACAAATAGCACCTCGCTGGGCTCTAAGCTCAAGGCGCTGGGCTATAACCGCACGATCTGTACGTTCTCCAGCACCAGCGACACTGCCGGTGTCTCGGTCCTCGGACGCATGAGCACGATCAATTTCAAGGGATCGAATACCACGATCACTCTGAAATTTAAACAGCTCCCGGGTGTTGTTGCCGAGAACTTGAGAACGTCCCAGTCGCTGGCCCTGAGAAACAAAAACGTCAACGTATTCGCGGCATTCCAGAACGACACTTCCATCTACAAGGAAGGCGTCATGTCCGGAGGCTGGTTCATTGACGAGACCCATGGCCTTGACTGGCAGCAGAACCGAGTGGAAACCGATCTTTGGAATCTGCTCTATACGACTACGACCAAGATCGGCCAGGACGAAGCGGGCATGACCGCAATTTTGGCGACGATCAACAAGTCGCTTGACGCGGGCGTCCGAAATGGTCTCATCGCCCCGGGCGTCTGGAACGGCGATTCTTTTGGTTCTCTCCAGAAGGGCGACACGCTCACCTCAGGATATTACGTCTACATTCAGCCGCTGGAAGAACAGGCGCAGAGCGATCGCGAGGCCCGTAAGGCACCTCCGATCAAAGTGGCTATCAAATTGCGCGGCGCAGTTCACTTTATTGACGCCACGCTCACGATCAATCGATAAGGAGAAACAGGATGGCAACTTATTCCTTTATGGATGTCACTGCGACATTCGCAGGGCCGACCGGCGTGATCGATCTCGGATACGGTTCCGCGGCCTCCAAAGAAGGTATTTCCGTCGAGTTCAATCAGCCCCGGAACAATATGACGCCGGGCGCAGATGGCGAGGTTATGCATTCTTTGAGGGCAGACAAAAGTGGAAAACTTACGATTCGGCTTCTTTATACATCCCCCGTGAACGCAAAGCTCAAGGCTATGTTTAACGCCCAAAGTTTGAGTTCGAGCGCCTGGGGCAACAATGTCATCACCGTCCTAAACAAAGGCAATACGGACACGATCGTGGCCAGAAGCGTCGCATTCCAAGGCTTGCCAAGTCAGACCTTCGCCGAGGACGGCCAGCCCGTTCTTGAATGGGGCTTTGACTGCGGCAAAATTGATACTCTTAGCGGGACTTACTAATGGACAAACTCGTACCTCAAAAATTTACATTGCAGGGGCATGAGTACATTGTCGGGCGGCTCGACCTTTTTGAAGCTATGAAGCTCCAAAAGCGGCTCGGGCCGCTGATGCCCACGGCATTCAATAATGTCCTCTATGGCATGTGGACAGCATACGGAAAATCCATGCCGGAATCCAAAGCGACATTGAGCGACAAACTGACCGAGTTCGGTACGTTGCTCGCGGTCTGTCAGCCGCTCCTGGATCGCATTGCGGCCATGCCGGACGCGGATTTCGACTACTGCGTGCGCACTGCGCTGGGCGTAGTTGAGCGTTGCTCGGAGGATGGAAAAACCTGGACCCGAGTGTATTCGGGCGGCACGCTGGCGTTCGATGACATCGATTTCACAACCACATGCGTATTAGTGAGCGCTGTCGTACAGCGTGAGCTTCGCCCTTTTATCGACGCTTTGAATCTTTAACGTTCGCTCATAGCGTCGAAAACAGTCAGCAGGAACCGAGCCCGTTCAGAAGTCTTCCTGATGGCCTGGATTTCCTGATGCGTCCTGTTTATCACGGGATGATCAGCTATCTGGACCTGAAGGGTGACGATCTGACACTTGAGGACATCCTGCTAATGAACGTTTATATCGACAACCAAAAATACAACGAATTTGTTTTAGAGAAGGAGCGCAGCCATGAGTAGCGTTCTCGCCGGTTTCCTCGTCCGCTTAGGCTTTGTGGTCGATAAAGACGAGCAAGCCAAGTTTCAAGCCTCAATCGACTATGCCGGAAAGCGCATGAAGGAAATTGCTTTGCGAGGCGCGGCCATGGGCACTGCGTTCTCTGCTGCATTCGCTAAGAGCACTCAGGAAGTCAACCGCTTCTATAACCTCACAAACCAGGTGGGCGGTTCTGTCCGGGGCTTGAATAATGTCGCTTCGGCCGTGGCCAAGGTAGGCGGAAATTATGACCAGGCGGTTTCTAGCATCCAGGCCTTTGCCAATAAGCTGACATTTACGCCGGGGATGGATCAGTATATTAAGAACCTGACCGGCGTCGATATTCGAGACAAAAACGGTCAGCTGAGAGAATACAGCGATATTCTTCTGGACCTCAGAAAACGCTGGGAAACGCTCGGAGATGCGGCCGGCCGAAACGAGGCGGCCATGATGGGGCTGGACGGTATTTATGCCGACATTATGAAAAAGGATTTTGCGTCCGAGCTCCAAAAAACAAACAAGCAGCAAGGCGAGCTGGCGGATATGGTCGACAAGTCAGCCGATTCCGTGCATCGCCTCTCAAACGAATTTTCACGCACCTGGGAGATTATCTCCATGGGGAGCCAGGCCGCTTTTGGTACGCTGACCGATAGCCTCGGTTTGGATAAGGTTGCCGAAAAGTTTAATAAAACACTCTCGCAAGAATTGCCCGCATGGATCCAGACGGAAAAAAACATTTGGGATCAGTCTCACGGCTTCGGCGACTATCTCAAAAACTTCTTTTTTAAGGCCGACGAATTTCAGGACGCTGAGCGTTATAAGCGCCATCTCATGGACGATGAGCAGGTGCAGAAGTTTCTGCGCAAGAAATACACCAAACAGAAGTCGGTGCTCGATGACGAGGCCGAGGAGGGTGTGAGTATCGTGGACGATTTCGATAAAAAGGGATTCGAGGAGGAGCTGGCTAGGTATCGAGCTGCAGGCTCGAAGGCGCCGGCGAAACCCGCGCAGACAGAAGCACCTCCGGCGTCGGGGAAAATGACGCGAGGGCTACGAAACAACAATCCGGGCAATATGCGTCCGGTATCGCGAAATCAGGCAAATGATGGGGCTTTTACGATTTACCGCACGCCGGAAGAAGGCTGGGGCGCGCTGGGCAAGCAGCTCAAGGCCTACGCTAATGCCGGGCTGGATAACGTCGCGTCGATTATCTCTAAATACGCGCCGTCCAGCGAGAACAATACAGGCGCTTATATCCAGTCAGTGACCGCCAACATGAGCAAACGCCTAGGCTCGGATGTCGGCGCGCTGACACGCCTCGACCTGAGTGATCCCCGTGTGCTTAAGGCGCTCATGCAGTCGATCACGGAGCATGAGAATTTCCGGGGCGCCTCTCAGTATTTCGAAGGCGCCTCTTTTGATAAAGAGGTGCTCGCCGCAGCGCAGTCGCAGTGGAGATCTAAGGTCGTCAATGAGAGGGACAAAATCCCGTCTCGGGGTAATGTCGTCGTGAACCAAAACATAACGATCAACGGGGCAGATAATCCGCGCGCTGTCGGCCAGGCCGTGGCGCATGAGACCCTGCTGGCACAGAACCGATACGGCCAGCGCAATCTTAGCTAAGGAGGAAATATGCCCTCTTTACCTTATAGTCTTGAGGCTCTGCTTCTAGGTCGAAAACGAGAATTTGCTGGAATTATTCCGGACGTCGTGGTTAGCGAGGAGCACGAAAACGAGGTCGTGGTTACGCGCCATCCGGTCGATACTGGCGCGAATGTTTCGGATCATGCGTATCAGATGCCGACGGTGATTAATTGCCAGTTCGGCTGGTCCGATTCCTCAAGGCTTCTAAATTCGATTCTGGATTTTTCGATTTTTAAGGGCCTGACCACGACGAAAGACGTTTATGAGAAGTTGCTTGAGTTACAGGCCAAACGGGAGCCGTTTTCGCTCTCTACAGGCAAGAAGCAATATCCGGCAGTCATCATCACGAAGTTGAAAACAACGTCGACCGTCGACACGGAAAGTTCCCTAGTAGTGGACATCACTTTTGAGGAAATCCGATTCGCCCGGACAAAAGAAGTCACGTTGCAGGAAGCTCAGCAAAAGAATCCTCAGCAGACGGCCTCTGTTAATCAGCGTGGCACCTCGCAACCAGTATTAACTACAGCGGGGAATCGGCCATGAGTATTTATCAAATTCCTTTGAGTACCGGCGCCCAGAGCTTTTCCATCCGCCTCGGCGAATATAACTACCGCATGACGCTGATTTATCGGGATGCGGATTGCGGCGGCTGGTTTTTAGATATGGTCCGAACGGACGGCTCTGACGCGCTTCACGGCCTCCCGCTGGTGACAGGTGTCGACCTATTAGCACAGTTTGGCTACAAGCGTATGGGCGGCGCGCTCTGGTGCGAGTTGCCGAAGCAAGTCAAAAACTATGAGCCGACGTACTCAGATATGGGCCAAACGCTGAGCCTTTTTTGGAGTGACGAATGAGCGAAACAGACAATAATCGCCAGTGGCTGAGATATTTTCGCCTCGTTGTGGCAGTCGATAAAGACAATCAGCAGGCGATTGACCTGAGTGAATTTCGATGCAAATTTCGAATTTCTCAGGCTGTAATCGGTAAGCCCTGCACGGCCGAAATCACGGTTTACAACGTCTCCCAGGAAACAGTAAACCGCCTCGGTATCGGTACAAACGTCATCGAAAACCAAGGCATGCGCGTCATTATTGAGGCGGGCTATCAGAACCATCACGGCATTATTTTCCAAGGCGATCTATGGTGGAAATCCGTCGGCCGCGAGAGCGAAACTGAAACCTTCATGCGCCTGGTAGCCGCTACCGGCGACAGGGCGAGGCAATATGCCGTGGTTAATGTCTCGGTTGCCAAGGGTGCCTCTCAGCGCGAGATCTTTGACAAGGTCGTCGCGTCCATGAAAGAAAAGGGCGTTGACAGTAAGCAGCTCCCAAAAATTCAATTCATGGATTCCAGGCTCCCGCGCGGAAAAGTCATGTTTCGGATGGCTACCGACGCCATGAACGGTATCGCCGATACAAATAATTTTGATTGGGGCTACGGCGTTGACGGCCTTGTCGCCATTCCTAAAACGCCGACATACGATCCGAATGAGAAGGTGATCGTCCTTAACGCTGATACCGGTTTGATCGGCCGCCCCACGCTTGACGAGGACGGCCTGGACGTCCAGGCGCTACTTAATCCGAACCTGGAGATCGGCGCCAAGATTCAAATCGATAACGCCTCGGTACAGCGAAACAACTACGACACAACGGTGTCCGAGGACGCGGTTACGAAAAATCAGGCGGTAACGGACGCATTCTTATCGGCGGATGGCGTGTATCAGGTGATTTCCCGCGAGCACGTGGGCGACACGCGCGGGGAGGATTGGTACACAAATTTGATCGTCGTGGGCGTTAATTCAGCCAGCAGACCGATTGCTCCATCTGTTTTTACATACACATCGAACTGAGGGCGCTATGGATTCAACCGCAACAATTTTTGACCCGAATCGATTCTCCGAGAAGGCTACAAATAGCCGCTTGACCCAAGTATGGACCGCACTCCCGGGGATCATCCAGAAGTTCGATGCGGGCGCGCTGACCTGCGAAGTTCAGCCGGCGATTAAGGGCCGCATCACGCAGGAGGATGGCTCTATCCAGCTTGTAAATATGCCGCTTCTCTTAGACTGCCCTGTCGTGTTTCCCCACGGTGGCGGCTGCTCCCTTACGTTCCCGATTAAGGCAGGCGATGAGTGTTTGGTCGTTTTCGCTTCCCGGGGAATTGATTACTGGTGGCAGCTAGGAGGCATTCAGCCGCCTCCGGAAGCAAGAATGCACGATCTATCGGATGGTTTCGTTATTCCCGGCCCGTGGTCCCAGGCTCAAAAGATCAGCGGCGTGAGCACCAGTGCTGTGCAGTTGCGTAGTGACGACGGTGCGGCCTTCATTGAGCTCAATCCCGGCAGTCATAACGTGAAATGCGAGACACCCGGGGACTTTTCCGTGAAGTGTAAAAATTTTACGGTAGAGGCCTCAGCCAGTGCCAGCATTAAAGCCCCGGCGATCCAGCTCGAAGGCCCGCTGACCAATACAGCAGGATCGGCTGCGAAGATGGCGGGCGGCGTGGAAACCGACGCAGACGTTACTGCCGCAGGTATCAGTCTCAAGTCGCACGTCCATTCCGGTGTTTCTACAGGCTCCAGTAACACGGGAGGGCCTAAATAAATGAGAGTAAGGCGAACAACGGCCGACGGCGATATTTGCTTCGGCCACAATGCAAACGATTATTTAGTCAACACGCCCGAAGCCGTCGCGCAAAATGTCCGGACACGCCTCGCGCTTTGGCAAGGGCAGTGGTTTATCGACACCGATGAGGGAACGCCCTATCTGCAGCATATTTTAGGCAAGCAAAGCGCGGCTGATCTCGTAATCAAAAGCCGCATTTTGGAAACCCCGGGCGTTCAGCAGATTGACGAATTTGAGGCGGTGCTTGACCCGAACACTCGGCGCCTGACCGTACAGGTCAAGCTCAGCACGGACTACGGTCCCGCAAGTATTAACGGAGAAATTACATGATTGATGATCCGGTTTTTTTAGTTACCGAGACAGGTATCTCAGCTCCGTCCTATGAAGAAATTTACGAGTACCTAAAGGGCCGCATGCGGGCCATTTTTGGTGATGACATCAATCTGGACGCTGACACCCAGGACGGCCAGATGGTCGGCATTGTGGCGGCTGCTATCTCGAACGTGAACGCTCAGGCGATCGCGGTTTATAACGCATACAATCCGACCACAGCCAAAGGCGTAGCACTGGATTCTGCGGTCAAGGTCAACGGCATCACGCGGCAGGCCGCATCACACTCCCAGGTTGATCTTCGGATCGTTGGCCAGGCCGGGACGCATATCGTCAACGGCGTGGCCCTGGATGAGGCGGAGAACAAGTGGAATCTTCCCGCCGACGTTGTGGTGCCGCCTGCCGGCGAAATCACTGTAACGGCAATTGCTGCAGAAGAAGGAAACATTCAGGCACCTGCCGGGACTGTCAACCGTATCGGAACCCCGACGCTCGGCTGGCAAACCGTGGAAAATATTCTCGCGGCCGAGCCCGGGGCGCCGGTACAAACCGACCTTGAGCTTCGGTTGCAGCAGTCAAAATCGACCGCGCTCCCCAGTGTGTCTCTGTGGGAGGGCATTATCGGCAGTTTGCTGACCACGGCAGGCGTGCGACGTGTTAGTGGCATTAAGAATGACGGCGATACCCCGACAACTGAGGGCGTCCCCGGACATTCGATCGCGATGATCGTCGACGGCGGGGAAGTGGCCGATATTGCAAAAACGATTTTCTTAAAGAAGGGTGAAGGTGTCGGAACCTATGGCTCCACGTCGTACAACTATCTGGACACTTATGGCTTCCCTAATACGATTAAGTTCTCGCGTCCGACGGTCGTGCCGGCTTATTGCAAACTCACAATCTCGCCAGCCGTCGATTACCTCTCTAGTGCCGAGGAGGAGATCAAGGCTCGGATCGTCGCTTACATTAACTCCCTGGACATCGGCGAATCTGTAAACATCGCCCGGGTACTTGCCAGCGCTGTAAAAACAGATGCCGGGGTAGTGGACGAGCGCTTTAGCGTTGAGGCCATTACGCTCGGCCGCTCGGCCACGGTACAAACTGCTGCCAGTCTCGCAATTGCGTGGAATGAGGCGGTTTCATGCGCTCCGGAAAACGTGACGGTGGAGGCGCAGACATGAGCGATGCAAATCGTTATACCGAGCTGATCGCCGGAGCGCATTTTGACAAACCGAAGTATCAGCAATTTATTTATGAGCTGACCGAACCGCTGAACGAAGCAAGAAAACGTTTGGCGGTTTTTTATAAGCATTTCGACGTTGACACTGCTGTAGGCGTCCAACTGGACGCGGTCGGCGTGCGGGTCGGGATCTCCAGGCGCCTGCCTATGAAGTTGGTCGGCGTCTATTTTGCCCTGGACGATGTCGATGGTGTCGGTTTCGATAAAGGCGTCTGGAAGGGCCAGTTTGACCCGTCTGACGGCATGGTGACGCTTGACGACGAAACTTATCGCGCAGTGATTAAAACGAAAATCCTCGCGAATAAATTCGACGGCAAAAACGAATCGGTCCCCGAGTTTTTAAATACCGCTCTCGGATATTTCGGTGTCCCGGCAAAGCTCTTTGACTTCCAGGGTCAGCAGAATATGCACGTGGTGATCAATCTCACGAAAGCAGAGACGCCGCCCATCGCTTGGGAGCTCATAAGCCGCCGACTAATCGACATCGTGGCGGCAGGCATCGGCATGCAGATTGTCGACAACGTGCCTTACTTCGGTTTTGACTATGAAACGGCCTCGATCCAGGGGTTTGATTCCGGTCACTTCTTCCCGTTTGAAAACTAAACATTCATTTATCTCATCAGCCTCGCAAACAGCGGGGCTTTTTTTATGAGTTTAAAAATGGCAACTAATAATATTCTCGGTTTTTGTACAGGCGCTAATCCTAACGTCACCTCTGTCGCAAATTGGCAAGCTAAGCCGTCGAGAACGAGCGGCTTTGTTTCCGGTATCGCTATTTCTTCGGACATTAACGCGTCTATCGCTGGCGGCGCAAACATCGCTCACGCAGTCGGCGAATTTATCAAGAATCAGCTTAATGAAGATGTCAATCCGACGGACGAAACGGCGCTCGTAAGTCAGTTTTTACGCGCTTTACAAATTTTTATTCAGCGCGGCGGCGCCTGTCCTGTAGGTTCGATTATTCCGTATCTTGGCGGTGAAGTACCTTATGGATGGTTATTAGCAAACGGCGCCTCAGTGCTCAGAACGCAGTATCAAAAGCTATTCGGCGTTATCGGTACTAAGTTCGGCGCGTCTGACGAAGCACATTTCAATTTGCCCAACTTGCATCACCGCTTTATCGAAGGTACGACAACGCTTAGCGAGGTGGGAAGCTACGTCGAGGCGGGATTACCGAATAACAGCGGCTCTTTTTCTTATCTATATACCACAGACGCCGGATGGACTGGAGGATTTCAAAACTTGAACAGTGGTAAAGACATTGGTTGGACTACAAGCGTATCAACAGTTGCTCCGATTTACAACGTAACTTTAGGTTTTAACGCTTCTTGGAGCAACCCTATTTATGGAGCTTCGAACACCAATCAGCCCTCAGCTATTAGAGTTTTGTCTCTAGTAAGAGCGTATTAAAAACAATCCAAATAAGCCGTTTACTCGCACTTCGTTCAAACCATCTTGGTAGAGCGAATTACTTCGGCTCAAGTCGATGGCAGGATCAGCAGGAATATTTTCTTCTTGCATCGTCACTATGGTTTTAACATTTTGTGCAGCCAAAGCGTAGTACATCGAACCGCCGTCATAGCCCTGTCCTCGAGAATCGTTAGCGGCAGTGTAGCTGAGGCGACCTTTGCTATTCGGAACCGAATATGTCGGGTACGTTTGCTGGCGGTAATGGTCACGATGATTGTTGGACGGGGCCGTTTAAAAAGATGGGGTCTTCTCTATTTGCATACGGAGCAAACTCGGCATCAGAGTTTTTCATGCAAGAAACTTCATTCAATCCGAGTGAAGTAAATTCCATTTTCGGCGGTTCTGACACCGTACAGCCCAAAACGTTTCGAGCGTATGCCCTAATCCGTTACGAGTAGCGGATGAGGCAGTACATCCGAATTGAGGCCGTTTGAACGGTCGTAACATCATTGCGATAAAGACCGCAAGATGACGATGCGTTAAAACTCAGATAGCAGTACGCCGTCGGCGTCGTACCAGTAGCGTCGACTTGTCCCTGATCGGAAGTATCAAAAGCTCCAGTTCCTTCCATCGTATTGATGTACGGGATTGTTCCTGTGGAGCCTTTGATATTCGGTCTAACCGAATATCACCTTCAAGTTTGAAAACATTCAAGACAGAGCCTCCATTCAAAGATACGAAGGCGCATTGCATGGCGAACAAGTTGTAAATCAAAATATTGCATCAAAAGACACAAGCGTTTCCTTCCCGCTTCCTGTAGTGAGCAGGTTTAATGCGTCGTATGCGAGCGCGTTGTATCAGGACGGATTATCTGAAATTAGGGTTAATGCTTTGTTTGGTTTAAACCTCATACGCGCGTATTAGGTACATTCCGAAAAGAGCATTGACCCGCACCTCTGTAAGGTCATTTTGATAGAGCGACGAAACGCTTGAAGCGTCGAAATCCGTAATTCTGTTAGATGTGATTTCCTGAACCAAGGAAACTCCTTTGTCTTGATTCCCTCCATCACGCCATTGCGAGAAAGCACCAGTGCAACCGCTCCAATCGACATAGGGTCTAACACCGAAAGTACCTGAAATATTCGGGAATTTTCGTCATTCTCTAACGCGCCCCGTCGTATCTAGTCGGAGCGCGTTTTTTGAGCTGTGCTAGGCACTAGTCGATTTTTTCGGTTTTTTCGGCGCCTGCGCCCGTCGTTACGGAGTCTGTCTTAAAAATCTGAGCACATTGAGCACACTGCATAATGTGCGCGTGCCAGCGAAGCATTATCTGACTACGTGACGCGAAATAATCGCTTCGTTGATAAGCGCGCACGACTTGCGAGCCGACTGTATGCGCTAAACACGCCTCAGCGATTTCGCTAGGCACGTCGTTATCTGCGAACCACGAACGACCTATAGAACGAAGTCCATGCGCGACTAGGCGATTACGAAATACGCTTTGTTCATGTAGCCACTTGGCTAGGGCTTGACTGCTGATAGGTTTGTTTGCGTGTTTCGCAGGAAACAAGTACGGCGAGCGTTGATTTACGCGGTTTTTCTTAATCTCGTTTATCAGACTGATTAGATACGGCGTTAGCGGCACACGATGAACGCGCTTCATTTTCATAAACTCAGCGGGTATCGTTATCGCGTCCTCGTTAATCCATTCGAGCCTAATCGATACAACTTCTTTAGGACGTAATAACGTAGCCAGCGAGAAATAGAAAAGGAGCCGATATTTCGTAGGCGCTAAAGTTTCAATCTGACTAACGACTATCGGCAACTCTTTCCAGTCGACGGCGGGCATGTGCGTAACGTTAGGGACTGGAAACACTTTAGTAATTTTCGCTAGCGGATTAGATTTTAGGTATCCAGCGTTTACGGACATATCGAATATTTCTCTTGTTCGCATTAGCAAACGTTTGACGGTCGATAATTTCCCAGATTCTTCGATAGGCTCCATGAGTTTGATTACGATAGGCGGCGTAATTGAATCTAGCTGACGACTGCCTATCTTAGAAATTACGTATTTTTCGAGCCTCAACCGTTCGTCGCGATAGCTCAGTATTCGTCCGCGTTTTTTAGAGCACCAAAATTTAAACGCGTCTCGTACTGTGTACGACCCTGACGGTTCTAGTTCTAACTCTTTCTTTCGTTGACGTGCGAGCGCTCTAGCGTGCTGGAGCGTTACTTCTGGCCAGTGGCCTAACGTAATGTCAACGATACGTCCATTTTGTGGGACACGTAAAACCCAGCTTTTAACGCCTGAGCGCTGGATTCTAAGCGCTAGTCCATCGCTATCAGTAATTTGATAACGCTTTTCCTTAGGTTTTAACTCCTTAATTACTTTAGAGGTCAGCATGACGACTCCTTCTTTACTTCAAGTCTTTACGTATGACGCCGACGGCTTTTACGCAGACGGCTCTATCGCTCAGCGTAACCCCCAAGACCCTAACGAGTGGTTGTACCCGCAAGACTGTACGACCGTTTATCCGGGCGAAAAGAAAAACGTATTTTTCAAGATCAAAGACCGTAATGACGTTAACAGCGGATGGGACGAAATCCCGTATCCGTCAAGCGCCGCAGAACTCGTAGGCGTGCAGATTTCGCATACTTCTCGTACAGCGCACGACAACAAAATGCGCCAAATTCTTCAGCAGCTCGTAGCGGCGGAACCTGAGCTTTATCGCGAAAAAGCGATTAACGACGAAAGCGGTAACAAAATTGCTACTACTATCGAAGAAATTCCTCAGCCGACAGAAGAAGAAAAGCGCGCTAAGAAAGAAGCCGAAGTCCGTGCAAAGCGCGATTATCTGATTTCTCAAACAGATTACTTGTTACAGCCTGATTATCCGATCTCTGATGCTGACCTGGCCAAAATCAAAGAGTACCGTCAGGCACTGAGGGACGTGCCTTCCCAGGAAGGTTTCCCGGACAATGTCGTCTGGCCGGAGGGACCTGAGTACAAAGTTCTGCGCGCATAAGTAACAGCCTATGTGGGAGAAAATTACAGAGCTAATCTCCTCTCTCCAGCCCGAAACGATTAAAGACACAATCGTCGCGATATTCAGCTGTGCCGGCGGTTTGATAGGCGCGCTCATGGGCGACCATCTTTATCTGCTGCAGTGGCTTTGCTATTTCGTGGCTGCCGATTGGCTGACAGGTTTTTATGCGGCCAAAAGAACGAAAACGTATGCCTCTGCCGTTGGGCATGCGGGGCTCGCAAAAAAATTGCTGATCATTTTTGTCGCCATTGGCTTCCACGGGGTGGATCAAATTTTAGACATGCCTTTCATTGGCGTGTGGGCCGTGGGCGCTCTGGCGATCAATGAGCTGATTTCGATACTGGAAAACATCGAGAGGGCCGGCCACGGTTCGATCATCCCGAAATATATCCGGGAAATGCTCGACATCGTTCGCAGAGAGCAGGAAAACAAAATCAAATCCAAGTTGCCAATAGGAGATAAAAATGAGTGAGCATTTTCAGCCTAAAGAGTTTGCCTCCAAGGACGGCAAGCCAAGCCCTTATCCTTTAGTAGTCCAGCAGGGCTTGTATGACCTGCTGGAGATGCTCCGGGAGAAATTCGGAAAGGCCATCTATATTAATTCAGGCTATCGTTCGCCCGAGCACAATGCGGCCGTGGGAGGTGTCAAAAATTCCTACCACGTTCAGGGGATGGCGGCCGACATCCGACCGCGCCATGGAAAAGACTTCGAGAAGGAGCTGGGGCGCCTAAAGATCATTGCTAATAAAGAATGTCCGGGAGGCGTCGGATTTTATAAAAACTTCGTTCACGTGGACTTCGGTCCTTACCGACGCTGGAATGGCTAAATGAATCTGGTCAACTTAATTAAATTTGGGGCGGCTGCGGTCGCCCTTCTTTTTGCTTACTGGATCGGCGTGCAGGATGGGCGCGATTCGGAGGAATTGAAAAATGCGCGCGCTCAAATCGTTCAGCTTTCTGAGACAGTTAAGACTTATGAAGCCCACTATAAAAATCAGGCGATTGCGATGGCCGAGTTGCGTGTTTCTGAATCTGCTGCTCGGGCTGATTCTGACCGCCTGCGCTCCCGTATCGCCAACCTTGAAAAAGGAGCCCGAACCGCTGCCGATAGAGACGCAATTCGATGCCTCCAGCTGGGAGCAGAATGTCGACGATTATTGCAGGAAGCTCGAGGAGTTATTAACTACTGTAGAAAAACGTTTGGCGGAGAAAATACCCGGAACTAAATAAATGAGTGTGGGGCATTTTGTGGGGCAAATTCTTGAAATCTTCTGAAACCCGCATAAATAAAGGGCTGTTGGCGGAAAGGGTGGGATTCGAACCCACGGATGAGGATCGCTCATCGCCAGTTTTCAAGACTGGAGCATTCAACCGCTCTGCCACCTTTCCGAAGAAGAACTGAATTATACGCAATTTCGTAAAACAGGCAAATTATTAAAGATCGGCAGGTATCCTGACGGAATTTTTTGAGGAATTTTCTCAGTCGTCTGACTAAAGTAGCTCTGAGGAGGTTCGAGAAGGATTAGCTCTGGGTTCTCGAATGAGAGTAGGAGGCTTTACAAGTTGCCCAAGAATTCCTTTGCCTCTGATTCCAAAATGTTGTCGTTAGATGGTCATTCTATGCTGTCGCGTAACAGTTCAAAGGCATCACAGTAACGATACCTCTGACGATCATTTCGTTTGCCCTTTCCATGGTCATTGCTGTTGTTGTGGCATTGATCCAGTACTCTAAAGTTCCGGTCCTTCGCCACATTTGCCGCTTTTACGTTTGGGTGATCCGAGGAACACCGCTTCTTGTCCAGTTGTACGTCGTTTTCTTCGGACTTCCGAGTATCGGCATTATGGTGGATGCCTTCCTTGCAGCTGTGATTGTTTTCTCAATCAACGAAGGTGCCTATAACGCTGAAACGATCCGCGGTGCGTTAGAGTCGGTGCCTCAGGGATAGATGGAAGCTGGACGCTGCGTCGGCCTGAATTATTTTCAAATCATGTGGCACGTAGTTTTGCCTCAGGCTTTCAGAACGGCTTTTCCTGCGCTGGGCAACTCGATGATTTCAATGGTCAAAGATACTTCTTTGGCGGCGAACATCACGGTGGCTGAAATGTTCTTTCAGGCTCAGAGAATTGCCGGACGAACCTACGAAACCATGGCGGTGTACATTGAAGTTGTCATCATTTATTTAATTTTCTCGACGATTCTTGAGTACATCCAGCGCCGTGGAGAAAAGAAACTCGGCAAATACGGCTCAAACTAACGATTCATTTTTGCAGTCAAAATAATGGAAAAAACCGATCCGCTCCTTCGCATAAGCCATGTGAGAAAGTCTTTCGGCACCTTGGAAGTCCTGAAAGATATCAGCATCGATGTTTATAAAGGCGTTGTAGTTTCAATTCTCGGACCTTCCGGCTCAGGAAAAACCACGTTGCTTCGCTGCATCAATTTCTTAGAGAGGGCAGACGGTGGTTCCATAACGCTGGACGATACAACAATAGATCTCAAGGCTGCTACAAGAGAACAGGCCTCAGAGGTTCAAAGAAAAACCGGTTTTGTTTTCCAGAACTACAACCTTTTCAGAAACAAAACTGCGCTCGAGAATATTACCCTTGGCTTGACTTCCGGCAGGGGCGTGAGCAAAGAAGACGCCAATAAAAAGGGCATGATGCTGCTTCGAAAGATCGGTTTGGAAGACAGAGCTAATTTTTACCCCAGCGAGCTTTCGGGCGGCCAGCAGCGTGTCGCCATTGCGCGAGCCCTAGCCACAGATCCTGAAATCATTTATTTCGATGAGCCGACTTCCGCACTGGATCCGGAATTGACGGATGAAGTCTTAGAGGTAATGCGTCAGCTTGCCCGAGAAGGCATGACCATGGTTGTCGTGACGCATGAAATGAGCTTTGCGCATAATGTATCTAACCGGGTTATTTTTATGGATCATGGTTTGATCGTTGAAGAAGGCAGTCCCGAACAAATATTCGAACATCCGCAAAACGAACGTACGCGTGCTTTCCTTCGTTTAGCAAGCGGTTCACAGGAAGCGCAGCGCTCGGCATTGGAAGCTTTCAAGAAACAGCGTGAAGCGGAAAACGCGATGAATTCTCTTTAATTTTTAGTTATTGAATAAGATATGACACATAATTTTAATTCTTTGGTTAAGTTCGGCCTTGGCTTGTTTATGGCCGGTTCCGCTTCTCTTATGCTTGTCGGCTGCGATAAGGCACCGAGCGGCAATTCTTCGTCTGCCTCTCAAGACCACTTGGCTAGGATTAAATCTGCAGGCGAACTAAAAGTCGGTCTAGGGGAAGATTGGCAGCCGTTTTCTTTCCACGATGAAAAAGACAAGCTAGTCGGCTATGACGTTGAAGTCGCTCAGAATTTAGCAAAGAAGTTAGGCGTTAAGGCCAAAATCGTAGAAGGTCCCTGGGACGGTCTGTTTGCCGGCATGGATTCCGGAAGATATGACCTCGTGATTAACGGGGTGGACATTACTCCGGAAAGAGCTAAAACCTATGATTTTTCTACGCCTTATGCCTATGACCGTACTGTTTTGATTACTCGTTCTGACAATAACGACATCCATTCTTTTAATGATCTGAAGGGCAAGACAACGGCGAACTCCATCGGTTCGACTTATCAGGAAATCGGTGAGAAGTACGGCGCTAAGGTTAGCGGCGTGGATACCTTGGCCGAAACCCTCCAGATGGTAAAGAACAAACAAGTCCAGGCAACGCTTCTACTTCTTTCGGCGACTACATGAAGCACCGTCCGGACGAACCCTTGAAGATTGCCGCTACGATGGGCAAAGCAACTGAATATGCAATCCCGCTGAAGAAAGGAGCAGACAACGCTTCCTTGAAGAAGGCAGTCGACAATGCTCTTCAGGAGATGAAGAATGACGGAACGTTGTCCAAGCTATCCGTGAAGTATTTCGGCTCAGATCTGACCACGCCTAATTAACCACTTAGGCTGTTGAATTTCATTTCTATTTTGGACGGGGCTTCTTCAAAAAGAAGCCCCGTTTTGAATCAGTTACGGCAGTCTCCTCTCCGGAAAGGCTTACATTAACCACATCAAGAAAAAAAAGATTTTTCGGAGGAAAAAAAATGAAAAAATGGGTTCTTTTGGTTTTGGCCGCAGTTTTTACGATCGGCATCTCTGCTTGCTCGACCATTAAAGGTGTAGGTCAAGACGTTTCAGCGGTAGGCAACGATATTGATACCGCAGCAACAGCTGTTCAGAAGAAACTGTAATTCAGGCCCGTTTGTTAT
>ENA-UEQS01000445-UEQS01000445.1-human-gut-metagenome-genome-assembly--contig:-NODE-445-length-32006-cov-25.480566_pt1 | contig 32006 bp, 28 predicted proteins | sample MGYA00242953_ERZ507953 | MGnify/ENA primary metagenome ERZ507953 (study PRJEB26167, sample SAMN06115474) | human gut metagenome | host: Homo sapiens | place: China:Jiangsu | collected 2016-07-06...
TACTGCACCACCCAGAAGGATATGGATCTGGTGCAGCTGGTGTCCTTCGGCTGCGGCGTGGATGCCATTACCACCGATGAGACCCGCGAGATTTTGCAGCGGGGCAATAAGCTGTATACCCAGCTGAAGATCGACGAGATCACGAACCTCGGTGCCGTGAACATCCGTCTGCGCAGCCTGTTTGCCGCACTGGACGAGCGGGACGAGGCCGCCGCAGAAAAGTCAGAATAAAAGAAACCCTGAGATAGGCTGAAGGGCTTCCCCCGGCGGGGGGAAGTCTTTGCGGGGACTATCTTGTTTAGAGCAACATAGGAGGAACCTATGGAATATCATTATCCCAAATTTACCCCGGAGATGAAAAAGACCCACACCATCCTCATCCCCAACATGGCCGTGACCCAGTTCCGGCTTATGGAGTACGCACTGCGCTGCGAAGGCTATAAGTGTGAGCTGCTGGGCAACTGCGGCAGTGCCGTGGCACAGCTGGGGCTGAAGTATGTCCACAACGATACCTGCTACCCGGCGCTGCTGGTCATCGGCCAGTTTCTGGATGCGCTGAACAGCGGCAAGTATGATCTGGAACATACCGCGCTGCTGATCACCCAGACCGGCGGCGGTTGCCGCGCCTCCAACTACATCCATCTGCTGCGCAAGGCGCTGGTCAAGGCCGGTTACCCGCAGATCCCGGTGGCAAGCCTGAACTTTTCCGGTCTGGAAAAGGACAGCGGCTTCCAGATGACCCTCCCGCTGGCACGCAAGTGCATCGCCTGCATCTTCTACGGCGATATGCTGTGTGCGCTGCGCAATCAGGTGGCCCCCTACGAGAACGAAAAGGGTGCTGCTGACCGCATGGTGGACCGCTGGATCGCCCGTCTGGGCCGTGCCTTGCTGGCCGGTAAAGGCTTTACTTCCCGGGAAATGAAGCACACCTTCCCGCTCATCGCAAAGGAATTTGCCACTATCCCGGTCACCCGGGTGCCCAAGGTCAAGGTGGGTGTTGTGGGTGAGATCTACGTCAAGTACAGCCCGCTGGGCAACAACGACTTGCAGAAGTTTCTGGAAAGTCAGGACTGCGAGGTGAACTTCCCCGGTCTGATGGGCTTTGTGCAGTACTGCGCCTTCAACATGGGCGAGGATCATGTGCTGTACGGCGGCAAGCTGGCTGTAAAGGTAGGCACCGACCAGTTCCTCAACTGGTTGGACAGCGTGGAGCGTGTCATGCTCAAGGCAGAGACGGACGCCGGGTTCTATGCGCCGGGCCCCTTCAAGGAGCTGGTGGAAAAGCCCAAGGGGGTCATCTCGCTGGGCGCAAAAATGGGTGAGGGCTGGCTGCTGACCGCCGAGATGATCGAGCTGGTGCAGGGCGGCTACGGCAACATCGTGTGTGCGCAGCCCTTTGGCTGCCTGCCCAACCATATCGTGGGCAAGGGCATGGTGAACAAGATCCGTGCGCTGTACCCCAGCGCCAACATCACCCCCATCGACTACGACCCCAGCGCCACCCGGGTCAATCAGGAAAACCGCATCAAGCTGATGCTGGCTGTGGCCAAGGAGCGGCTGAACGCCCCCGCAGAAGCCCAGCCGCTTACGGCAGAGCAGCTTGCCGGGGGTGCCCCTCAGGTTGGCGCTACCGTGTAACAAAAGCAAATACGATAAAAACAGGGGAGCCGCTGCACGGCATTTTTACGCAGCAGCTCCCTTTTTGCAGGAAAGGAACCGCTATGGAAAAGCCCGCAGCTGCCTGTTATCATCTGCCCGGCCTGTTCGAGTTTTACGAGCTGTACCGCCGCTTTTTGCCGCTGTACCGGGAGCACCGGGAATATTTTTACGATTGGTGCACCATCGGCTCTATCTACGGCGCACCGGCGGGCTGTATCTGGGGCGGAGGACGCATCTCCTGCGGCGGAGCAGCGACGCGCGAGGTGCTGGCGCTGCTGCGGGAATACGGCATCTCCGGGCGGCTGACCTTCAGTAACTCCCTGCTGCGGGCTGAGCACCTTGCTGACCCGCAGTGCAACGCCCTGTGTGAGCAGTTTGCAAAAAGCGGCAGTGTGCCAAACGGCGTGATCGTCCACTCCGACCTGCTGGCGGACTATCTGCAACAGCGTTGGCCGGAGCTGTATCTGGTGTCCTCCACCACCAAAGTGCTCACGGAGTTTGCGGAGCTGCAGCAGGAACTGGAAAAGCCGCAGTTCCGGTATGTGGTGCCGGATTTCCGGCTGAACCCGGCACTGGAGCAGCTGCGCACCCTGCCGCCGGAGCAAAAAGCCAAGATAGAGTTTTTGTGCAACGAGTGCTGCTGGTTCGGCTGCACCGAGCGCAAGCGCTGCTATGAGACAGTCAGCCGTCAGAATCTGGGCGAGAACTGCCCGGACCACCGCTGCGCTGCCCCGGATGCCGCCGAGGGCTACCGCTTTTCCAAGGCGATGCGCAGTCCCGGATTTATTGGGGTGGAGGACATCCGGCAGCGGTACCTGCCCGCAGGCTTTTCCCAGTTCAAGATAGAGGGCAGGGGGCTTGGCAGCGCACTGGTGCTGGAATTTCTGCTCTACTACATGACAAAGCCGGAATACCAGCTGCAGGTGCGGGAGACAATTTATCTGGACAATATGCTGGATCTTTTTTAAGAAAATCGCACCGGGCAGACCGTTTTCTGTCCGGTGTTGCTTTTTGCCTGCGGGATTTATACCGGAAAACTTTCTTTTCCCTCCAAAGCGTGTTACAATAAACAGGAAATTATTTTTAGAAGCTGCTTACGAAAGCAGCTTCCTGTAGGAGCAGTGCATGGAAACAACGCAAAAACAGATCGTACTGGGCATTCTGGCCCATGTGGACTCCGGCAAGACCACCCTCTCCGAGGCCATGCTCTACCGCGCCGGTGCCATCCGCAAGCTGGGGCGGGTGGATCACGGAGACGCCTTTCTGGATACCGACAGCTTGGAAAAAGCACGCGGCATCACTATCTTTTCCAAGCAGGCGCTGCTTACGGCGGGCAATACTGCCATTACTCTGCTGGATACCCCCGGCCATGTGGATTTTTCCACCGAGACTGAGCGCACCTTGCAGGTGCTGGATTACGCCGTGCTGGTGGTCAGCGGAACGGACGGCGTGCAGAGCCATACCGAAACGCTGTGGCGGCTGCTGCGGCGCTACCATGTGCCTACCTTTGTATTCGTGAATAAAATGGACTTGCCCGGCATGACCCGGGAACAGCTGCTCAGCCAGCTGAACCACCGCCTTGGCGAGGGCTTTGTGGATTTTGGTGCAGAGCCTGCCGCCCGCAACGAAGCACTGGCGCTGTGCGATGAGCAGCTGATGGAAAAAATGCTGGACGCGGGAACCTTGACCGATGCAGACATCATCCCCGCAGTTGCCCGGCGGCACGTTTTTCCGTGCTGGTTCGGGGCAGCGCTGCGGCTGGACGGGGTGGATGCACTTCTGGAGGGGCTTGACCGCTACACCCGCCCAGCCCCGGCGCTGCACGCCTTTGGTGCAAGGGTGTTCAAGGTATCGCAGGATGAGCAGGGCACCCGCCTGACATGGCTGCGGGTCACCGGCGGGGAACTGAAGGTAAAGGCTCTGCTCACCGGCGAAGCAGACGGCGAGCCGTGGGCAGAAAAAGCAAACCAGCTGCGGCTGTACTCCGGCGCAAAGTATACCCTGACTGAGGTCATCGGCCCGGGACAGGTGTGTGCCGTGACCGGCCTGACCCATGCAAAGCCCGGCACCGGGCTTGGGGCAGAGCGGGACAGCGATGTGCCGGTGCTGGAACCGGTGCTCAGCTATCAGGTGCTGCTGCCGGAGGGCGCGGATGTGCACGCCGCGCTGGGCAAGCTGCACCGGCTGGAAGAGGAAGAGCCCCAGCTCCATGTGGTGTGGAACGAAAGCTTGGGCGAGATCCATGTGCAGCTGATGGGCGAGGTGCAGCTGGAAGTGCTGCGCAGCCTGCTGGCAGAGCGGTTCGGGCTGGAAGTATCCTTTGGCCCGGGCGGCATTTTGTATAAGGAGACCATCACCGAGCCCATGGAGGGCGTAGGCCATTACGAGCCGCTGCGCCACTATGCCGAGGTGCATCTGCTGCTGGAACCGCTGCCCCGGGGCAGCGGGATGCAGTTTGCCGCCGACTGCCGGGAAGAGGTTCTGGACAAAAACTGGCAGCGTCTGGTGTTGACCCATCTGGAAGAAAAGCAGCACCTTGGCGTTTTGACCGGCGCACCGCTGACCGATGTAAAAATCACCCTGCTTGCCGGCAAAGCGCACCTCAAGCACACCGAGGGCGGCGATTTCCGGCAGGCTACCTACCGCGCCGTGCGGCAGGGACTGATGCTGGCCAAAAGCCAGCTGCTAGAGCCGTGGTATGCCTTCCGGCTGGAGGTGCCGGTGGAGAACATCGGCCGCGCCATGAGCGATATCCAGCGCATGGAGGGCAGCTTTGACCCGCCGGAAAGCGGCGCGGAGACTGCCACCCTGACCGGCTTTGCGCCGGTATCCACCATGCGCAGCTACCCCATGGAGGTGGTCAGCTACACCCGGGGCAGGGGACACCTGAGTCTGACGCTGGACGGTTACCGCCCCTGTCACAATGCACAGGAGGTCATTGCAGAAAGCGGCTACCAGCCGGAGCATGATCTGGAAAACCCCGCAGATTCTGTATTCTGCGCCCATGGTGCGGGCTTTGTAGTGCCATGGAGTGAGGTGCGCAGCCACATGCACGTTGAAAGCGGCTGGGGCAAGGCAAAGCCCGCCCGCCCGGAGACGCAGGCTGTGCCCCAGCGCCGCGCCATGGCCTACCGCGCCACGCTGGAGGAGGACGCCGAACTGCTCAAAATTTTTGAGCGAACCTACGGCCCCATCAAGCGGGACCCGCTGGCGGCGTTCCGTCCGGTGCAAAAGACCGAACGCCCGGATTTTGCCGCCGAACAGTGGGAAATTGCCCCGGAGTATCTACTGGTGGACGGCTACAACATCATCTTTGCGTGGGACGAGCTGAACGCGCTGGCGAAGGAAAGCTTGGACGCCGCCCGCCATCGGCTGATGGACATCCTGTGCAACTATCAGGGCTACCAGAAATGCGTGCTCATCTTGGTATTTGATGCTTACCGCGTGCCCGGAAGCCCTGGCGCCATCGAGCAGTACCACAACATCCATGTGGTCTATACCAAGGAGGCCGAGACCGCCGATATGTTCATCGAGCGGGTCACCCATGAGATCGGCAAAAGCCGCCGCGTCCGCGTAGCGACCTCGGACGGCATGGAGCAGGTCATTATCCTTGGTCACGGTGCACTGCGCGTTTCTGCCCGGATGTTCCACGAGGAAGTGCAGAACGTGGAAAAACAGATCCGCGCCCTTGTGCAGGGACAGGCGTAATGACGCCCCTGATTTTGAGAGAATGCATTTGCAGCGGCCTATTGGCCGCTGCAAATGCTAAATCTAAAATAATTATTCCGCTAGAAATGCCCACAGCAACGCGGAGGGCATTCAAATCGTTCTCTGGAGGTGTACCCATGGCTGTGGAAATTACCGAAGAATTTGTCTGGCAGAGCATCCCGCGCCGTGCCCGGGACAGCCACAAGGGCACCTTTGGCAGTGTGCTGGCGGTGGCGGGCAGCGCCTTTTACCGGGGCGCGGCGCTGCTGGCAGCCGAGGGTGCACTGCGCACCGGGGCGGGCATCGTCACCCTTGCCAGTGTGGAGCCGGTGGTCAGCGCCGCCGTCACCCGCCTGCCGGAGTGCTGCCTGTGCCCCTGTAAGGAGGGCGCGCAGGGCGGCATTGCGCCGGAAAACGTGCCGCTGCTCCGGCGGCAGAAGGCTACCGTATTGCTGCTGGGTCCCGGTCTTGGCGGCACAGCGCAAAGCGCCGCCCGGGCCGCCGAGACCCGCACGCTGGTGCAGCAGCTGCTGCCCGGCTTTGCGGGGGCTGCGGTGCTGGACGCAGACGGTCTGAACGCCGTCGCACAGCTGCTGGCCGAAGGCAAGCCCTTCCCGCACCCGGCGGGAGAACTGGTAGTTACCCCGCACCCCGGCGAGATGGCGCGCCTGACCGGGCTTTCGGCGGCAGCGCTTGCCGCCGACCGGGAGGGTGCCGCCCTGCGGTATGCCAAGGCGTGGAACGCCGTGGTGGTGCTGAAGGGGGCACGCACTGTGGTGGCAAGCCCGGATGGGCGGGTGTGCGTGAACCCTACCGGTAACCCGGGACTTGCCCGGGGCGGCAGCGGGGATGTACTGGCTGGGATGCTGGCGGCGCTGCTGGCCTGCGGTCTGCCCGCTTACGAAGCCGCCGCCTGCGCGGTATACCTGCACGGTGCCGCCGCCGACCGCGCCGCCGCAAAACACGGCGAGTACGGAATGCTGCCGCATGATATCCTGCCGGAGTTGGGCGAACTGTTTGCGGAAAACCAAAGATAAACGAGAAGAAGCAGCTGCACAAAATACCGTGCAGCTGCCTCTTTTTGGGGTAAAACGATTTGGAATGCCCTCCGCGTTGCTCTGGGCATAGTCAGAGGAATGATTATTACAACTTGTGGTTCAGAAACGTCTGCGGACGTTTCTGAACCACTTTTTCATGATAGGAATCGTGATGGGAAACGGCAGTTACAGCGCTCGTTTCCTGCGGAAACAGTTGCGCTGTAATAAAACTGCGCGGATTCAACCCGGTGAAAATGGGGTGCAGAATGCTCGCCGGATTTAGCGGAACTGGTTCAGGTACTCCTCCACCGAGCGGGTCATCTCTTTGGAGAAATTGGAGTTATACTTGCGGTTGCAGAAGGCGGTGCACCACTGGTCAAAGGGGGCGTTTCCGGCTTTGTAGCCGAAGGTGTCCCGCAGCTCTGCGCCGTCCATGGTGCGGTAGCCGTTTTCGTGCACGATATGCTCCATGGCGCAGCGCTGGGGCTTTACGCGGTCCTTCTGCTGCTGGGTGGGCCAGCCGAACACCAGCATCACCGCTGGGAACACATAGTCCGGCAGGTGCAGCAGACTGCGCTGGGTGTCGCAGTTTTCCATGATGTCCCCGATGTAGCACGAGCCGATGCCAAAGCTTTCGGCGGCGACTACGGCGTTCTGGGCGGCAATGGCAGCATCGGTGACTGCCAGCATCAAATCGCCCACACCCGGGGTGCGGGGCGTGCAGCCGGCCTCTAAGTAGGCGTCGTACCACTTTTTGCAGTCGGCGCAGAACACCAGCACCAGCGGAGCTTTGGCAATAAAAGGCTGGTGGTCACAGCTTTCGGCCAGCGCTTCTTTCAGTGCCGGGTCGGTGATGTCTAAAATGGTATACAGCTGCTGACAGCCCGCGGAGGGCGCCTGTGCGGCAGCTTCCAGAATGGCCTGCTTCATCTCGGCAGGGATGGGCTTTTCTTCATACACCCGCACCGACTTACGGTCGAACAGGCTTTGCAGGATAGGGTTGCGCTCGGTCATGGGAACACCTCCGGTGTTGTGTTTATTCGTAGTCGATGGGCAGGGTGGGCAGACCGTTCAGTTCCAGCCCGGCGGTGTGCCCGGCAATGTACTGGTAGTAGCCCTGCGCGGCGATCATCGCGCCGTTGTCGCCGCAGAACTTCAGTTCCGGCAGATAAACCTTGGCACCCAGCTTCTGGGCACCGTCATTTACCAGCTGGCGCAGACGGCCGTTGGCGGCTACACCACCGGCAAGGCAAACCTGCTTTGCCCCGGTATCGGCAGCAGCCAGCAGCAGCTTTTCGGCCAGAATGCCCGCAATGCGCTCCTGAAAGCTGGCAGCAAGGTCGGGTACGTTCACTTCCTCGCCCTTCATCTGCGCCTTGTTCACCTCGTTGAGCACAGCGGTCTTTAAACCGGAAAAGCTCACGTTGTACTTGCCCTCCACATGGGGCACCGGCAGGCGGTAGGCCTTGGGGTCGCCGGTCTTAGCGGCAGCGGCTACGCTGGGGCCGCCGGGGTAGGGCAGACCCAGTGTGCGGGCTACCTTATCAAAGGCTTCGCCCGCAGCATCGTCTACGGTATGACCCAGAATGTGGTAGTGGGTGTAGTCCTGCACCTCCACGATGTGGCTGTGCCCGCCGGAGGCCACCAGACACAAAAAGGGCGGCTTGAGCTCCGGGTGGGTCAGGTAGAGCGCGGCGATGTGTCCCCGCAGATGGTGCACCGGCACCAGCGGCTTGCCTGCTGAGTAGGCCAGACCCTTGGCAAAATTCACGCCCACCAGCACCGCACCGATGAGCCCCGGCGCAAAGGTGACAGCCACGGCGTCCACGTCCTCCATGGTCTTGCCGGCGTCCAGCAGAGCCTTTTTGACCGTAGCACTGATAAACTCGCAGTGGCGGCGGCTGGCGATCTCCGGCACAACGCCGCCGTACAGCGCCTGCTCCTTGACGCTGGTGGAGATGACGTTGCTCAGCAGGTGCCGTCCGTCCTCCACCAGTGCAGCAGCAGTTTCGTCACAGGTAGACTCGATTCCGAGAATGATCATTTTAGTGTGCCTCCAGCCAGTTTTTGCCTGCGTGCACATCGGTGCTCAGGGGCACCGCGTACTGCACGCAGCCTTCCATTTCCTCCCGCAGGATGCGGGCAGCCTGCTCGGCCTCCGCCTCCGGGGCCTCCACGATCAGTTCATCGTGGACGGTCAGAATCAGGCGGCTGGCCATTTTTTCGTCCCGCAGGCGCTTCCACACCCGCACCATGGCCAGCTTGATCACGTCCGCAGCGGTGCCCTGAATGGGGGTGTTGCGGGCCATGCGCTCGCCGCTGGCGCGCACATTGAAGTTGGTGCTGGCCAGCTCCGGCAGGGTGCGGCGGCGGCCGAACAGGGTGGACACGTAGCCGTTTGCCTTGGCGTCCGCGATGGTCTTGTCCATATAGCCGCTCACGCTGGGGAAGGCCGCCAGATAGTTTTTAAGGAAGGCGTCTGCCTCCTTCACGGTCACGCCGATATCCTTGGAAAGGCTGTACGCGCCCTTGCCGTACATGATGCCAAAGTTGATGGCCTTGGCCGAGGAGCGCAGCCGGGGCGTCACCTCGCTCTGCGGAATGCCGTAGATCTTGGCGGCGGTGCTGCGGTGGATATCCTCGCCGTTCAAAAAGGCCTGCTGCATGTGCTCGTCCCCGGTGATGTGCGCCAAGATGCGCAGCTCGATCTGGCTGTAATCCGCATCTACCAGCACACAGCCCGGCTTTGCAACAAAGTAGGCGCGCAGCTGACTGCCCAACTCGGTGCGGATGGGGATATTCTGCAGGTTGGGATTATCGGAGGAGAGCCGTCCGGTGCGGGCTTCGGTCTGGTTAAAGGTGGAGTGGATGCGTCCGTCCTCGCCAATGACCTTGAGCAGACCCTCCACATAGGTGGAGTTCAGCTTCTGGTAGGCGCGGTACTGCAAAACGTCCTCCACCAGCGGGTACTCGCGCAGGCTTTCCAGCGTTTCGGCATCAGTAGACCAGCCGCGCTGGGTCTTTTTGCCGTGGGGCAGACCCATGGTGTCGAACAGCATCTCGCCCAGCTGCTTGGGGCTGTTGGGGTTGAAGGTAGCGCTGCCGGTCTCCATGTGGATGCGGGTCAGCACCTGCTCCAGCTCCTCCCGCAGCTTTACGCCGAACTGCTCGATGCCGTCCTTATCCACCAGCACGCCGGTGCGGGTCATATCAGCCAGCACCTGTGCCAGCGGGAACTCGATCTCGTTGTACAGTGCATCCTCGCCGCAGGCGGTGATCTCGGCCTTCATCCGGGCAAACAGGTCGGCCAGCCGCCCGGCGTCCGGGTAATCGGTGCAGGTAAAGGCGGCAGCAGCCTTGTAGGCGGGGATCAGCTCGCTGATCTGATACTTGGAGGCGGAGGCGTCCAGCAGATAGGCGGCCAGTTTGCCGTCCCAGACGATGCTGCTGCCCCAGCCGCCGGCGGCCATGGCCTTGGCGTACAGGGGCGCGGAGTTGAACACATCCAGCGTTACATCGGCGTTGTCCAGCAGCCGCACTAGGTCGGCATCTTCCAGCGGATAGACGGTGGCGTCCTGCACGGCGTACCAACTTTCCGGCTGCAATACCACGTTGCGGGTGCCCTGCTTGCCGGTAACGGCGGGGCGGGCAGCCACAAGATAATGCCCGGCGGGGGTCAGGGGCAGGGAAGCGAGGTCGGCTTCCGGCAGCTCCACAGCCTGTTCTTCGGCGGCGGCTTCCGGCGCTACGCCGTCCAGCCCGAACCGCGGGATCAGGGAATGAATCTCCAACTCCTGCAAAAGCCGCACGGCGGCGGGTTTATTGCCCTCGCCCACGGTGTAGGAACCCTCGGCGGTGTCGATGGGGGCATCGGTGCGGATGGTGCCCAGCGTGTGGCTCAGCTCGGCCATGGGCTTGTCTTCCAACAAGTGCTCCCGCTGCTTGGGTTTGATGCGCTTGTCGTCAATGTTCTGGTACACGCCCTCCAGCGAGCCGAAGGCCTGCACCAGCGAAAGCGCGGTCTTTTCGCCGATGCCCTTCACGCCGGGGATGTTATCTGAGGTGTCGCCCATCAGGCTCTTCACCTCAATGAGCTGCTTGGGCGCAAGGCCGTATTTTTCCTGAATGGCGTCCTCGTCCATCACCACGGTCTTGCTGCGCCCCATTACGGTGGCAGCAAGCAGCACGGTGGTGCTCTCGCTTACCAGCTGCAGGCTGTCCCGGTCTCCGGTGGCAAGGAAACAGTCGTCCTTCCGGGCGGCGCAGGCAGCAGCCAGTGTACCCAGAATATCGTCCGCCTCCCAGCCTTCGGCGGTAACGGTGCGGTAGCCAAGGTCTGCCAGCAGCTGCTTGAGCACCGGCATCTGCTGCGCCAGCTCCTCAGGCATGGCGTGGCGGGTGGCTTTGTAGCCATCGTACATTTTATGCCGGAAGGTGGGGGCTTTCAGGTCAAAAGCCACGGCCACCTCGTCCGGCTGGCACTCCTTGAGCAGGGAGAGCAGAATGTTTAAAAAACCATAGATGGCGTTGGTATAACGTCCGTCCTTGGTGGTCAGCAGCTTGATGCCATAAAAAGCGCGGTTGGCAATGCTGTTGCCGTCAATGACCAGTAAACGCATAATGCAGTTCCTCCGTTGCGTAATCTCACATCTTATAGTATAGCACAAAACTGTACCGCGCGGGAACTTTTTGCGCAAAAAAGAGAAGTGGCTGCTTTTCGTGATGCCATCTCTCGTAAAAATGCGATTGTCGCGGCTTGTAAGCCGCGACAATCGCATAATTTATAATATTCTTCCGCTGCTTATGCCCGGAGCAGCGCGGAGGGCATTTCAAATCGTCCTGCGGCAAAAAAAGCTGCCGCACAAGCTGTGCAGCAGCCTTAGCGATGCCGGGCTTATTCCTCGATGCGGATGGCGCTTACCGGGCAGCTCTGAGCTGCGGTGACGGCCTGCGGCACCTCCTCCGGCGGGATGGGGCCGGGCTCTGCCACAGCCAGAACGCCCTCCATGCGGAACACGGCGGGGCACAGCCCGGCGCACTGGGTACAGCCGATGCACAGTTCAGGGTCTACGAATGCGTTCATGCAAACACCTCCTTGCGGAAAGCATTGCCCGTTTTGCCGCAAATTATGCCTATGCAAGCGGTTTGCGGTGTGGTACAATAAGACCGCCGGAAACCGGCAGGAGGAGAGAAGATGAATATCCAGATCTTTGGCACGAGCAAGTGCTTTGATACCAAAAAGGCGCAGCGCTATTTCAAGGAGCGCGGCATAAAATTCCAGATGATCGACCTGAAGGAAAAGGGTATGAGCCGGGGCGAGTTTGATAACGTGGCGCGCGCCTTGGGCGGCTGGGAAGCGCTGGTAAATCCGGCAGCAAAGGACAAGCAGACCCTTGCGCTGCTGGATGCACTGGTGGACTGGCAGAAAGAAGATAAGCTGTTTGAAAATCAGCAGCTGTTCAAGACCCCCATCGTGCGTAACGGCCGCAAGGCCACTGTGGGCTATCAGCCCGAAATATGGAAGGACTGGGAATAAAAAACCTGCTTTCACAAAAAAACCACCGGTACAGGTTTTGCACTCTGCGGCCGGATGTGGTATACTGTTGGGTAGACAAAAAACTTTGGGAGACTCAGACCAATGAAAAATACGATCACCCCGGAAGAACACGCCCGGATCAAGCGCCGCCGCTGGCGGCAGACCTTGGGTCTGCTGATCACGGTGCTGGTGCTTATCGGGTTTATTACGGTGCTGCGGGCCGGTGTGGGCCTTGTGGCAAACCTGTTTGACGATACCGCACAAAAGCAGGAATACGAGGACAAGCTGGAGGGTATGGTATTGTTCGACCCCATGCCCTTTGACGGCATTGAGAACATCGACGACCTGACCCTGCGGGAAGCAGCCGTGTGGGGCTGTGTGTACAGTATTCAGGAGACGCAGGGCGGCTTTGAGAACTACAATACTGACCCCGAGACCGAGCAGCTGCTGCTGCCCTCGGTGGAAGTGGACGCCTATCTGGCAAAGCTGCTGGGCCCCGGCTTCAAGCTGACCCACCGCAGCTTTGACATGGAGGATATGACCGTCGAGTTTGACGAGACCACCCAGTGCTACAAAATCCCCATCACCGGCACGGTGGGCTACTACCGCGCCACCGTGGTCAAGCTGTTCAAGCGCAGCGGCAAGCTGCACGTCACCGTGGGCTATATCCCCACCGCCAGCGCAGATGACAGCATCATCAATCCCTCCTCGGACACCCCCACCAAATATATGGACTACCTGTTCGAGCGCCAGAGCGGCAGCTGGTATCTGACCGGCCTGACCGAGAGTGAGACCAAGCCCGAAAGCGCCGCAAGCTCTGCGGCCGCGCAGCCGGAGCCCATGGCGGAAAGCGATGTGCAGGACGCCATTCTGGCCACTGCCGGAGACTCTGCTGCGGCAGATTCGGCTGCTGCCTCGGCTGTGCAGCCGGAAGCGCAGGCAGAAACGGGCGCTGACAGCGCCGTGGCAGAAGCCCCCGCCGCTGAGGATGCCGCCAGTACCGCAGCGTAAAATGTAAATGAAAACACCCGACTGTGCGTTTGTTTTCACAGTCGGGTGTTTTTTGTACGTTTTATTTCAAATCAAACCGTACCACCACCAGCCGATACCACAGGTAGGGCACCATGTTCCAGATCATCCACAGTTCCATCAGGATGTAGTTGGGCAGGTCTTTCAGGCGGAAAGGACGCTTGTCCAGCTTGCCCGCTTTGAGCAGGGCAAAGGCCTCGTGCATGCCCTTGTCCCAGGCCTCGCCAAAGCCCTGCTTGTGGAACTTGTAGCACTTGAGCAGATAGCCCAGCGCCAGAGGGATAAAGTTGAGCACCAGCATTAGCAGCGGCTCGTTTTTGAGCGGCAGCAGAATGCTGTTGCGGCCGCTCTGCTGGCTTTTAAAGGCGTTGTAGCGCACAGCGCCGGTGCTGGCACCGCAGATGTGGTAGCACTTGGCAGTGGGGCAGAGCACATTTTTGTAACCGGCATTGTTGGCGCGCCAGCTCAGGTCTACGTCCTCAAAGTAGGCAAAAAAGTGCTCATCAAAGCCGCCGATCTCGTCCAGAATGCTTTTGCGGTACAGCGCTGCGCCGCCGCAGGCCGAAAAGATACGCTTTTGCTTTGTGTAGCGGCCGACGCGGCGGCCATCGCCGGTCTTGCAGGCAAAGCCCATCCATGTTACATAGTCCCCGGCATCATCGGCCAGTTCCCGCTCAAAGTGCCGGATCATCAAACTCTGCACCGCAAAGATCTTGGGGTCCGCATCGGCGGTGCGCAAAAGCTCGGCCAGCCACTGCGGCTCGGCAAAGGCGTCGTTGTTGAACAGCACCACATACTTGCTCTGTGCCCGGGCAATGCCCTGATTCACTGCGTAGGAAAAGCCGGTGTTGCGTCCGTTTTCGATCAGGGTGAAGTTGGGGCGGGTGCAGTAGCTGCGGGCTTGTTCCAGACTTTCATCGGTGGAACCGTTGTCCACCACGATCAGGTCAAAATCCTGTTCGGTCTGGGCGTAGATGGACTCGATGGAATCCTTCAGCCAGCCCTTGCCGTTGATGTTTGGGATAATGATGGTCGCTTTTATCATAAAAGTTACTCCTGTTTTCGTCAATTACAGAGAGAGTATATCATATTATCGCAAAAATGCAAACCTCTCGGATAACGCCTGTCCTCGTTTGCAAGGCAATGCCCGGGGAGCTGTGACAGAATTGGCTAAAAAAATTGTATGAACCCCTTGACACAATCTGAAAAATGAGTATTATTGTATTAGGCACTTAACACAGAAACACAAAATGCAGGGAGGGCTACGATGAGTGAACAATTTGATTCCAGCCGTCCGATCTATGCGCAGCTGGTAGAGCGGTTGAAGGCGAAGATCCTTGCGGGAACATACCCGCCCGGAGGACATCTTGACTCGGTGCGGGATATGGCCGCAGCCGCAGGGGTGAACCCGAATACCATGCAGCGTGCGCTGGCACAGCTGGAAACGGAGGGGCTTGTCCGGACCGAACGGACGGCGGGCCGCTATGTGACGGAGGATACCATGTTGATCGAACAATTGCGTGCCGCGACCGCGGAAAAGTTCGCGGAAGAATTTCTGGAAAAGATGCGGGGCATCGGGTACAGCCCGGCGCAGGTCGCCGAATTGCTGGCCCGTCAGACGAAAGGAGAACCGAATCATGAGTGAACTTCTGACCTGTGAAGGGCTGACAAAACACTACGGCGCAAAAACCGCGCTGGACGGTGTGGATCTGCACATCGGCTTTGGGAAGATCGTTGGCCTGCTGGGGCCGAACGGCAGCGGCAAGACCACCCTGATCAAACTGGCAAACGGTCTGCTGCAGCCTGACAGCGGCAGCATCCGGATCGCCGGGATGAAGCCCGGCGTGGAGAGCAAGGCAATCGTATCCTACCTGCCCGATGCCGACTGGCTTCCCGGCTGGATGCGGGTAGAGCAGCTGGTGGAGATGTTTGGGGACTTCTATAAGGACTTCGATCCGGCCCGGGCGAATGAGATGCTGGCAAATCTGGAACTTTCCCCCAAAGACGTCCTCAAGACCCTTTCCAAGGGCAACCGGGAAAAGGTGCAGCTCATCCTTGCCATGAGCCGGAATGCCCGGCTCTATCTGCTGGATGAACCCATCGGCGGCGTGGACCCGGCGGCACGGGATTATATCCTGCACACCATCCTGTCCAATTACAGCAAGGACGCGACCGTCCTCATCTCGACCCACCTGATCGAGGATATCGAGCCGGTGCTGGATGAGGCCATCTTCCTGAAAGAGGGAACGGTCTTTGCTCACCGCAGTGTGGATGAGATCCGTGAGAATGAGGGAATGAGCGTGGACGCATATTTCCGGGAGGTATTCAAATGCTGAAAAATCTGTTGAAGTATGAATTCCGGGCGACCGGACGGACCTATGGCGGCCTGTATCTGGTCTGGCTGCTGGTTGCGCTGGCAATGGGGATCTCGATGCGGGACGAAGTCTGGGATAATGGCAGCAGCCAGATCTGGGCATACCTGATGTTTGCCTACTTTGCCATCGGGGTTGCCATCGGAGTGGTCTGTATTGTGACGATCATCCAGCGGTTCACCAAAAATCTGTTGGGGCGGGAGGGCTATCTCATGCACACCCTTCCGGTCCATCCAGAGCAGCTGGTTGCGTCCAAACTCATTTCCAGCATGGTCTGGGTGATCTGCAGCGGAGTGGTCGGGATCCTGTCCGTCCTTCTGATGCTGGTCGGCCTGTGCGCCTTCGAGGATTCCAAAACGGTCATCAATGGGGAGACGATCACGACGGGCTGGGGCGATGTCCTGAAATTCAGCTGGAAGGCGATCCAGAGCATCGGCGGTGAATTCTGGAGCGAGCTGGCGTGGATCATCGTCCTTGGTCTGGCGGGCGTTGCAGTCCTCATCCTCTGTATCTACGCCGCCTGCATGATCGGGCATCAGTTCAGGAACCATTCCACGATTGCCAGCATTCTGGCCTTCTTCCTGTTGCAGCTGATTCAGGGCAAACTGGATGCAGGCGGCGGGATCCGGGTGATCGTTGGCTCTGTGGCAGCGATGCCGATGGCTTATTCCGCCAGCGGCAATCTCTGGCTCGTCCTTCTTGTAACGATTCTGATCGGCGCAGTCTATTTTGTCCTTACCAGCTGGCTGATGAAAAATAAGCTGGATCTGGAATAAGCATAAAAACCAAACCCCGGCCGTTGCAGATGAAACATACTGCAAAGGCCGGGGTTTATGCGGGAAAATTATTTTGCGAGAGCCTTTTCGATGTTGGCCAGAATGGTGTCGTGATCCTCGGCGCAGACCAGAACCACCTCGCCGGTGGGGGCTACGGTGACGGTAGCGGCCTTGGCCACGAGGTACTGATCCTCCAGATAGTGCTCCATGGACTGCTGCTCGCTGGCAACATAGGCTTCCAGTGCTGCCTTTACCTCATCGGTCTTGCCCTCGGCAGGCTTCACGATGGCAACGGCGTAGCTGCGCACCATCATGCTGGAAATGCTGGCGGCAAAGGCGGTGTACTGGCCGTCCTCCAGATTCAGCAGGGGCATCAGGATGTCCCGGATCTCCTCGTTCAGCTGGTCGGCCTCGTACTCGGCGCTGTAACCGTCAATAGCGGTAAACTTGCCGTCCTCGCCCTTGGTAAAGATCATATCATACTCGTTGTCCTCGTCGCTGCGGGCGTCGTGGATGATCTGGGAGTAATCCTTGGGGGTGGAGCTGTCGGCCTTGCTGCCGCCGGAGCAGCCAACCAGAGTAAACAGGGTCAGCCCTGCCAGCAGGGCGGCGATGAATTTTTTCATAGTATTGTATTTCCTTTCATAGTGCTGTGTGTGGAAGGCGCAGCCGGGCGCACACGTTACAGGTAGTGTGTGCCGGTTTTGGGCTGCTATTCTGGATACGAACCACCGCACCGCAAAATTGCAGGGAAAAAGTAACAGTTTTATGAACAGCGCCTGCTTACAGCATCAAGGCGTCCAGATCGCCATGGTTCACCGGGGTGGACAGGATGATCTGGGTGCTGGTGGTGCCCAGCTTCTGGAACTGCAAAATCAGGTGCTCCAGCTGTGCCATGCTGCCGCAGCTGACCTTGACCAGAAAGGTGTACGCACCGGTAACGTGGTAGCACTGCAGCACCTCGCGGCTGTTCTGCAGCAGTTCCAGAAAAGCATCCTGCTTGGAGGGGGCCACCGAAAGGCTGATGAGCGCATCCACATACATCCGGTCTGCCGGACGGTTCAGCGTGACAGTGTAGCCGCTGATGATGCCGTCCGTCTCCAGCTTATGGATACGGCTGGAGACTGCCGGGCTGGTAAGGGATACCTGCTCCGCAATTTCTTTGACGGGCATCCGTGCGTTTTTGGCCAGAAGGGTGAGGATTTTGCGGTCAAGATCGTCCATGAGAAGAGCCTCCTTCAAAAATATGTTGGATTGTATAAAATTTTCTGAAAGTAAAGTTTTTATGTTGTGCAAACCCACGGAAATGGAATAAAATTTCGTTTCTGAAATTCTATGTTAATTATATAAAGTTTTTGCGAAAAAGTAAAGTATTATTTTAAAGCAAAATCCGAAAATCCTGTTTGACAAGAAAAGAAAAACGGGTATAATACATCATGCAAGGCAGCGCAATGAATAAAAGTCTGCCAATGATATTGAGATTCACCACTTTATATACTTTCCCACCCCTCTATACACAAAAACCCGCTGCCAGGCGGGTTTTTGTGTTTGTTGGGGCTTTTTATTTATGAAAAAAGCAGTGGTAGACAACGTACTTAGCCCATAGAGCAGCTGTTTCCGGTCACGACCCCACCCGTGAAAATGCAAACCCGGAAAGTCCGCAGACTTTCCGGGTTTGCTCTATATCAAAATATTATTCCGCTGATGATAGCCAGAGCACAGCGGAGGCTATTTAAATCGTATGCGTCTATCAGACCAGATAGCCCTCAAAGCAGTGCAGGTCCTCGGTCTTGACGATGCCCTCCAGATACAGCCCATCCTCCCGGTATTCCTCCACCTGTACGCTGCCGCGCTCCCGCATGGGGGCGGCAAGCCCAAGCTTGTCGTAGGGCAGCAGCACCCGGATGGTGTGCACCCGGTCGCTGAGCACCTCGTCCAGCTTTTGCAGCAGCTTGTCCAGCCCGTAGCCGGTCTTGGCGCTGGTCAGCAGGATATCGGGGTCAAAGCTCAGGGTGTTGGGCTTGTCGCACTTGTTGTACACGGTCAGGCGGGGGATGTCGGTACAGTCCAGCCCGTCCAGAACCTCGTCGGTGACGGCAAGCTGCTCCTCGCGCTGCTCGTCCCCGGCGTCTGCCACCCGGACGATCACATCCGACCATGCGGCCTCCTCCAGCGTAGACTTGAACGCCTCCACCAGATTGTGGGGCAGGCGGGACACAAAACCTACCGTGTCCACCAGCAGCACCGCTATGCCGCTGGGCAGCACCAGCTTGCGGCTGGTGGGATCCAGTGTGGCAAACAGCATATCGGCTTCGGCTACGCTGGGGCCGCACAGGGCGTTCATCAGGCTGGATTTGCCCACGTTGGTGTAACCAACAAGGCTTACTACCGGCATCCCGGTCTTAGCGCGGGCCTTGCGGCTCTCGCCCCGGCGCTTTTCCATCTCGGCCAGCTTCTCGGCCAGCGCATCAATGCGGGCGTGCACATGGCGGCGGTCCAGCTCCAGCTTGGTCTCACCGGCACCGCGGCGGGCACCGCCGCCGCCGCCACCGCCGCCGCCCTGACGGCTCAACGCTTCGCCCATGCCCTGCAGGCGGGGCAGACGGTAGCGCAGCAACGCCAGTTCGGTCTGCAGCTTGCCCTCGTTGGTCACGGCGCGGCTGCGGAAAATTTCCAAGATCAGCATGGTGCGGTCGATGACTTCCAGCCCGCCCAGCGCGTTGGAGATGTTGCGGATCTGGCTGCCGGTCAACTCGCCGTCAAACACGGCGCATTCCGCGCCCAGCGTCTGGGCGGCAAGGGAAGCCTCTTCCAGCTTGCCGCTGCCCAGCACGATGCCGGTTTCCGGGGTCTGGCGCTTCTGGGTGATCTGCGCCACGGCCTCCATGTGGTTGGCTTCGCACAGGGCAGAAAGCTCTGCCAGACTGCGCTCGCAGTCCCACAGACCCTGATCCAGTGCCAGCAGCACCACCTTTGTGGGAGGGGTCTCGGTCAGAATATCATAAAGCTCGCTCAAAGTAAGTCCTTTCTGTTATCGTAGTGTTTTTTTGTCAGCAGGTAGCACCGGCATTCCACCGGTGTGCCGTCAAATTTGTGGTAAATATCGTCGTGATGGTACACAAAGCCGGCCTTTTCCATCACCCGGCCGCTGGCGGGGTTGTGCACCGCATGGCAGCAGGTGAGGAAGGCACCGCCCACCTGATTGAACCAGAAATCCACCACAGCTTGCAGTGCTTCGGTGGTAAGGCCCTTGCCCCACCACTTCTGCCCGATGCAGTAGCCCGGCTCCCAGATGCCGCCGGAGAGTTCCAGCCCCGGCCACTTGGCCTTTTGCTGCGGCTCACCCAGCAGGGCGTTGTATACGGAGATGGAGCCAAACACCTGTCCGGTGGCCTTTTCTACCATGGCCCACTGGTAATAATCCGGGTTCGGATACAACTCTGCCCACGCCGAAAGCAGTTCCCGGGTCTCGGCAGGGCTTTTGTGCGGTTCCCAGCGCAAAAACCGGGTCACAGCCGGGTCATTTGCCCAGTTTTCGTACATCTGCGGGGCGTCCTGCGGCAGCAGACGGCGCAGCAGCAGACGGTCGGTCTCCAGTTCAGGTGTGCCGGTGTGGCGCATGATCCATCCTCTCCCTTTTCTCAAAAGTTATCCCTAAGATAGCACAAAAACGGCCGCGCCGCAAGCTAAATGAAGAAAACCGCTTGACCGGATGGGTGAACTACGATAAACTGAAAGATGAAATCCTTTATAGGAAGAGGGAAAAGTATCTATGCTAGATGTGCGCAAACTGTTAGCCCAGCGGCCGCTGCTGTTCGATGGCGGTATGGGTACCTATTATAAAGCAAAGCCGGGGCAGGAGTGCGAGCAGGCAAACCTGACCGACCCCGAGGGCATTCTGGCGGTGCACCGGGCGTATCTTGCCGCCGGAGCGGACGCCATCAAGACCAATACCTTCAGCCTGCCGCGTCTGGCGGCGGCACAGCAGCCGGGCTGGGAGCAGCTGGCGGATGCAGGCTGGCAGCTGGCAGCAAAGGCCGCCGGGGAGACCGGCGCGGCAGTGTTTGCCGACCTTGGCCCCGCACCGGATACCGAAAATCTCCCGGCGGAGCAGGTGTATCTTGCTGTGGCAAAGCGCTTTGCGCTGCTGGGTGCACGGAATTTTCTGTTCGAGACCCTGAGCGCCGAGGATGGTGTGCTGGAAGCGATTCGTGCGCTGAAGCAGACCGTGCCGGAGGCCTTTGTACTGGTATCCTTTGCGGTGCTGCCGGACGGCTACACCCGGGAGGGCCGCTACTGTGCCGAGCTGGTGCGCCGCATGGCGCAGAGCGGCGTGGTGGATGCCGTAGGCCTGAACTGCGTATCTGCCCCGGGCGCGATGCGGGCACTGGTGCAGCAGCTGGGGGATGCGGGACTGCCCCTTTCGGTCATGCCCAATGCGGGCTACCCGGTGGTGGCGCGGGCACAGGTGCACTATCAGGGCAAGCCAGAATATTTTGCCCGGGAGCTGAGCCGCCTTGCCAGTGAGGGCGTGCGCATTCTGGGCGGCTGCTGCGGCACAACGCCGCAGCATATTGCTGCCCTGCGCACCGCGCTGGATGCTCTGCCGGAAACGCTGCCCGCCGCCCCGGCGGCAAAGCCCGCCGTGGCCGCAAAGCCTGCGGTGGAAACGGACGATGCCTTTTTGCGCAAGCTGCGCGCCGGGCAGCGGGTCATTGCGGTGGAACTGGATTCCCCCAAGGACGCTGACCTGACCGCGTATCTCGAGGGTGCCCGCCGTCTGCAGGCTGCCGGTGCGGACCTGCTGACCATTGCGGACTGCCCTATTGCTCGGGCGCGGATGGATTCCTCGCTGGTGGCCTGCCGGGTGCACCGGGAGCTGGGCATGAACGTACTGCCCCACATGACCTGCAGGGACCGCAACCTGAATGCTACCAAAGCGTTGCTGCTGGGGCTGTACGCCGAGGGCGTGCGGGAGGTACTGGCTATTACCGGCGACCCCATCCCCACCGCCGAGCGGGACGAGGTGAAAAATGTGTACCAGTTCAACTCCCGCAAGTTGGCACAGTATATCGTGTCGCTGGCAGGAGAAGGGCGGGAGATGCCCGCATCCATCACGGTTTTTGGTGCGCTGAACCTGAACGCCCGCAATTTTGAGGTAGAGCTGCGCCGCGCCGCAGAAAAGCTGGAAAACGGCATGAGCGGCTTCCTTACCCAGCCGGTGCTGTCGGCACAGGCGGTGGAAAACCTGAAAAAAGCCCGGGAGACGCTGGGCGAGCGCGCAAAAATTCTGGCGGGCATCCTGCCGGTGGTCAGCCAGCGCAATGCCATCTTTATGGAAAACGAGGTCAACGGCATCCATGTGGATGATGCCATCATCCAAAGGTTTGAGGGGCTGGACCGTGCCGCAGGCGAGGAGCTTGGACTGGAAGTCTCGGTGCAGGCTGCCAAGGCGGCTGCGCCCTATGCAGACGGCTTTTACCTGATGACCCCCTTCAACCGGGTGGCGCTGATGGAACGGCTCATTGCCCGCCTGCGCACCGAGGTGACGGGCTGAAAAGATAAAACGGGAGGAACACGCTGTGCCCTGCGAAAAACCATTGCTCAGCATCATTGTGCCGGTGTACAAGGTGGAAAACTATCTGCAAAAATGTATCGATTCCATTCTGGCACAGACCTTTACGGACTTTGAGCTGATCCTTGTGGAGGACGGTTCGCCGGACGGTTGCCCTGCGCTGTGTGATGCCGCTGCAGCGAAAGATGCCCGCATCCGGGTGCTTCACCAGAAAAACGGCGGGCTTTCTGCTGCCCGCAATGCCGGGCTGGATGTGGCAAGGGGCGAGTGGATCGGCTTTGTGGATTCCGACGACTATATTGCACCGGAAATGTACGAAACACTGTACAAGGCCGTGCAAAGCACCGGGGCAGACCTTGCCCTGTGTGATTACGCCGAGGTGGACGAGGCGGGAGCGCCATGTCAGTCGATGCACGTTCGTCTTGAAAAAAAGGTCTTTGCTGGGCAGGATTTACTGAAAAATGCTACGGATTCGATGATCCAGCCTGCGTGGAACAAGCTGTACCGCCGCGCAGTCTTTGCACAGCTGCGCTACCCGGAGGGTAAGCTGAACGAGGATCTTTTTCTGATCCCGAAAATCTGTTTGCAGATCCAAAAGGCCGTGGTGGTGCCAAAGGCGCTGTATTATTATGTGCAGCGCGGCGGCAGCATTATGAGCGGCAATAAAACGCTGCGCCATTTCGATGCTGCCGAGGCGGCACAGCGGTACTGGGAATGTCTTGTGAAAAACGCTGCATACGATGCACTGGCAAATGCGGCAAAATTTACGATGGGCAGCGTGAGCCGGGTGTACCGGCAGCTGCCCCCGGCGCTGCGCAAAGCACCCCGCAGCCGGGAAATGCTGCGGATGCAGTTTGAGGTAGTCAGCCGCACCCGGCGGTACTGCACTGTTCCCGGCGGGCTTTGGCTGCAAAGCTGGCTGCTGTGGCGCTGCCCGCAGACATACAGCCGGCTGCGGGGGTTCAAGGGCTGAGGAGAAAGAGAAAAAACGCATGAGAACACGCTATACGCTTATCAATATGCTGGTCAACATCGGCGGGCAATTTTTTACGATGCTGCTCTCCTTCATCAGCCGGATGGTGTTCATACGCTGCCTTTCAGCGGAATATCTGGGGGTCAACGGCCTGTTTACCGATGTGCTCAGTATCCTTAACTTCGCGGAGCTGGGTATCGGCACGGCCATGGTGTTCAGTATGTACGAGCCAGCCGCCCGGAACGACGAGCAGAAACTGGCGCGGCTGATGAACCTTTATAAGTGGATGTACCGGGCGGTGGCAGTCTCGGTGCTGCTGTTCGGGTTGGTGCTGCTGCCGTTTCTGCCCTACCTCATCAAGGGCGGCGAGGGCATTGAACATATCACCCTGATCTATATGATATATGTGCTCGGTTCAGCAAGTTCCTATCTGCTGAGTTATAAAAATTCCATCTATCAGGCCTACCAGAAAGGCTATATCTGCGCAGGATGGAGTATGGCGTGCGAGTGCATCAAGACTGTTTCGCAGATCACGGTGCTGCTGTTGACCCGGAACTTCATCCTGTATCTGGCGGTTCAGCAGGCGATACAGTTTTTACCCAACATTATGGTTTCCCGCATGGTGGACAAGGAGTTTCCATACCTGAAGGAATGCCATGAGCTGCCAGAAAGGGAGGAACGGAACGGCATCCTGAAAAATATCGGTGCCATGAGTATGCACAAGCTGTCAACCATCATCGTGCGCAATACGGACAGTCTGCTGATGTCCTCCTTTATTGGCCTTGCGACGGTGGGCCTTTACTCCAATTACCGGTTGGTGATCAATGCACTGAACAACCTGATGGGAAAATTTGCTGTGGCTTTTTCCGGCAGTATCGGCAATTTTGCAGTAATGGAAAATTCGGACCGGCTGTATAAAATCTATAAGGAAATGGATTTTATGTTCTTTGTCATGTCCGCTTACCTGACCGGTGGGCTGATGATGCTGTTTAACCCCTTTATCACGCTGTTGTTTGGCGGAAGATACTGTTTTCCGATGACCACAGTGATGGTCATTGTGGCAGAGTTTTACATTACACGAATGCGGCAGACGAATCTGCTGTTCCGGGAGGCCATGGGGCTGTTCTGGAACGACCGCTACAAAGCGGTGGCGGAATCCATCATCAATCTGGTGGCCTCGCTTGTACTGGTGCGGCAGTACGGCGTGACCGGCATTATCTGGGGCACCATCATCAGCACGCTGTGTACCTGTGCCTGGGTAGAACCCTACATCTTTTTGAAGTATGGCGTTCAGGATGCATGGAAGAAGAAACTTCGGGATTATTTTGCAGAGTATCTGAAGCGCACACTCCTTACAGCAGCGGTCTCTGCGGCAGCGGTGCTGTGGGTGCAGCGGTTCCCGGTGGGCAATTTCGGTATTTTTATTCTGGATGGGCTGCTTTACACAGCTGTGTTCGCAGGAGTGATCGTACTGTTCTACCGTGGCAGCGAAGAATATGATACGCTGAGGCAGCGCGGACTGAAGATATTGAAAAGGAGAGCGGAATGAACGCAAAGGAGCAGCCCTTGATCTCGGTGATCGTGCCAGTTTATAAGGTGGAAAAGTATCTGCCTGCATGTCTGGACAGCTTGTTGGCGCAGACGTATCAGAATTTTGAACTGCTCCTTGTGGATGACGGTTCGCCGGATAAATGCTGGGAAATTTTGCAGCAGTATGCGGCACAGGATGCCCGGGTGTGTATTTTCCGCAAGGAAAACGGCGGGGTGTCCTCGGCACGCAATTTTGGGCTGGAGCAGGCAAGGGGCGAGTATATCTGCTTTGTGGATTCCGACGACCTTGTGCTGCCGCAGTATCTGGAATGGCTGTACGATGCTTTGTGCAGCTGCGGTACCCGCATTGCCATGTGCCGCTACCGCAGCATACGGGAAAACGAGACTCTGTGGACGGTGACGGAGTGCCCGGCACCGCAGAAAATCACGACGGAAAACTACTCGTGGATGCAGGAATGGAGCGGCGGGCACTGCTGGCGGATGCTGACCCACCGGGAGGTGCTGCAGGATGTTCGCTTTGACCCGGCGCTGTTCTACGGGGAGGATGCCCTGTTCTTTGTAACGGAATTCCTCAAGGCAGGCAGTCTGGCATTTTTGAACTGCCCGCTGTATGCTTACCTTGAACGTCCAAGCTCTGCCGTGCGGCAGGAGCCGAGCCTGCGCTTTTACACGGCGGCACTGGCGTGGGAACAGATCTGGCAGCTGGTAAAGGGGCAGCCGGACCCCTTCCGCAGCACTACGGAACAGCGCTGCGTCATGTCCTGCGCCGAGGTATATTTCCGGCTGGTCAACCAGCCGGAGCGGGATTCCGAGAAGGAAAAAATGCTGCTGAAAACAGCAAAGCTGCACCGTCATGCTGCGTGGGAGATTCCGCCGGGAAATCAAAGCCAGAAGCTGCAGGCGCTGATGGTAAGCTACTGCCCGCATCTGGGCGCAAAGGCATGGAAGCTGGTGCGGTGGGTGAAAGGTTTGAAAAACTGATTGACAAATCCCACAAAAAACGTTATATTCTTTTTATAAATGCGTTGAAAAAGAGTGTGCATCGTCTGGGACCGCACAGAGAGCCGGGGGCAGCTGAAAACCCGGCGGGATACCGGCGGGGCACTGTCACTTTGGAGCAGGAGCGGTGAGCCTTGCCGGTAAGCCGCTTTCGGGTCTGCCCTACGTTACAGGGGCATCAAGGGGCGCGGAACCTTCCGCGCAATTTGGGTGGTACCGCGGTCATGTATTTACAGCCGTCCCATGGAACGCTCCGTGGGGCGGCTTTTTGCGTCCCACTTCATCAAATTTTTGGGAGGACACTATGAAAGAGCTTGCAAAGCAGTACGATCCCAGTCAGGTGGAAGATCGTATCTACCAGTTCTGGCTGGACGGCGGCTACTTCCACACGAAGGCCGATCCGGACAAGAAACCTTATACCATCGTGATGCCGCCACCGAACGTTACCGGTCAGCTGCACATGGGCCATGCGGTGGATAACACCATGCAGGATATCCTCATCCGCACCAAGCGGATGCAGGGCTATGCCGCCCTGTGGGTGCCCGGCACCGACCACGCCTCCATTGCTACCGAAGCCAAGGTGGTGGAAGCTATGCGCGCCGAGGGCCTGACCAAGGAGATGGTCGGCCGCGATGGTTTTCTGGAGCGCGCCTGGGCATGGAAGACCAAGTACGGCAACCGCATCGTCAGCCAGCTGAAGAAGCTGGGCAGCAGCTGCGACTGGGAGCGCGAGCGCTTTACCATGGACGAAGGCTGCTCTGAGGCTGTCAAGGAAGTGTTCGTGCGCCTGTACGACAAAGGCCTGATCTACCGCGGCAACCGCATGGTCAACTGGTGCCCCCACTGCAACACCTCCATCTCTGATGCCGAGGTGGAGTACGAGGAGAAGGACGGCAGCTTCTGGCATCTGCTGTACCCGGTCAAGGAGACCGGCGAGATGCTGGAACTGGCCACCACCCGCCCCGAGACCATGCTGGGCGATACCGCCGTGGCCATCAACGGCGAGGACCCCCGCTACGCCCATCTGCACGGCTGCCATGTGGTGCTGCCCCTGCTGAACAAGGAAATCCCCATCGTCTGCGATGAGCACGCCGATATGACCAAGGGCACCGGTGTCGTGAAGATCACCCCCGCCCACGACCCCAACGACTTTGAGGTCGGTCTGCGCCACGACCTGCCCATCGTGCGCGTGTTCACTTACGACGGCCACATGACCGGCGCTGCCGACAAGGCTGCCGCCGATGCTCTGTTTGCCGCCGGTAAGAACACCGTCAACGAGCCCCATGTGCTGGATTGCGGCAAGTATGCCGGCATGACTACGCTGGAGGCACGCAAGGCCATTCTGGCCGACCTGAAGGAGGGCGGTTTCCTGAAGGAGATCGAGCCCCTGAAGCACGAGGTGGGCACCTGCTACCGCTGCCACTCCACCATCGAGCCCATGATCTCCAAGCAGTGGTTCGTCAAGATGGAGCCGCTGGCAAAGCCCGCCATCGAGAGCGTGGAGAAGGGCGAGATCAAGTTCGTGCCCGAGCGCTTTACCAAGAACTATATGAACTGGATGAAGAACACCCGTGACTGGTGCATCAGCCGTCAGCTGTGGTGGGGCCACCAGATCCCGGCTTGGTATTGTGACGACTGCGGCGAGACCGTGGTGGCAAAGTCCGCTCCCTGCACCTGCCCCAAGTGCGGCAGCGCAAAGCTGACGCGGGACCCCGATACGCTGGATACTTGGTTCTCCTCTGCCCTGTGGCCCTTCAGCACGCTGGGCTGGCCCAACGAGGACAGCGCCGACCTCAAGTATTTCTACCCCACCAATACGCTGGTCACCGGCTACGACATCATCGGCTTCTGGGTCAGCCGCATGATCTTCTCCGGTCTGGCTTACACCGGCAAGGCTCCGTTTGATACCGTCTGCATCCACGGCATCGTCCGCGACAGTCAGGGCCGCAAGATGTCCAAGAGCCTTGGCAACGGCATCGACCCGTTGGAGGTCATTGCCCAGTACGGTGCAGACGCCCTGCGCTTTATGCTGGTGGACGGCTCCACCCCGGGCAACGATATGCGCTATATCGAAAAGAAGGTGGAGGCTGCCCGCAACTTTGCTAATAAGCTGTGGAACGCCACCCGCTTTGTGCTGATGAACCTGCCCGAGGACTTTGAGCCGGGTCTGCCCTGCGAGGAGCTGCTGGACATGAGCGACAAGTGGGTGCTGACCAAACTGAATCAGGTGGCCGGTGCTATGACCGACAATCTGGAGCACTATGAGATGGGTCTGGCTGCTGCCAAGATCAACAGCTTTATCTGGGATGTCTACTGCGACTGGTTCATCGAGATCGCAAAGCCCCGCCTGAACTCCGGCGATGCACAGCAGGCCGATACCGCCCGCCGTGTGCTGGTGTATGTGCTGGATAAGGCGCTCAAGCTGCTGCATCCCTTCATGCCCTTCATCACCGAGGAGCTGTATCAGGCTCTGCCCGGCTCTGCCGAGACCATCATGACGCAGGCATGGCCCACCTTTGACGCCGCTCACAACTGGGCCGCTGAAGAGGAAGCCTTTGAAAAGGTGATGGATTATATCAAGGCTGTGCGTACCATGCGCACCGAGATGAACGTGCACCCCGCAAAAAAGACCAGCATGATCATTGAAACTGCCGATGCAGCCCCCTTCCAGAACGCACAGGTCTATCTGGCCAAGTTTGCCTTTGCCACCGATGTGACCTTTACCGAAAAGTACGAGGGCAGCACCGATGGCATGGTGCAGGTGTCCACCCACGCCGCCCGCGGCTTCATCCCCATGATGGAGCTCATCGACCGAGAGAAAGAATTGGCTCGCCTGAACAAGGAAAAGGCCAAGGCTGAAAAGGAAATGGCCATGTTCGGCAACCAGCTGAATAACCCCAAGTTTGTGGAGCGTGCCCCGGCGGCTCTGGTGGAGGAGATCCGCACAAAGTTCGCCAAGAGTCAGGACAAGCTGGCCAACATCGAGCAGAGCATTAAGGCTCTGGGCTGAGACTGTGGAACGCTATAACGATACGGAACGCACCTCACTGTGGGTCATTGCGGGACGTGTGGTCTTTACCGTTGCACTCATCGCCTGCATCTGGTTCATCTTTTCCAACTCCATGGCGGTGGCAACGGTCTCCACCGACTCCAGCGGCCGGGTGCTGGCGTGGATGCGCATCATCCTGCGCCGCTTGGGACAGCCGGGGCTGGCAGAGCATCTGACCATGCATATCGTGCGCAAGCTGGCACACTTTTGCGAGTATACGCTGGAGGGCTTTCTGCTCATGCTCTGTATGCGGGTGTACAGCCGTCACCCGCTGCGGCATATCACCGTGCCCATGCTGGGCGGTGTGCTGACGGCGCTGACCGATGAGACCATTCAGCTCTTCTCGGAGGGACGCAGCAGTCAAGTCACCGATGTGTGGCTGGATTCTGCCGGTGTTCTGGCCGGCATCCTTGTTGCCATCGTACTGCTGTTGGCCTGCGAGGGACTGTATTATCACATAAAAAGGAGACACGAATGACCATCCAACAGGCAAATCAGTATTTTGCAGCTCTGCCGGACGGCTTTGCCGACCCGGCGCAGCTGGGCGCACTGCTGCCCGCCTCGGTGCAGCAGGTGCAGTTCGTGGGTGTGGCAGGCACTGCCGGTAAAACGGCGGTGGCGCGTCTGCTGGCAGCCATTCTGCACGCGCAGGGGATCCGTGCCGGTGTCTACCATGCCGGGTGCGAGCCGCTTGCTGCCCGCATCCGTGTGGATGGCAAGCCGGTGGACGAAGCACTGCTGTGCCGCGCCGCCGATGCCCTTGCTGCCCATGAGGAGCTGCCTTTGCAGGCGGCAGAGCTTGTTGCCGCTGCGTACTGCTTTGGCGAAGCCGGCTGCACGCTGGCGGTAGTAGAGCTGCCGGATGCAGGTCTGGCTGCGGTGCTGCCAAAAATGCCGGTGTGCGCCGTCACAGCGGTGGGACCGGATGGCGTGAGCCGCTCGGTGGAACGTCTGGCTGCATTGGCAGGCGGCGTGATGCGCAAGGAAAGCATCTGCGTCACCGCGCCGGAGCAGCCCAAGGCGGTGCTCAGTGAGCTGGTTGTGGCTGCGGGCAAGTGCGACTGTGAGCTGGTAGTGCCCGATCCGGAGGATATCACCTTTCTGGAAGCAGAACAGTTTGCCAGCCGGGTGGACTACGGCGGCTACACAGTGCCGCTGGCCTTTCTGGGACGTCACGCCGCGGGCAACGCCGCCATGGCGGTGGAGCTGGCGCTGGCGCTCTGCCGCAAAGAGGTGGACATCTCCGATGAAGCCATTCTGGATGGCATTGCTGCCGTGGACAACCGTTGCAGCATTCGGGTGCTTTCCCAGCGCCCGCTGGTCATTCTGGATGCCTGCCGCACCCCGCAGCAGGCTGCCGCGCTGCTGCGCGTGTTGAACATGGCCAAGGTGCGCCACATGAGCGCTATCATCGGCCTGACCGAGGAGGAGGGGGCGGAGGCCTTCTTCTCCGCGCTGGAGACCGGCCTGAGCCCTGAGGAACAGAAAAAGGATAAATCCACCATGCCCGGCATGAGCGAGAGCCCCTTTGATAAGGTGTATCTCGTCACGCCCGCCGGTGTGGAGGAGCAGCTGACCCAGCGTCTGACCGAGAAGGCAAAGTATCACTTTGACGCCCAGCTCTGCACCAGTCTGGACGAGGCGGTGCAGCTGGCGCACGCCAACACCCGCCGTGGGCTGCTGGTCTGCGGCAGCGAGGCGGCAGCGCTGGAAGCTGCCGAGCTGCTGGCAAAGGCGTAAGCTGCCGACAGCTTTTTCTAAAAAATAACCCGAAGATCCCGTACACTGAAGTTATGTGTACGGGATCTTTTATTTTGTAAAAAAGGAGATGGACAAGCAATGGCAACGGTGACCTTCAGCGCGGCAGGGGAGACCCTGTATGCCTATCTGGCGGGCGAGATCGACCACGATGCCGCCCAGAGCCTGCGGATGCAGCTGGACGATGCACTGGTCAGCCGCAGTCCCCGCACCTTAATTATCGATCTTGGCGGGGTAGGGTTCATGGATTCCTCCGGCATCGGGCTCATCCTTGGGCGGCAGCGCTGCGCCCGCGTTCTGGGCACGAGCCTGCGGTTGCAGCACGCCCCCGCGCAGCTGCAAAAAGTCCTGCGGCTGGCGGGCATCCCCTGTACGGAGAATATAGAAAAGGAGAATGCGCAATGAAAGCAGAGAACAGCACCCGCATCCAGTTCGATTCCCTCAGCAGCAACGAGGCCTACGCCCGCGGCGTTACGGCGGCCTTTCTGGCGCGGTATGATCCAACCGTGCCCCAACTGGCCGACCTGAAAACCGCAGTGTCCGAGGCGGTGACCAACTGCATCGTCCACGCCTACCCGGAGCGGATCGGGCCGGTGTGCATGACCATTGCGGTCTACCCCGACCGGGAGGTGCACATCACCATTACAGATAAGGGCATTGGCATCCCCAATGTGGAGCAGGCCATGCAGCCATTGTTCACCACCGGCAACCCGGAAGAGCGCTCCGGTCTGGGCTTTGCGGTGATGCAAAGCTTTATGGACAGGGTAAAGGTCACCTCAAAGCCCGGCAAAGGAACAAAGGTGCTGCTAGTCAAGCGTTTGTCCCGGCGTGAGCCTACATAAAAAGGAAAGGCGGTCCGGTATATGGTAACGGATAAGACCCGGCGGGAAGCATTCATCACGCAGAATCTGGGGCTGGTGCATGCCTGTGCGGGCAGATTCCGTGGGCGAGGCATGGAGTATGACGACCTGTACAGCGCGGGCTGCGTGGGGCTCATCAAAGCCTATGATAATTTTGACGAGAGCCGGGGCGTGTGTTTTTCCACCTATGCCGTGCCGGTGATCCTTGGTGAAATCAAAAAGCTGTTCCGGGATGGGGGTACGGTCAAGGTGAGCCGCTCCCTGAAGGAACTGGGAATGCGGGTGCAAGCTGCACGGGAGCATACTATGAAGCTGTGCGGCGCAGAGCCTACCTTGCAGCAGCTGGCTGAGCAGCTGGACGAGCCGATAGAGAATGTAGCCCTTGCCATACAGGCCGCGCAGCCCGCCATGAGCCTGACCCCGGAGGGCGGCGAGGATGGAGACCGGCAGCTGGATATCCCGGTGGAATCTCCGGAGGAGGAACTGGCAGACCGGATCAGTCTGGCAGAGGTGATCGAAGCGCTGCCAGAGCAGGACAAGCAACTGATTCGTCTGCGCTTTTATGGCAACCGCACCCAGAGCGAGACTGCAAAAGCACTGCATACTACACAGGTACAGATCTCCAGGCGGGAACGTAAGATCCTGATCCGGCTGCGCGCCCGGCTTTTGGAGGAATAAGGGAGGAAGTGTCTATAAAAAATGTAAAAAACTGGGCAAAAAGTAAAAAGAATGATTTTGGCGTAAAATTTGTAAAAAACGCTTGCTTTTTGAAGGATGCTGTGCTAAAATACATTACTGTCAGGCGGACGTCCGACAGAATGAAATACTTCAAAAACGACGTCAAACGGAGAGATTCGACAGAATCAAAAATGAATCTCAAAAATCTTTCAAAAAAGTGCTTGACAATTTATCACGAAAGTGATAAAATAAATAAGCTGTCAGCCGAAAGGCTGAGGCGCACAGGATCTTGAAAATTGAACAATATCGAAAGAACTTGTAACGGAACCTATTTTCGTGTTGGAAAAACACGGTAAACAATTCCAAACAAAAGTAATTCACACAGGACGCAAGCGATTGCGTGCTGAGCGAAACAAGATTTAACACTTTTAAGTGATAAATATCAT
>ENA-UEQS01000486-UEQS01000486.1-human-gut-metagenome-genome-assembly--contig:-NODE-486-length-30450-cov-10.035887_pt1 | contig 30450 bp, 25 predicted proteins | sample MGYA00242953_ERZ507953 | MGnify/ENA primary metagenome ERZ507953 (study PRJEB26167, sample SAMN06115474) | human gut metagenome | host: Homo sapiens | place: China:Jiangsu | collected 2016-07-06...
AGTAACGGACGGATGGGCAGAGCGGAGTATGTGATTTATGAGATGCCAAGGAAAAAGCCGTGTTCGGAATCACCGTGTACGGAAAAGCCGTATGCGGTAAATCCGGATACGGACACACCGGTTACGGAAAATCCCGCGCAATTAAGTACTAATAGAACAAGTACTAAAACAATCAATAAAAGAGAGAAGAAGGAAATCCAACACCGGTATGGCTCATACGAAAATGTCCTTCTTTCTGACACGGAATACGGCAAGCTCCGGCAGGAGTTCCCAGGAGATTATCAGATGCGAGTGGAACGGCTCTCTGAGTATATGGCCTCCACCGGCAGGAGCTACAAAAACCACCTTGCAACAATCCGGAGCTGGGCAAAGAGAGAAAAGCCGAAGTACAACCCGGCAGACTACACATTTGAGGAAGGAGACAGCCTATGAGCGACATGGTGCCTGAAGTTTTGAATGCGGCGTTGGATTCGCTCTTTACGCCGAAAGAACCCGGAGAGCTGGAATACCAGGGCGATGACGGACTGTTGTATTGCAGAAACTGCCATACGCCGGTGCAGTGCAGGGTAAAGCTCTGGGGCAGAGACAAGATTGTTCCCTGCCTTTGCAGATGCCAGCAGGAAGCGATGGCGGAAAAGAAACGCCAGGATGAACTGGTGGAGCGGCAGCGTAAAATCAGGCAGCTGAAAGCAACTGGGATTCAGGAAAAGCATCTTCTGGAATGGAATTTTGGCGTTGCAGAAGACAACAAGGACATCCAGATGGCAAAACGTTATGTGGAGCAGTGGAAAAAGGTCAAGGCTGAAAACCTTGGCCTTTTGTTATGGGGAGATGTCGGAACCGGAAAGTCCTTTGTGGCGGCATGTATAGCAAATGCGCTGCTGGATCAGGGCATTCCGGTTTTGATGACGAATTTCTCCAAAATCCTGAACCAGATGGGTGCCATGTATTCGGAAGAACGATACCGGTATATCGCTTCGTTTTCCAACTATTCTTTGCTGATTCTGGATGATCTGGGAATTGAGCGCAGCACCGAATATGCGCTGGAGCAGGTCTACGCTGTCATTGATGAGCGGTATAAGTCCGGGCTTCCGGTCATTATCACAACCAATCTGAAGATTGCTGAAATCCGCAATCCGCAGGATGTGGTATACGCCCGGATTTACAGCAGGATTCTGGAAATGTGTACGCCGGTGCGAATCAGCGGAGAGGACCGCAGAAAAAGCATTGGAAAAGAAAAACAGCAGGTCGTTAAGGAGGTACTTGATCTATGAAGTGCAAGGCAAAAAAGGCGTTTTTCGCAGGTAAGAATGACATCTATCACCGCTGGAAGGAGGTTAAGAAGCTGAATGGCAAAAGCAAAAACCAGTATTACAACAGAAAACCGCAGTGGCTCAGCTGCCGACGCTGCGGCTAAGGAGCAGTGGACGGAGATGCCGCTTTCAGACCTGCATCCCTTTGAAGGGCATCCCTTTAAGGTGCTGGACGATGAGCTGATGGCACAGACCGTGGAGAGCATCAAGCAGATCGGTGTGGTATCACCGCTGATTGTCCGACCGGACCCGGAAGGCGGATACGAAATCCTTTCGGGACACCGCAGACTTCATGCGGCGCAGCTGGCAGGTTTGGAGACAGTGCCGGTCATCGTTAAGGAAATGGATGATGATGCGGCAATCATCTTTATGGTGGACAGCAACTTGCAGCGGGAAAATATCCTTCCCAGTGAGAGAGCGTTTTCCTACAAGATGAAGTTGGAGGCAATGAAGCATCAGGGGGAACGCGGAGATTTAACTTCGGCCCAAGTTGGGCCGAAGTCGTGGGCAGCTCAGGTTGTAGCTGAAGAAGCTGGTGACAGTAAATCCCAAGTAAAGCGATATATCCGCCTTACAAACCTGATTCCTGAAATTCTGGATATGGTGGATGAGAAGAAAATCGCCTTCAATCCGGCGGTAGAGCTGTCTTATCTGAAACCGTCTGAACAGAAAGAATTTCTGGAGGCAATGGACTATGCACAGGCATCTCCATCCCTGTCGCAGGCGCAGCGGCTGAAAAAACTCTCGCAGGAGGGCGGCTGCACATTGGATGCCATGTGTGAAGTGATGAATGAAATCAAAAAGGATGAGCTTGACCATGTGACGATTAAAAATGAGGTTCTTCGGAAGTATTTCCCGAAATCCTATACGCCGAAGCAGATGCAGGACACGATTATCCGGCTGCTGGAAAAGTGGCAGCGAAGTAAACAACGAGATATGGAACGATGAGAAGGAGATTTTTATGATGATGAACTTTAAGAAGAATCAGAACAACGCAGTGTGCAGCATGGACTGTAAGGACTGCCCGAACGGTGCATCGCAGCCGAATCCGATGGATGATCCCAAGTTTGAGAAGTCCATTGCGATGCTTCATAACTGGGTGATGCTGGAGGCAATCCGTGAAGATCACCCGAAGGAGCGTATTGTGATGGTGATCCTGCCGGGGACTGGCGGCGAACTTCTGACCGAGGCTGGCAGTCGAGACATCTTTGAGGATGTTTACGATGAGATGGAGGCTGATCTGGTGGCAGATGGGGAACTGCTTCTCCATTATGATAAGAGCGATGTGATCGAGACTGACAGAACCCGCTATCTGTTGGGAGCTGCGGAGGTTTCGGAAATCGACCAGAACGGCAACGAATGCAGCATCAATCTGTTTACGCTGGAACGTACCATCGACTATGTGAACGAGAACCTGACGGTGGTTTCCATTGGCGGCGAGTTGGTTCCGGCACTGCGCCTGATCTAAGGAGGCGCCTATGAAGAAATTTGATGTGGAGATTACAGAGACTCTCCAGAGAAAGGTTTCCGTGGAAGCTGCCTCACAGGAAGATGCGGAACGCATGGTGACGCAGGCGTGGAACAATCAGGACTATGTTCTGGATTCCGGCGATTTCACCGGTGTGGATTTCAAGACCGTGGGAGAACATGAATTGGCAGAGACCAGGACAATGGATGTGCTGCTGGTACAGCCCAATGCCTATCCGAAGAAAATCAGTGTTGGCACGGAGCTGGAAGATTTGCAGGCCATGGTCGGCGGCGATATTGAAGTCACCTATCCATTTGAGGATGAAGTGGCCATTATTCTGAATGAATCCGGCAAAATCAATGGTCTGCCGCTGAACCGTGCGATTTACACCGAAGACGGGGATATGCAGGACATTTATGCCGGTGATTTTCTGGTGGTAGGGCTGACAGAGGATGACTTTGGTTCTCTGACTTCGGAGCAGATGCAGAAATATGAGGAAAAGTTCCATCAGCCCCAGATGTTCGTTCGTATGGGTCGCAGCATCATGGCGATTCCGGTTCCGGATGACATGGTGAAGAAGATGGAGGAAAAGGCTGCAAAGCCCCAAGAAAAGAGCAAACCTGCACCGGACCGGGACAGTTTGTAAGGAAGGAGGCGGAGATTCATGCAGGAAGAAGTTGAAAATCGTACCGTCAATCTGGCAATCAGCACCACGAAATTGACCTTTCGCACCATCGTGAATGGCTATAATGCGTGGAAACGGCACCATCAGGCAAAGGTGGCTCAGAAAACAGCGCAGCTGCCGGTTGGAAAGCAGAGCATCAAAGAACTGATCGGTCAGAATCAGGGAGTCAGCAGTATCCCCATTGAGAAAACGGATTTGAAAGGCTTTGAACAGGTGGCACGGAAATATGGTGTGGATTATGCCATTACGAAAGACCAAAATGTAATGCCACCCAAGTACACGGTGTTCTTTAAGGCGAAGGATGCGGATGCACTGACTTCCGCTTTTGAGGAATTCACCAACCGAAAGCTGAAAACAAAGGAAAAACCGAGTGTTCTGGAGCAGCTTAACAAGCTCAAAGAGCTGGTTGCTGCAATTCTTCCGGATAAGGTTCGCCACAAAAGTCAGGAGCGTGATCTATGAGTAATAAGACAAAGAAGCAGCTGCTCCTGAACCTACCGTACTTCATTGCCGGTCTTGTATGTACCAATCTGGGAGAAGCGTGGAGAATTGCCGAGGGCGCAGACATGTCTGAAAAGCTCCTCGGCTTTCTTTCTGCCCTGGGTGCAGCATTTTCCAACCCGATGCCAAGTCTGCATCCGATGGATTTGCTGATTGGTGTGTGCTGCGGAGCGGGTTTGCGGCTTGCTGTGTACCTGAAAGGCAAAAATGCCAAGAAATATCGCCATGGCATGGAGTATGGCTCTGCTCGTTGGGGTACGCAGAAAGACATCGAACCGTTTGAAGATCCAGTGTTTGCAAACAATGTGATTCTGACCCGGACGGAGCGGCTGATGATGGGCAACCGCCCGAAGAATCCGGCAAATGCCCGAAACAAAAACGTGCTGGTGGTGGGCGGCTCCGGCAGCGGCAAGACCCGGTTTTGGCTTAAACCCAATCTTTTACAATGCCACAGTTCCTATGTGGTCACTGACCCGAAAGGCGATATCGTAATCGACTGCGGCCAAGCCCTTTTGAAGAACGGATACAGTATCCGGATTTTCAATACTATCAATTTCAGAAAGTCGATGCATTATAATCCCTTCGCGTATATTCACAGCGAAAAGGATATTTTGAAGCTGACCACAACCCTCATTGCCAACACCAAAGGGGACGGCAAGGCCGGTGACGAATTCTGGACGAAGGCAGAGACCTTGCTGTATTGTGCTTTGATTGGTTATATCCACTATGAGGCACCGCTGGAAGAGCAGAACTTTGCAACGCTGATTGAATTCCTGAATGCGATGGAAGTACGCGAGGATGATGAAACCTTTCAGAATCCAGTGGATCAGATGTTTGAAGCTCTGAAAAAGAAAAAACCGAACCACTTTGCTGTCCGCCAATATGCCAAGTTCAAGCTGGCGGCGGGCAAGACCTTAAAGTCGATTCTGGTGAGCTGCGGCGCACGTCTTGCTCCCTTCGATATTGAGGAAGTCCGTGATATCACTATGTACGATGAGCTGTCGCTGGATACGGTGGGAGATAAGAAAACGGCTCTGTTCCTCATTATGAGCGATACAGACCCGACTTTTAATTTCCTGATTTCCATGATTTACACACAGCTGTTTAACCTGCTGTGCGAAAAAGCGGATGATGTTTACGGCGGCAGACTGCCGGTGCATGTGCGCTGCCTGATTGATGAGTGTGCGAACATTGGTCAGATTCCGAATCTGGAAAAGCTGGTAGCCACCATCCGATCAAGAGAAATCTCGGCGTGTCTGGTGCTTCAGGCACAGAGCCAGTTGAAGGCAATCTACAAGGACAATGCCGATACCATCATCGGCAATATGGATTCTCGTATTTTCCTTGGCGGTTCGGAGCCGACTACGCTAAAAGAGCTGAATCAGGCACTGGGAAAAGAAACGATTGATCTGTACAACACTTCCGATACCAGAGGCAATAGCCCATCTTACGGCACCAATTACCAAAAGGTTGGGCATGACCTGGCTTCGGTGGATGAACTGGCTGTGCTGGATGGCGGAAAGTGCATTTTGCAGCTGCGCGGTGTCAGACCGTTCAAGTCAGATAAATACGATCTGACCCAGCATCCGAACTACAAGCTCACTGCCGGTGCTGATAAGAAAAACACGTTCAGCATCGAGGCGTTTCTCGATCATCGGCTGAAGCTCAAGCCCGGTGATAAGTACGAAGTGGTTGACGCAGATCATGCCAAGTAAGGTTGCTCTGACGGCGAAGATGTCATGGGTGCGCTGCTGGCAACAGAATAAGAAGAGGCGGCGAGCTGCCGCCTCTTTACATAGCCAGGTTTCTGATTGGGATTGGAAATCTGGCTATATGTTTGCCCATTTGCAGGTGCACATGCAGGGGGATATTCACTATTCATCAGCCCGTAAGGGCGCATTGTACAAGGAGGTACACATTTATGGCATTTTTCAACAGCGCAGTAACCGTTCTTCAGACCCTCGTTATCGCACTGGGTGCCGGCCTCGGCATCTGGGGAGCGATCAACCTGCTGGAGGGTTACGGCAACGACAACCCTGGTGCAAAGTCTCAGGGTATGAAACAGCTGATGGCTGGCGGCGGCGTGGCACTGATCGGCACGACTCTGGTGCCGCTGCTTTCTGGTCTGTTCGGTTAAGCGAAAACTGTCGGAGCGAAGATTCCGACCGGGCGGCGAAAGCTGCCTGTTACATAGTCAGGTGCAGGCAATCTCCGCAGCTGGCTATTTTCTGCGCTCTCCGGCAGGTGCACATGTTGGAAGTATGACGCAGAACCGCAGTTTAGAATCGCACCGGCTGATAGGCCGGACAAGTTACAGGAGGACAAATCTATGGCGTTTCTTACTACAACTGCATCGGCACTGTCTCTTTTCTCACAGCTGTTCATGCTTCTGTCCCGGATGGCGAAGCTGTTCGGCGTGTTTGCGTAAGAAAGGAGGCGGCTCATGCAGAGTATCCTTGAACAGATCACAGATTGGCTCAAGAGCATGATCATCAGCGGCATCATGGGAAATCTTTCAGGGATGTTCGATTCGGTCAACCAGCAGGTTGGACAGATCGCAGGCGATGTGGGAACCACACCGGCGAACTTTTCACCTGCGGTCTTTTCTATGATCCGCAACATCTCGGAATCCGTGATCCTGCCCATTGCCGGAATGGTGCTGACATTCATCGCCTGTTATGAGCTGATCCAGATGCTTATCGAGCATAACAATCTGGCAAATTTCGAGACCTGGACATTTTTCAAATGGGTCTTTAAGACCTTTCTGGCAGTGACTCTGATCTCGAACACATTCAATATCACGATGGCTGTCTTTGATGTGGCACAGCAAGTGATCTCTCGAAGCGGCGGTCTGATTTCCGGCAGTACGTCCGTCAGTGATGCGACCCTGACAGCAATGCAGGCTACACTGGAAGGAATGGACTTGGGACCGTTGCTGGGACTGTATTTGCAGACCTTTGTGGTTCAGGTCACGATGCTGGCGTTGTCGGCTATCATCTTTGTCATCGTGTATGGCCGAATGGTGGAAATATATCTCATGGTGAGCCTTGCACCGATCCCGTTCGCAACCTTTGGCAACCATGAGCAGAGCCATACCGGTCAAAACTATCTGCGCTCCCTGTTTGCACTGGGATTCCAGGGATTTCTTATCATAATCTGTGTAGGCATCTATGCAGTTCTGATTCAGAACCTGTCCTTTTCGGATAACATTATCAGCAGCATTTGGGGCGTTATGGGTTATACGGTTTTGCTGGCATTTACCCTATTTAAGACGGGAAGCCTCGCGAAATCCGTGTTTGCAGCGCACTAAGGAGAGGAGGAATGATTCATGGCATCTTATATTTCTGTGCCGCGAGACCTTTCAAAGGTCAAAACCAAGGTATTTATGAACCTGACCAAACGGCAGATTCTCTGCTTCGGAGCCGGTGCGCTGATTGGCGTTCCGGTTTTCTTTTTGCTTAAATCCAGCGGGAATCTTAGTCTTGCTGCACTTGGCATGATGGCAGTGATGCTGCCGCTTTTCTTTCTTGCCATGTATGAGAAAGATGGTCAGCCGCTGGAAGTGGTGGCAAAGCACTTCTATGAGGCAAAGTTCAAGCGGCCGAAAACGCGGCCTTACAAAACAAAAAATTACTATGCACTGCTGGTTCAGCAGGCAGACGTGGAAATGGAGGTAAATCGCATTGTTCAAAATTCTCGAAAAGCTGACAGCGAAGAATAAAAAGCAGGAGGACATCCGAATGCCGTCCCATCTGTCAGCCGCAGAGCAGAAACAGGTGCAGATGGTGATCGACCGTGCAAGGGGTGACCGCACGGTTCCGCATTCGGCACAGGAGAGCATTCCTTTTCAGCGGATGTTCCCGGATGGTATCTGCCGTGTGACGGACAACTACTACACCAAAACCATTCAGTTTCAGGACATCAATTATCAGCTGGCACAACAGGAGGATCAGACGGCTATCTTTGAGGAATGGTGCAGCTTCCTAAACTTCTTTGATTCCAGCATCCGCTTTGAGCTTTCTTTTATGAATATGGCTACGGATGCCTCGAATTTTGAGAAGATGGTGCGTATTCCGTACCAGAAGGATCATTTCAATCCGGTGCGCACGGAGTACAGCACCATGCTGCGCCGCCAGCTTGCCCAGGGCAACAACGGCCTGACCAAGACGAAGTATCTGACGTTTGGCATTGAGGCGGAATCCATGAAACAGGCAAAGCCGAGGCTCATTCACATTGAGATCGACCTGATGAACAACTTCAAACGTTTGGGTGTCCAGGCAAAACTGCTGAACGGCAAGGAACGGCTTCATCTGATGCACGATATGTTCCACATGGGTGACCATGACCGATTCAATTTCGATTGGAAATGGCTGCCGGAGAGTGGGCTGTCGGTAAAGGACTTTATTGCTCCGACCGGATTTGCCTTTCCGAAGAACCGGATTTTTCAGATGGGCGGGATGTATGGTTCCATGTCCTATCTCCAGATCACAGCTTCCGACCTTTCGGATCAGCTGCTGAAGGACTTTCTGGATATGGAATCCAGCCAGATCGTGACCATGCACATTCAGTCAGTAGACCAGAATAAAGCAATCAAGTCCATTAAGCACACCATTACGGAGCTGGATCGTTCCAAGATTGAGGAACAGAAGAAAGCAGTCCGTTCCGGATACGATATGGACATCATTCCGTCCGATTTGGCAACTTACGGTAAGGACGCAAAGGCACTGCTGAAGGAATTGCAGAGCCAGAATGAGCGTATGTTCCTGCTGACCTTTCTGGTGATGAACACCGGCGAAACGGAGCAGGAGCTGGAAACCAATGTGTTTCAGGCTTCCAGCATTGCACAAAAGTACAACTGCAACCTGCGCCGTCTGGACTTCCAGCAGGAGCAGGGGCTGATGAGCTGCCTGCCGCTGGCACAGAACCTGATTGAGATTCAGCGCAGCATGACTACCAGCAGCACGGCAATTTTCGTGCCGTTTACCACCCAGGAACTGTTTCAGACCGGGAAAGAGGCTCTGTACTATGGGCTGAATGCTTTGTCCAACAACCTGATTATGGTTGACCGGAAAAAGCTCAAAAACCCCAACGGGCTGATTCTGGGTACCCCCGGTTCCGGTAAATCCTTCTCTGCCAAGAGAGAAATCGCCAATGCGTTCCTGGTGACGGATGACGATGTAATCGTGTGCGATCCCGAAGCTGAGTACACAGCACTGGTGCAGAAATTTGAGGGGCAGGTCATTAAAATCAGCCCTTCCAGCACGCAGTATATCAACCCAATGGACATCAATGCGAACTATTCGGAAGAGGATAATCCGATTGCCCTGAAAGCAGATTTCATCCTGTCCCTGTGTGAGCTGATCGTGGGCGGAAAAGAAGGCTTGCAGCCGGTAGAAAAGACGGTCATCGACCGCTGTGTTCATCAGATTTACCAGACCTATTTTGAACACCCGGTGCCGGAGAACATGCCCGTTTTGCAGGATTTGTACGAAGCTCTGCTCCGGCAGGATGAAAAGGAGGCACACCATGTGGCAACGGCACTGGAAATCTATGTAACCGGTTCTCTGAACCTGTTCAACCACCGCACCAACGTAGATATCAATAACCGGCTGGTCTGCTATGACATCAAGGAGCTGGGCAAGCAGCTGAAAAAGATCGGGATGCTGGTGGTGCAGGATCAGGTCTGGGGGCGTGTGACCGCCAACCGTAATGCCGGTAAAGCCACCCGCTACTATATGGACGAGTTCCATCTGCTTTTGAAAGAAGAGCAGACAGCGGCCTACAGCGTGGAAATCTGGAAGCGATTCCGTAAATGGGGCGGTATTCCCACCGGCATCACCCAGAATGTGAAAGACCTGCTTTCTTCCCGCGAAGTGACGAACATTTTTGAAAACAGCGACTTCATTTATATGCTGAATCAAGCAGCCGGTGATCGTCAGATTCTGGCGGATCAGCTGAATATCAGCCCACATCAGCTGTCCTATGTGACCCACTCCGGTGAAGGCGAAGGACTGCTGTTCTACGGAAATGTGATTTTGCCGTTCGTTGATCGTTTCCCGACCGATCTGGAACTGTACCGGATTATGACGACAAAATTAACCGAAGTGCAGGAAGCGAAGGAGGCGTAAGCGATGGCTGGCAAGAAAAATCCGAATCTCGGAGACAAGCTGCGGCAGGAGCGCGAGGGTGCGGAGAACACCCTTCGCGATTCCAGAAGCAAAACCGCAGATAGCAGTACGGGAGACGGCGGCAAGAAAAAAGCGGAACACCGAAGGCAGATTCGTCACGAGGCCGATCTTGCTAAGATGCGCAGTAAGAAGCTGAAATCAGATCAGGAAGTAAAAGCGAAAAAGAATGCAGCAGCTTCCGGGAAAAAAGGCGGAAAGCCAAAGAAGCCGGGAAATCTTGCGGCAGATGCACTTTCAGCCAAGGCACATCAGAGTGTGCGCAATGCCGACCAGGATAATAATTCTGGTGTGGAGGCAGCGCATTTTACCGAAGGCTCAGCGGAAGGTGCAGCCCGTGCTGGTTCCCGGTTCCAATATGGTCGAAAGCTGCGGCAGTACAAAAAGCTGGAGCGGTTGGAGAAAAAGGGAAATAAAGATGCCGTAGATTCCATCTTTGCGGAACGCATGAAGTCTGATCTGCAGGCTGGTTCCAATCTCTTTTCCCGATGGCGGCAGAAGCAGGCCATCAAAAAAGAGTATGCCGCTGCGAAGGCAGGTGCGGCCGCTGCGGAGAACACAGCATCTGGCACAGCCAAAGCTGCACAGGGTACTGTCAGTATAACGGAAAAGGCATTTCAGTTTGTGCAGAGCCACTCGCATATCATCATCGGTATCGCAGCCGTGGGACTGCTTGTTTTGGTGATTGCCGGGTCGGTTTCGTCATGCTCCGTCTTGATCAATGGCGGCGGCAATGTGGTGCTGGGGACTTCCTACACGGCAGAAGATGAAGATTTGAAAGGCGTGGAGACGGATTATACCAGGCTGGAAGATAAACTTCGCAAACAAATCGACCGCATTGAAACCGACCATCCGGGCTATGACGAGTATCGCTACAATCTGGCAGAGATTGGTCACAATCCCTATGAGCTTGCATCTCTGCTGACCGTAGAATTTGAAAACTATACGAGAAGCCAGGTGCAGGCGCGGCTCCAGAGTATTTTTGAAGCGCAGTATGAGCTGAAGTTGGAGGAAAAGGTGGAAATCCGGACAAGGAAGGAAACCCGTGTGGGCTATCGCTACAATCCAATCACCGGAACCGGACACACCTACACCTATCAGGTGACGGTACAGTATGAGTATAAAATCCTCAATGTAACACTGCTCAATCGGGGCGTTGACTATGTTGCAAGAAATTCCGGCCTTACAGATGACCAGCTGCAACGATACGAAGTCACACTGGAGTGCCGGGGCAATCGAGATGACCTGTTTGCAGGCATAGCCTTTGCAACGCCGGATGGCGCGGGTTCCAGCGGAGAATACCAGGATTACGACATTCCGGGCGAAGCTCTGACGGATGAAAAATTCCGGAAGATGATTACCGAAGCAGAGAAATATCTCGGTTATCCCTATGTTTGGGGCGGCAGCTCGCCGAGTACCAGTTTTGACTGCTCCGGTTTTGTAAGCTGGGTCATCAACCACTGCGGCAATGGCTGGAATGTAGGCAGGCAGACGGCCAACGGTCTGATGGGAAAATGCGACATTATCCCGAAGAGTGAGGCAAAGCCCGGAGACCTGATCTTCTTCCAGAAAACCTACAACACCAGTGGCGCATCCCATGTGGGCATTTATGTCGGCAACGGGATGATGATCCACTGTGGCTCACCAATTTCCTATGCTTCCATTGAGACGAGCTACTGGCGGCAGCACTACTACTGCATGGGAAGAATTCGATAAAAATAGGGCGTTTATTCGCCCGGAAAGGATACGATATGAGCTTGAAACTGGAAAAGATTGCTGCGGAGCGCGAGAAAGCCCGCAGGAAACGCGATGAATGGGAGGAGCGCAGAAAGGAATGGGACAGAAAGTACCACGAGCAGGAAAACAGCGAAATCTGTGAAATGGTACATGCCCAGAGCCTGACCCCGGAACAGCTGGCAGTCATCATTCAGCTGGCGCAGGCTGCGGTTCCCAACCCGGAGAACCTGAAACTGGATGAGAAAGAAACGGAGGATATGGAATGGAAAAGATGATGGCAATGCTGCTTGCCAGCGTGATGGCGGCAGGAACCTTTACGACCACTGCATTTGCCTATACGGGCGATGATGTGCAGAAGAACACGCCTGTCAGTACCGCTGCACAGGAGACGGATGCAGCAGAAAGCACAAATGCGGGGAAAACGGACAATACCGACAGCATCGAAATCGACCCGGACATGCAGGTTCTGCCGGATGGCTATGAGGTCTCTACGGATGCGGATGGGAACCTGATCGTTACGGTGGGCGGCAAAGAATACAATATCGGCAGCGAAAAGTCCCAAAAGCAGACTGGTACGGTGGTGCCGGGGATCACCAGTCTGCATTTTCGTTCCGGTCCCGGCATGGATCAGGAGATTATCGGATATCTGCATTCCGGCGATACGGTGGAGATTGTCGAAAAATGCGGTGACTGGTATAAGGTAAACTTCAACGGCAAAACCGGGTATGCACATGGAAAGTACCTGAATGTCACGGATTCTGCAAAAGACAGCAGCATGTTCAGTGAAGATGCGCTGAAGCTGTTTCTGGATCTGATGCAGAGTGGAATGTCATACGAGGATGAGACGAAATCCAGTGCAGCTTTGACTCCGGAAGGAAATATGACGCTGGTGGACGATATCGGTGAGGAAGAAGATAAATCCAGCCAGCAGTTCATTACGCTGGTGACAAAGGCGGGCAACACCTTTTATCTGATCATCGACCGCGATAAAGACGGCAACCAGAATGTGCATTTCCTGAACATGGTGGACGAGGCCGATCTGCTTGCGCTGATGGATGAAGAGGAAGCTGCCAAGTATCGGGAGAAGGAGCCGGAAGTCACGGAACCTGCGGAAACCGAAAAGCCGCAGGAGACGGAACCGGCACCGGAAGAGCAGAAAACAGAGAGCGAGCAGAAGAAATCGTCTCCGCTTCCGATGATTATGCTGCTTCTGTTTGTGATCGGTGCAGCCGGTGTCGGCGGTTATCTCTATATCAAGATGAAGGGCGTAAAGCCTGCGTCCAAGAAAAATCAGCCGGACCCGGATGCGGATTATCACGATGAGGATGAAGATACGCTCCAGCTGCCGGAGGATGATGGTGACGAGGACGAAGAAGTGGATGTCAACGAGGATTATGAAGCGGAATCGGACGATGAACCTGTCTGATTAACGCAGCGTTGACCGGTGGGGGCGGCTGAAAAGCCGTCCCCTTTACATAGCCAAATGGTTGGTGGGTGAACTGTTTTGAGCTATGAAGCTATGGACTCTGTAGGCGATATCTGATAAAATAGAAAGTAAGAACAGCTCAACAACTCGGAATTTTACCATTCAGATTTCCGTGCTCTGCCACTTTTATGAGCGTTCTTTTCAGTATTTTGCCACTTTCATGAGGGAATAATCCGTGCTTCATTACACTTTCATGAGCGAATTTATGCTGTAATATGACATTTTCATGAGGGAATTGGTGCTTCGATGCGACGTGAGGAGGTAGTGGGCGGAGGCATGGGCGCGATAAAGGCAACGAGTGCGAATGGGTGGACGCGACGTGAGAAGGTGGAGGGTGCGGACGCGTGGGCGCGGAGTGAGCAGGCGGAGGGCCGAGACATTGGCCCGGGAAAAGTGAGCAGAAATATACGAGTGTCAACGGGAGGGTTTTATGGTACAACTAGAAGTAGTTTTTTGATGGAGGTGCCTATGGAGCCGAAGGTCAGTATCATCGTGCCGGTGTATAACGCGGAGAAGAGTCTCGCGCGCTGTGTGGACAGTATTCTGAATCAGGAGTTTCGGGATTTCGAGCTGATCCTCATGGATGATGGAAGTAAGGATCGGTCCGGGGAGATCTGCGACGGATATGCGCGGGCGGATGCGCGCGTGGTGGTCGTGCATAAGGAGAATACGGGGGTGTCGGATACGCGAAACCAGGCGATCGCGCGGGCGCGGGGTACGTTTCTGCAGTTCGTGGACAGTGATGACTGGCTGACGGCGGATGCGACGAAGCTGATGGTGCGGGCGGCCGAGGAGACGGGCTGCGACATGGTGATCGCGGATTTCTATCGTGTCGTCGGAGAGATGTTGTCGCAGAAGGGGGATATCGACGCGGACCAGGTGATCGGGCGTGAAGCGTTCGTTGGCTTCATGATGGAGAACCCGGCGGACTACTACTATGGGGTGCTGTGGAATAAGCTGTACCGGCGCTCGCTTGTGGAGGCGCACGGGATCCGGATGGATGCGAAGCTCAGCTGGTGCGAGGATTTTCTGTTTAATCTCGAGTATGTGCGCTATGCGACGACGTTCTATGCGCTGCGGACGCCGGTCTACTATTATGTGAAGACGAAGGGTTCGCTGGTGAATCAGAAGATCAGCTTCGCGCGGACGGTGGAGATGAAACTCGCGATGTTCGAGTGCTACAACGACTTCTTCAAGCATGTGCTGGATGAGGATGCGTATGAGCGGAAGCGGCTGCAGGTCTATCATTTTCTAGTGGATGCGGCGAAGGATGGTTTCGTGTTCCCGGCGACGATTCCGGGGACGCAGAAGCTCGGTGAGGAGCGGAGCCAGGCGCTGCAGGAGGTGATTTCGGAGGATGGGATCATCGTGGAGAAGTACCGCGACCGGAAGCTGCTCGAGCGCTATCTCGAGTCGGTGGCGCTGAAGTATGATATGACGCTGGCGGAGCTGTCGCTGCTGCTGTATCGGAAGGACGCGGGAAAGGCGCTCACTCGAGGGGCTGAAGCGCAGATGCCTGCGCGGGAAGATGCCGTGGAGGCGACTGATCGAAAGGATGCCGGAAAGGCGCTGAGCCGGAAGGATCTCGCGGAGCTGATGCATATGAGCCGCGGGGATCTGCGCGCCGCGCTGCAGAAGCTGGTCTCACGCGGGATGCTCGAAGTGGTCGACGTGCCGAGGAAACGACGTGAAGCGGCGGAAATAGCCGAGGCGACCGGTCTTTTCGGAAAGCGTGGCGAGGCACAGGATGCAGACGCGAACGGAATGACGAAGAAAAAACGCGAGCCGCGGAAGATTCGTCTCGAGCTGCTGCCGGCGTCGGATGCGGTGCTGCAGGATATCGCGGCCGCGGAGCGTGACTACGAGCAGGCGAAGTTCCGGGGATTTACCGAGGACGAGCTCCGGCAGTATACAGCGCTCGAGCGGCGTGTGCAGGAGAACGAAAAGCAGATACTGCAGAAGTGAGGATGGGCAGACGAACACCATCAGCGATGCCTGGCGATGAGTCAGCGAGGGGCAGAATGCGTTGCGGCGAGGCACAACGCATGCGCGGAGTGATGATGTGGAGGGCCGAAACATGGGCACAAGCGAGTAGGAGGCGGTGACTAGCCGCCGTCCTCTCACACCACCGTGCGTACCGTTCGGTACACGGCGGTTTCAACAGTTGACGTGCATAGACGGATAAGCTGTGGCAAGATCATAAAAGCCCCAGTTTGTAGACCTAAAACAGAATACCGTTCCTTACATAGCAGTCATGCGCTTCGGTGCCTGGCTGCTAATTTTTTTGCGAAAGGAGCAGTATCGAATGAAGCTTGTATTAGCGGAAAAGCCCTCGGTTGCCATGAGTCTCTCGAAAGTGATCGGGGCAGATCAGCGCGGGGACGGTTATATGGAGGGCAATGGCTACCTTGTCAGTTGGTGTGTGGGGCATCTGGTGGAACTTTCCCAGCCGGAAGCCTATGATGAAAAGTATGCAAAGTGGAAGTATGATGATCTTCCGATTTTGCCGGAACATTGGCAGTATCAGGTGTCCGCCAGCACGAAAAAGCAGTTCGGAATCCTGAAAAAGCTCATGCAGCGGAAAGATGTGGAGAGTCTGATCTGTGCAACCGATGCAGGGCGTGAGGGCGAACTGATTTTCCGACTGGTTTACCATCAGTGCGGCTGCAAAAAGCCGGTGGAACGGCTTTGGATTTCATCAATGGAGGACAGTGCTATCCGGGAAGGCTTTCAGAAGCTCAGACCGGGAACAGAATATGATGCCTTATATGAGGCGGCTTTATGCCGGGAGCGAGCCGACTGGATTGTCGGAATCAACGCCACCCGGCTTTTTTCATGTCTGTATGGGCAGACCCTGAATGTGGGGCGCGTGATGACACCAACGCTTGCGATGGTGGTTATGCGAGATGCAGCAATCCGGGCGTTCAAGCCGGAGCCGTTCTACTCGGCAGAATTAAAATTTCGGGATTTTCAAGCGGGCGGTGAGCGAATGAAAGAAAAAGCAGAAGCAGAAAAACTGGTGGCAGAGTGTTGCCAGGCAGGAAGTGCCATCATTACCAAGGTAGAGCAGAAAGAAAAATCAGAGAAGCCCCCGGCCTTGTTTGATCTGACATCGCTTCAGAGAGAAGCAAATCGGCAGCTGGGATTCACTGCCCAGCAGACCCTGGATTACACACAGGCTCTGTACGAGAAGAAACTCGTGACATATCCCCGTACCGACAGCCGGTATCTGACGGATGATATGGCACCGCTGGTGCCGGAACTTGTTTCTGTGATCCAGCAGAGCTTTCAGATTCAGGCGGATGTACCGGCACCGGTGAATGCAGCGCAGGTCATCAATTCTAAGAAAGTCACCGATCACCATGCCATTATCCCTACAAAAACAGCGGCGGGTTATGACATTTCCTCGCTTCCCAGTGGAGAACAAGCGATTCTTACTCTGCTGGCGGTGCGGCTGATTTGTGCGGTCGGAACACCCTGCCACTATGCAGAAACCATAGTAGAAGCGGAGTGTGCCGGTCAGAAGTTCCGCACGAAAGGCAAAACAGTCACGGATATGGGCTGGAGGCAATATGCAGGAAAGCCGGTTGAAGATGCTGAGAAGAATGCGGAGGCAGGTGATCTTCCGGAGCTTTCGGAAGGCATGACATTGGAACTTGCCGGTGTCGATCTGAAAGAAGGCAAGACCAGCCCACCCAAGAGGTTTACCGAAGATCTTCTGCTTTCAGCGATGGAAAGTGCCAGCTCGGATGAATTTCCGGCTGGTGTAGAGCGAAAAGGCATCGGCACACCAGCTACACGCGCTGCCATCATCGAAAAACTGGTACAGAAAGGCTTTATCGAGCGCAGGGGCGATAAGAAAACGAAATACCTTTGTTCTACGGACAAGGGAAATGCGCTGGTGACGGTGGTGCCGGAACAGATTCAGTCTCCATCCATGACGGCAGACTGGGAGGTAAAACTGCTGAAAATAGAACACGGCGAGTATGACAGCGATGCCTTTATGGGAGAAATCAGCAGCATGGTCAGCGGACTTGTAAAAACCTACGAGGCTGTGAAAGGTGCCAATGTCCTGATGCAGCCGGAATGCAAAGTCATTGGTTCCTGCCCCGCCTGCGGCAGTGATGTTTGTGAAACGGCAAATGGATGGTTTTGCAGGGATAAGAACTGTAAATTTGCACTCTGGAAGGAAAACAGGTTCTTTCAGACACTGGGAAAGCAGATGACAGAGGAACTGGCAAAGCAACTGGTAAATCAGGGAAAAGCACGGCTTACCCACTGCTATTCCAAGAAGTCTGGACGTTACTATGACACAACCGTTCATGTAGAGACTGGCGAGGACGGTGCAGCAGCATTTAAGCTGGAGTTTGGAGGTAAAAAATGAGCATGAAAATGATGAATGCAGCTTATTTGGTGGATAATGCTGCGCTGCTTTCCTTGCAGGAAAAGCAGGACGGCGTGGAATTCCATTGCTTTGATATGGACAGCAAGGTGCAGACCACCGAGGGACACATTGGCTGGGATGTGTTGGATAAACAGCCGTCTTCTACGCTGGAAGAAAGCGCAAGGGTGGTAGCACTTCAGAAGATTTCCCAGCTTGACGGTCTTGCCGTTGCGCCGGTAGCTCCGGAGATGCTGGAGCAGGTACGCGGCGGCAGAAAGGTTCTCTGGCAGATGAAAAAGGCTGATCCTGAGCTGGAGAATGCAAAAAATATCCGGTTTATCACCAGCAACTACGAGGATCGGTTCAAAATTCCGGATGGCAGTGCAGTGGAGATCGAGTATCCGAACCGGAAGTTCTCAGCTCGCTGCGAATATATGGACGAATATCATTTGCGCCTGGGGTATGATGTTTTGCACATCTGTCAGCTGGCAGAAATGCTGGAACGCGGCGGTGGTACATGCCGCCCGGAGCCGCTGATTACGGAAGAACGCAGTGCATGGGATTTGGGAGGCAAGGGCTTTCTTGCCATTCAGACCTGTGAGGACGGTTACGACTATACCTTATATCATAAGGACTTTACGGAAATTGACGGTGGACAGATCGACAACCCGGAAATCAGCATGAATGCAGCCAGAGACCAGATTCTTTCGGATTATGGGTTCGGTGGCCGCACCATGACGCGGATTGACTATGATGAACTTTGTGATCGTGCAGAGGAAGCGGAAATCAGCAGACGGGAATCTGTGCTGGGTAAACTCTCGGATTTGTCTTCCAGAACGGATACGCCGGTGAAAGCTGCCAAGGCGAAGGAGGCAGAGCGATGAAATACAAGCTTACGAAGGCAGAGCAGGAAACCGTCATCAATTTTGATAATGAACTGGATACCGCCAGCATTTATACCCATGACAGCCGCCTGATTAAGAAGCTTCGGGAACTGCGAAAACAGTATCCGGAGCAGTTTATTTTGGAGCACCGGGAGCATGGGTCGGTCACTTATACGATTCCGAAACGCTGCGTCGGTATCCGACCGCCTTATAGTGAAAAGCGGCGGGAACAGCAGCGGCAGGAAGCAAAGGAAAACGGCCTGCCGTTTATGGAGAAGGGAGAAATGAACGATGGCAAGAATTGAAAAATGGGATGAAGTGCATGGAACGCAGGCACCGGACGAAAGAATGATGGCATTTCTCGACAGTACTACCGACCAGTATGCGATTTTGCAGCTTCGCCGCAGCGAGGATACGGTATATGAACGCTTTTCGTCTATGCGCGAACTGGAACGGATGGGGCTGGAACCGGATATTGACCATTATGAGGTGGTTTATACGGCTCCGCTTCTTCCCTACAAGGATCAGAATACGATGTTGGAGGAACTGTATGCGAAATTCAATGTTTCCCGCCCTGATGATTTTACTGGTCATAGTCTTTCTGTGTCTGACATCGTGGCTTTACGGCAGAATGGTGTTGTAAGCTGTCACTATGTGGATTCCATCGGCTTCCAGGAACTGCCCGGATTTTTGAAACCGGAGAACTACCTGAAAGCCGCAGAAATGGCAATGGAGGACGATTACGGCATGATTGACGGCGTAATCAATAACGGAAAGAAGGAAGAACCGGTGGAGAAAGCATCGGTTCTGGATCAGCTGAAGGAAAAGCAGGAGGCTGTGCCGCCTGCGCCGCCTCGCAGGTGCTGCGAAGAAAAGGAGTTATAAATGCGTTTTACGGATGACGAATGGATGCTCATGATGCTTTACAGCCCTGGCACACGGACAGGGCTGATCGAAGAGCTTCAAAAGATGCAAAAAAGTCTGACGGGCAGAGACAGAAACCTGCGCAGGTGGACGGCCTCGCTGCTTGCAAAACTGGCAGAGATGACGGATGCAGAATATGAGGCACTGGATTTGTATCCGGACGAATAAAGGAGAGGAGGAAAAAGACAGATGATGACGAAAACGGCTTATTATATGCAGATGGCGCAGGAAGCTGCGGCACAGATCACTGGCAGCAAAGAGCAGTGGACAGCGTTTCTGACCACATCCGCACGGCTTTATAAGTATCCTTTTGCGGAGCAGCTGATGATCTATAAGCAGAGACCAGAAGCGACGGCCTGTGCAGAGTACGATCTCTGGAATGATCGGATGAACCGCTATGTGAAGCGTGGCTCCAAGGGCATTGCTCTTTTGGACATGCGCGGCGAGCAGCCGAAACTGCGGTATGTATTTGATGTGGCAGATACCGGAGAACGGAAGAATTCCCGACCGGTACAGCTCTGGAAAATGAATGCGGAGCATGAGCAGCCAATCATTCGCGCACTGGATGCAGCATTTGATGTTTCTGCCGGTGCTGGGTCTCTGGAAAATCATATCATGGAAGCGGCAGAACGCCTTGCAAGGGATTACTGGGAGGAAAACCGCAGGCAGATCAGTGACATCGTTGCAGATTCCTATCTGGAAGGATATGATGAACTCAACATCGGAGCTTCCTTTAAGAGAGCTGCCGCTGTCAGCATCGCATATTCCGTCTTTACCCGGACGGTGGGCAATGCAGATGACTATTTTGAGCACGAGGATTTTCTGGACATCTTTGATTTTAATACGCAGGCTGCCGCCAATGTGCTGGGAACTGCGGTCAGCGAAATGTCCAGCCAGATCTTCCGGGAAATTGAACGCACGATCCGAACCTATGAAAGAGATAAGCAGGCAGAAAGGAGCCAAAACTATGATGGAGCTGAATTACACGAAGAACGGCGATTACCTGATTCCGGACATCCAGTTGTCGGTGCAGGAACAGAAGCCCCTGGGCAAGTACGGGAGGATGCGCAGAGCGTTTCTGCAGGAGAACAACACGCTGCTGTACAATCACCTGATCCTGACCGAGAAGCTGTACCCGCACCTGTGGGAGATTCAGGAGACCGCGACCGCACGGATGGAGCAGATGATGGCGGATCTTCTGAAAGCGAATCCGGCACCGGACAAGAAATTGAACCAGATGGCCTGGGTGCAGCACATGAACATGCTGAAAGCGCAGGCAGAGGAAGTCATTCTGACGGAACTTATCAACAGTTAAACTTCATGAGTCTGTTTCAGTCCGAAGCAGAGCAGATTCAGAAAATTGATGCGGCGGCAGAAAATGCAGCCAAAGAAGCGGAGAGCGAAAAGCCCTCCGCTTTTGTTATTTCTGAGGATGAAATCGACCGGATGCTGCGGACAGGCTCCAATTTTGAAGGCGGAAAGATCCGTATTTATGCGCTGTATCAGCAGCAAGGGGACGCAAAAGAACGAGCTGCATTCTTGAAAGCGGAATACGGTCTCGGTGGCCACAGCTATACCTTTATGGATGGCAGTCGCGGTTTTGCCGATTATAACGGAAGAGGTATTCTGCTTCGCAATTATGACCATGACCGGGAAGTGCGACTCACATGGTCGGCGGTGGATAAGCGGTTAGACCGGCTTGTGGAAAATGATCAGTACCTGACCGCGCTGGAAATGGAAGAGTATCGGAAGCTGGAGCAGGAATACGGCGCGCCGCTTCCTATGCCGACTGCCGCCCATGTGTTTCCGCCAACGCCACCGGAACGCTACGATACCGGAAATGAGCATGTGGACAACATGCTGAATACGGCTGCGGATGTATATGCCCGGAGTGAACTGGCGGCACCACAGCGGTTTACCGTGATGGAGACAGACGATGGTTATGCGGTCTGGGATGATATTCAGGACGGCATTCATGTGGAGCCGGATGGTGTCAGCGAAGAGTTTACCAGCGAATGGGAGGCAGAGACCTACCGCCAGCAGTTGATTGAAAAAGTTCAGGAACGGGAAGCAAAAGACTGGCTCTATGTTGAACAGAGCAAGCAGAATTTGCAGCAGGACATTCCATTCCCAGATGTGGAATCCGAAGAAGTACAGGAATCGGCTCACGCAGAGACAGATCCTCTGGTACTGGAAATGCAGGAACACGCCAGCGAACTTTCCAGAGAGTCTGGCTATGCACCGGATGAACGGTTTGTGGTCACAATGACCGGCGAGAACTTTCCGGATTCTAAAGATGCGTTTGCCATCTGGGATTATGTCAAAGAAGAGTATTACGGATATTCGGACGGAAAAGTGCAGACATTTGCCGATTATGTGAGTGCATCAGAGGCGTTGCAGGAGATTCGCGGCAGGAACATGGAGGCTGAAAAAGAGCCTGCAACTGTGCAGCCAGAACCCGCAGCTCCGGTGCAGCCGGATTATCGCGTTGGAGATACGCTGTATCTGGACGGAAAGGCATTTACGATTGAAAAAGTCGGGCTTTTCGATGTGGAACTTCGGGACCCGGATTCCGTGTATCCGATCTTCCGCTCGGAAAGCAAGGAAAATCTGGCAAGAATTTTGGGGCATGAGGAAAATGTTCACCTGCACAATCTGGTGGTTGATCTGAATTCTGGAAAAGAAGAAGCGTTCCGGGCAGGGCATGAAGCAAAACATGCGGAGAACTACCGCATCAACAGCTTTCACCTCGGCGAAGGCAGTCCTAAGCAGAAATTCCGTGCCAACATGGATGCCATCTACACGCTGAAAGCCTTAGAAAATCAGCATAGGGATGCGACACCGGAAGAACAGGAAACGCTGGCCAATTATGTCGGCTGGGGTGGGCTGGCAGATGCCTTTGACGCAGAGAAAACTGCCTGGACAGGCGAATATAAGGAGCTGAAAGCAGCTCTTACGGAAGAAGAATATGCCGCAGCCAGGGCTTCGACTCTGAATGCGCATTACACCAGCCCTACCGTGATCCGTGCAATCTATGAGGCATTGGACAGTATGGGATTTGAGAAAGGCAATATTCTGGAACCGTCGATGGGTGTCGGCAACTTCTTCGGTATGCTGCCGGATTCCATGCTGGGGAGCAGGCTCTATGGTGTGGAACTGGATTCCATCACCGGGCGTATTGCGCAAAAGCTGTATCCGCAGGCAGAAATCAAGGTGGCAGGCTTTGAGACCACCGACCGGCGTGATTTTTATGATCTGGCCGTGGGCAATGTGCCTTTTGGCAACTACCGTGTCAGCGATAAGCCATATGATAAACTCGGATTTTCTATCCACAACTATTTCTTTGCCAAGGCACTGGATCAGGTTCGGCCCGGTGGTATCGTGGCCTTTGTTACCAGCCGCTATACGATGGATTCCAAAAATCCGGACGCACGAAAGTATCTGGCGCAGCGGGCAGAATTGCTGGGAGCTATCCGACTTCCCAACAACGCATTCCGTGCCAATGCCGGTACGGATGTGGTGTCGGATATCATTTTCCTGCAAAAGAGAGACCATCCCATTGATATCGAACCGGATTGGGTGCATCTGGGGCTGACATCGGAGGGTATAACCCTCAACGGCTACTTTGTTGACCACCCGGAAATGGTGCTGGGTGAGATTACAACGGAAAGTACCCAGTACGGCAAGGAAGAATGTACGGTCATTCCGATTCCAGGTGCGGATCTGGGAGACCAGCTGCATGAGGCGGTGCAGCACATCGGCGGTCATTATGAAGCACAGGAGCTGGCACCGGAGGAGGAGTTGTCCTTGCAGGGCGAAACTATTCCTGCAGACCCCAATGTCAAGAACTTCTCCTATGCCGTAGTGGATGGGGATGTCTACTTCCGTGAGAACAGCATCATGCGGAAGGCTGACCTTTCTGCGACAGCCACCGGCAGGATCAAAGGCATGGTGGAGCTTCGCACCATTGTGCAGGAACTGATCGACTATCAGTTGAACGATTACCAGGAGGAAGCGATTGCCCAGAAACAGCGGGAACTGAATGTAGCCTATGACCGATTCGCCGATCAGTATGGGCTTATCAATTCCCGTGCAAATGCACAGGCTTTTTCGGAAGATTCGTCTTATTATCTGCTCTGCTCTCTGGAAAATGTGGATGAAAACGGCAGGCTGGAATCCAAGGCGGATATGTTCACCAAACGGACGATTCGACCGGAACGGGCTGTTACCAGCGTGGATACTCCGGCTGAAGCTCTGGCAATCTCCATTGGAGAGCGCGGCAGAGTGGATTTGCCCTATATGTCGGAGCTTTTAGGTACACCAGGGGAATATGAAAAAATCCAGCAGGAACTGCATGGTGTCATTTTCAAAGACCCGATGACGCAGGGCAGCGAGGAAACCGGCTGGGTAACAGCTGATGAATATCTGTCCGGCAATGTCCGGGAAAAGCTCCGTGTGGCAGAGTTGGCTGCGGCCTCTGACCCTGCCTTTGCGGTGAACGCGGAATATTTGAAGAAGGCACAGCCAAAAGACCTGGATGCTTCGGAGATTGATGTGCGTCTTGGTGCCACATGGGTCAATCGGGATTATATCCAGCAGTTTATGGAAGAAACCTTTGAACCGCCGTTCTATCTGCGCCGAAATATTGAAGTGAAATTCTCTCCCATGACGGCAGAATGGCAGATTACCGGCAAGAGTACACCGAGCCGGAACGATGTCCATGCCTATATGACCTACGGCACCAGCCGTGCCAATGCCTACCGGATTTTAGAGGATACGCTAAATCTGCGGGATATTCGTATCTACGATACCGTGGAGGATGCAGACGGTAAGCAAAAGCGAGTTCTGAATAAAAAGGAGACCACCCTCGCCCAGCAGAAACAGCAGGCCATTAAGGATGCGTTCCAGAATTGGGTGTGGAAAGACCCTTATCGCCGTGCGGAACTGGTGGAAAAGTATAACGAGCTGTTCAACAGTACCCGTCCCCGTGAGTACGATGGTTCTCATATCCGCTTTGGCGGCATGAATCCGGAAATCCGGCTGCGGGAACATCAGCAGAATGCCATTGCTCATGTGCTGTACGGCGGCAATACGCTGCTGGCCCACGAAGTGGGTGCCGGCAAGACTTTCGAGATGGCCGCTTCTGCTATGGAGGCAAAACGGCTGGGGCTGTGCCAGAAATCCATGTTTGTCGTTCCGAATCACTTAACCCTTCAGTGGGCAAATGAGTTCCTGCGCCTGTATCCGAGTGCAAAACTGCTGGTGGCAAGCAAAAAGGACTTTGAAACCGCCCGCAGAAAGAAGTTCTGCGCACGAATTGCCACTGGCGATTACGATGCAGTCATCATTGGGCATTCCCAGTTTGAGAAAATCCCGGTGTCCGCAGAACGGCAGGAGCGGATTTTGACTGCCCAGATTGATGAAATCGAAAACGCCATTGCTGAGATGAAATCCCAGAATGGCGAACGTTTCTCTATTAAACAGATGGAAAAGACCCGGAAAGGATTGGAGGCGAGATTGGAGAAACTCCGGGCAACCGACCGAAAAGACGATGTGATTACCTTTGAGCAGCTGGGCGTAGACCGGCTGTTTGTAGACGAGGCACACGCGTTTAAGAACCTGTTTCTCTACACAAAAATGCGCAATGTTGCAGGCTTGTCCACTTCGGAAGCGCAGAAATCTTCGGATATGTTTATGAAGTGCCAGTATATGGACGAGTTGACAGGCGGGCGCGGCATCATTTTTGCGACCGGAACCCCGGTCAGCAACAGCATGACGGAGCTTTACACCATGATGCGGTATCTCCAGTACGGCACGTTGCAGCAGAAAGGGCTGACCCATTTCGACAGCTGGGCTTCTACCTTTGGTGAGACCACCACAGCCATTGAGCTGGCACCGGAGGGAACCGGATACCGGGCAAGAACAAGATTTGCAAAGTTCTTCAACCTTCCGGAGCTGATGAATATGTTCAAGGAAGTGGCGGATATCAAGACTTCCGATCAGCTGCATCTGCCGGTGCCGGAGGCAAAGTTTGAAACCGTGGTGGTGCAGCCTTCGGAGCATCAGCAGGCGATGGTGGCGGAACTTTCGGAACGGGCGGCGGCTGTGCATTCCGGCGTGGTAGACCCGTCGGTCGATAACATGCTGAAAATCACATCGGATGGCAGAAAGCTGGGGCTGGATCAGCGGCTGATGAATCCGCTTCTACCGGATGACCCCAACAGCAAGCTCAATGCCTGTGTGCGGAATGTGCTTCGGATTTATGAGGAAGGACAGTCGGATAAGCTGACCCAGCTGCTGTTCTGCGACCTCAGCACACCGAAGAACGATGGAACCTTTAATGTGTATGAGGATATCCGCGCCAAACTCATCCAGTCCGGTGTGCCAGAGGAAGGAATCGCATTTATCCATGATGCCGATACCGAGGCAAAAAAGAAGGATTTGTTTGCCAAAGTGCGTACCGGACAGGTGCGGGTGTTGTTAGGTTCGACACAGAAGATGGGTGCAGGCACGAACGTGCAGGACAGGCTGGTGGCCGTGCATCATCTGGATGTGGGCTGGCGGCCTGCGGACATGACCCAGCGAAATGGTCGTATTATCCGTCAGGGAAACCGAAACAAAGAAGTGCAGGTTTATCAGTATGTGACGGAAGGAACCTTTGACGCCTACCTCTATCAGACACTGGAGAATAAGCAGAAGTTCATCAGCCAGATCATGACCAGCAAATCTCCGGTACGTTCCTGTGACGATGTGGATGAGCAGGCACTTTCCTATGCAGAGATCAAGGCACTTTGTGCAGGAGACCCGCAGATCAAGGAAAAAATGGACTTGGATGTAGATGTTGCAAGGCTGAAGGTATTGAAGGCAGACCATCAGAGCCAGCAGTACCGATTGGAAGATAAGCTGATGAAATATTTCCCTGCGGAGATTGAGAAAACGCAGGGGTTCATCAAGGGCTTTCAGTCGGATATTCGGACGGTGGCGGCACATCCGCTGCCGGAAGAAGGGTTCTGCAGTATGGAGGTGAATGGCACACGATTTACTGAAAAAGCCGAGGCCGGTGAAGCAATCCTTGCGGCCTGTAAAGCCAATCAGAGTCTGGAGCCGGTGCCGCTTGGCAGCTATCGAGGTTTCAAGATGGAGCTGGCATTTGATAGCTTCCAGAAAGAGTATCAGGTGCTGCTGAAAGGCGAGATGACCCACCGGGTACCCATCGGCACCAGTGCTGCGGGCAATATCCAGCGTCTGGACAATGCTCTTGCTGGGATTCCTGCAAGGCTGGAAAAGGCGGAGCAGCAGCTGGACAATCTTAGCAGCCAGCAGGAAGCGGCGCAGGCCGAGCTTGGAAAGCCATTTCCCCAGGAGGCAGAATTGGCAGAAAAGAGTGTAAGACTGGCAGAACTGGACGCACTGCTGAATATGGATGACCGCGGAAATGATGATCCAGACCGTGAGAAAACGGCGGAAAAGCCGTCTGTCCTGGCAGAATTGCGTGACCGTGCCGGTCGCATTCCGCCGATGGCACATCGAGATGATGAGGAGGTGGCACTATGAGTGTTCGGGAACACTGGATCAACGTCCGGGTAAACCCGGAAGAGCTGGCGAGGATTCGTGAAAAGCAGAAGGAATTGGGGATTCGGAATACCGGTGCCTATATGAGAAAAATGGCGATGGACGGGTACTGCGTGAATCTTGATTTGTCGGATGTGGCGCAGGTATCCACCCTTCTTCGCCGATGCAGCAACAACCTGAACCAGTACGCAAAACGCGCCAATGAATCCGGAAGCATCTATGCGGAGGATATCCGGGATTTGCAGAAGCGACTGGATGAACTCTGGGAGATGCAGAAGCTGATCCTGAAGAGGCTTTCTGGTATTCGCTGACGGCGCAAATGTGCGAGATTTCTACCGCACATGGCACAGATGAAACTGTCTGTGCCATTACATATTTTTTGTAGGTCTTCCTGTTGACATCGTGGTGTTTGGCAAGCGGGTACGGTAAAATGAAGATGAAAAGAAAAACGAAGGGGTGAAATCCATGAAGATCGTAAGTTTTTTGTTGAAGCTGATGCTGAAAATCCTGTTGCTGCCGGTTGCATTTTTTCTGCGATTTCTATGCTTTATCTGGAATCTGCTGATGCAGCTATCTCTGTGGGTACTTTCGCCGGTTATGCTGTTTGTTCTTGGCTGCGGCATCTATTCGGTGGTTCGGGCGAGCTGGACGGATGTGTTCCTGCTGACCATGATTGAGATGGGGCTGTTCGCAGCTGCGGTTGGTGCGGGCAGCATCATGGAACTGATGGGACGGCTGTGTGAGCGTGTAGAGGATGTTTTGACAATTTGAATTCAGGAGGGATTCGATGGATATTCAGTTTATGAAAGATTATTATGATTTGCGGTACGAGGAAACAGATGGAGAGAATCATTTTGTGGAAGAGACAGCTTATCCGGAAAAACAGTCTGAGCATTCGAAGATGGAAGACCAGCTGATGGAAATGGTGGGCGGCACCGAATCTAATGTGTGGAAGCTGTACGAAAGCATCATGTGTGTCTATTTCGATATGGAAGAGATCATCAAGCAGGCCGTTTATTTGCAGGGAGCTTATGACCGGGAACGGATGTTAAAATGAGAATAGTAGATTGGTAAGAGCTGCCTTCGGGTAGCTCTTTTTAGATGGAGGAATATGAAAATGGCGGCTACAAGACTAATTGCGCTGCATATCAATAAAGGAAAGACGGTAGCGCAGTGTCTGGCTGACCGTACTGATTATTCTGAGAATGCAGCAAAGACGGAAGATGGAAAATACATCAGTGCGTATGCCTGTGATGCAAAGACCTGTGATGAAGAATTTCTGCTTTCCAAACGGCAGTATGAGCATATCACGGGAAGAACCCAGGCACATGATGTGATTGCATATCAGATTCGGCAGTCCTTTAAGCCCGGAGAAATCACACCGGAGGAAGCAAACAAGGTTGGGTATGAGACAGCCATGCGATTCACCAAGGGAAAACACGCATTTATCGTAGCTACCCATGTTGATCGTGCGCACATTCATAATCACATTATTTTTAATTCGACTACATTAGACTGCACCAGAAAATTTCGGGATTTTCGCTTATCCGGTCTTGCACTGGCGAGGCTCAGTGATATCATCTGTCTGGAGCACCGATTGTCGGTCATTATCCGGAAGCCCTATGGGGAGCGGCAGAAGAGAACGGAATACCCGGAGAAAAAATCGCAGCGGGATGAAATCTGCGAGTCCATTGATGCAGCATTGGCAAGAAAACCAAAAGACTTCCGAGAACTGATTGGAATTTTGCAGGAAGCAGGGTACGAGTATAAAGATGGAAAACAGCCTGCCCTGCGGGGAAAAGGCCATGCCAGATTTGCCCGCTTCCGCTCTTTCGGCAAGGGCTATTCAGTTGAAGAACTTTGCGAGGTGCTTGCCGGGAATGCGATTCATAAAAGCAAATTTGCAGAGAAAACCCGCACAAGCGCACGGTCTGCGCAGGTGCATCAGAAGGCGGAGCTGTCGTTCCTTATTGATGTCCGTGCCAAAATGCAGGCAGGCAAAGGCGCGGGGTATGCGCGTTGGGCGAAAGTCTTTAATCTGAAACAGATGGCAAAAGCTATGATGTTCATGGAAGAGCATGGAATCAAGAGCTATGCAGAGCTGAAAGAAAAGGCAGATGGAATTTCTGAAAAATGTGATGCGCTGCTGGAATCTGTAAAAGCAGATGAGGAACGGATGTCGGAAGTGTCGGTGCTGCGGAAGCATCTAATCAATTATGCCAAGGCAAAAGATGTTTTTGCTGCGTATAAAGCATCTGGCTACAATCGAGAGTTCTATGAAGCCCACCGGGATACGCTGGCCTTGCGCAGCGCAGCAAAAAAGGCGTTTGATGCTTATAAGAAAGAGAACGGCTCTGACAAAAAGCTCCCGCGCATCAGCGAGCTGAACGCAGAGTATGCGATGCTTCTGGAACGAAAGAAAAGCTCCTATGCAGAGTACCGCAAAACAAAATCAGAAATGCAGGATTGGCTTGTGGCACAGAAAATCGTGCAGGAAATCCTGAAAGAGGACGAACAGAAGAAAGAGCAGCTGCATGAGCAAGAAGTGCGGCAGGAAGAAGAAAATAGACAAAGCAGTCGATGATGGAAAGTCCGGTGCAGTGTGGGTGTAATGCTCATGCTGCACCGGGCTTTTTTTCTTTGGCAGGAACTGCCGTTAAAGCATCCGGAACGGATGCGCAGCCCGATGCCGCAGGCAGCGTTCTAAGGGGATTGGGGAGTTTCCCCAACAAGCAGAAAATCGCTTTCGTGTCACGAAAGCCCTGCTTGCAGAAGAGTGGGTTCTAAAAAAATCGTTCAAAATTTGGAAGAACTTTCGATTGATTTTGTTCGTTTCTTGGAGTAGAATATAAATGAGAAATTTTAACTTGCTGCGAGTGACTTTAGACATCGAAAAAGAGGTTCCGTATGGATTTCATGACGATTAAGCAGGCTTCTGAAAAATGGGGAATCTGCACAAGGAGAGTACAGACATTATGCACGGAAGGGCGAATTGATGGTGCCGAGCGTTTAGGCCATCAGTGGGTCATTCCTATTAACGCCGAAAAGCCGAAGGATGCCAGAATCAAAAGCGGCAGATACATTAAAACAAAATCCGGAAATGGAGAGAACGAAGATGGAAAGAAAACCGTATAGTGCCGGAGATGAGCCGTACAATCCGGACTGTGAACAGTATGTGCGCGGCAGTGACTGGCTGCTCCACGAGGCGTTCTGCCTCTATGCGGAGCGCGATATCTGGAAGCCGTATGAAAAGCATCACAGCACCGTGAAGGACGCCTGTGAACTTGCGGAGTCTCTCGGGATCCCGAACC
>ENA-UEQS01000492-UEQS01000492.1-human-gut-metagenome-genome-assembly--contig:-NODE-492-length-30300-cov-9.258942_pt1 | contig 30300 bp, 26 predicted proteins | sample MGYA00242953_ERZ507953 | MGnify/ENA primary metagenome ERZ507953 (study PRJEB26167, sample SAMN06115474) | human gut metagenome | host: Homo sapiens | place: China:Jiangsu | collected 2016-07-06...
GGGTGGTTGTCGTTCTTGTACTCGTCGCTGGTCCACCACACGGTGTCCTTGGAGTTCTCGTCCATGACGATGAACTTGTCCTTGGGAGAACGACCGGTGTAGATGCCGGTCATCACGTTCACGGCACCCAGCTCACTGACCTGGCCCTTCTCGTAGCCTTCCAGGCCGGGCTTGGTCTCTTCTGCGAACAGCTGCTCGTAAGAGGGGTTGTACACGACCTCGGTCGTGCCGGTAATGCCATACTTGGTCAGATCCAACTTTGCCATATTGCTATACCTCTACTTTCGTTTGATCCTTTACATTCTGCATGTAAAAGCACAGCGGCCTTCCGGCGTGGCCGGACGCTGCGCGGGGTGCGGTTTGCGTCGATGCAAATTCCCCTGTTTATCATTATACATAAAAGTTTCTGGAAATCAATGAACGAATCGTACCGTTTGCAGAAAAGAAACAAATTTCATAAAGAATCTTTGCCAGTTGAATTGAATTCAAGAAGCAGCACCCCTCAAAAACAAGGAAAAATTAGGCGGAACCTGCCCACCGCCGCATTTTGATAAAAGCTTGACAAACCGGGACGCAAGGTGGGACCCCGGCCCCGGCGGGGCAAAAACCACAGCAGGCAGCCCTTTGACGCAAAACCAGGAAAAACGTAAAATGATACAAAAACTGAAGCGATGGTTGAAAAAAAGAAAGCGGTATGATACTATAGTATTAGGAATGACCACCCTTGATAAAAAGCGAAGTACCGTGAGAAAGGAAGTGCTTTTCTATGAAAAAGATCGTCCCGATCCTGCTGGCCGTGGCTTTGGCCCTGGCCCTTTGCCTGGTGGGCTTTGCGGATGCAGAAAGCTATGACGATGATCCATTGGAAGAAACGGCAGTTCCCACGTCTGAAGCGGTTCTGGAGGAGGCAGAGCCTGTCCCTGCCAGGAGCAGCGAGTGTGCAAAGTGCGGCGAAATGCGAGTTTACATCCAGAAAATAGGCGAATATGAGGCCGGACCCTGGGAGGAAGCGTGCATCCATAAGACCGCAGGAACCGATGCGGTATACTATAACTATTGCATCTATCAGGAAGTCTGCCGTGGCTGCGGCTACAAATCCCCTGCACGGGATGTCCGCAGCGGCGAGACAAGCAGAGAGTGCTACGGTTGGTAAAATGTGCCCCGGAGCCGCTGACCGTTTCAAGAATTTGCGAGAAACAGCAGCCCAGAGCCCTGAAAACAGCTTTGGGCTGCTGTTTTTGCCCTTTTTTGCAATATTCTGGCCAGAAGAAACGTTTTAGTGGTAAAGGAACTTTACTTATGCTATACTGGTTCCGTACATAGATGATACTTTTCCCCCTTTGCCGGGGGCTGACATAAGGGAAACTGCCATGAAGACCATCTACATCCTGCTCACCCGCTCGGGCACGCTGCTGTCCAATCTGGTCTATCGGCTTACCGGGGCACGCTACACCCATGCGTCCCTTGCCTTTGACGAGGACCTCGGCTGTCTGTACAGCTCCACCCGCAAGAACGGCTACACCATGTTCCCCGCAGGCCCCAGCCGGGAGTACCTGGACCGGGGGGTGTTCCGGCTGCGCCCGGACGTGCCCTGCGCCCTCTATGCGCTGGAGGTGAGCGAGGAGGCCTACACCCGCGCCCGCCGCCGGGCCGACCACATGATGGCCCACGGCAACCTGTACCGCTTCAATGTGCTGGGGCTGATCCTGTGCGGGCTGCACATCCGCTGGCGGCGGCGTCGGCACTATTTCTGCTCGCAGTTCGTCGGCGAGGTGCTGGAAAAGAGCGGGGCACTGGAGCTGCCCAAGCACAGCACCCTGATGCACCCCAACGATTACACCACCCTGCAGGACCTGCACTGCGTGTACGAGGGGCGGCTGTCCGGCCTGCCGCAGCGCCAGAACATGGACTTTGGCGGGGACGAAACGGTGGTCAGTGTTTACCTTGGGCTGGCACTGGGCCTTGTGAAGGCAGGCGTGCGGCAGATTTTTTGAAAAAGTTGAAATTGGGTGTTGACAAAGGTCGTACTCTGTGATAAACTAGCCAAGTCGGGAGCGAAAGCCCGATGCAAAATGGACGTATGGCCCGTTGGTCAAGCGGTTAAGACAGAGGCCTCTCACGCCTTTAACATCGGTTCGATTCCGGTACGGGTCACCATTTTATAGTAGTAAAACGGCTCTGTGCCGTTTTATATAGATGCCTCTTTAGCTCAGTCGGTTAGAGCACCTGACTGTTAATCAGGGTGTCGCCTGTTCGAGTCAGGCAAGAGGCGCCAGCAAAGCGATGGAAGTTTTCCATCGCTTTTTTCTTTTTCTCTGGCTGCTTTTGTTGACAGAAAAAGCGGGGCGGGATATACTGAAAGCAATGAAAAACGTGGAAAGAACTCCTTCTGTCATCGCTGCGCGATGCCGCCTCCCTCTCAGAGGGAGGCTCTGGCGCTGCGGAGAGGTCCTTGGCGCTCCCTTTGGGAGAGCTGTCACCGCAGGTGACTGAGAAGGCAAGGCTCCCTCCCAGAGGGAGCTGGCAAGTCCGTCAGGGCTTGACGGAGGGAGTTCTCATTCAAAAGGAGAAAACCATGAAAAAAGTGATTCTGACGGGCGACCGCCCGACCGGACGTCTGCATGTGGGCCACTACGTCGGCTCCCTGAAGGAGCGCGTGCGCCTGCAGAACTCCGGCGAGTACGATGAGATCTATGTGATGATCGCCGACGCACAGGCCCTGACCGACAACGCCGACAACCCGGAAAAGGTGCGCCAGAACATCCTGCAGGTGGCACTGGACTACCTGGCCTGCGGCATCGACCCGGCCAAGACCCACATCTTTATCCAGTCCATGGTGCCGGAGCTGACGGAACTGAGCTTCTATTATATGAATCTGGTCACCGTGAGCCGCCTGCAGCGCAACCCCACCGTGAAGAGCGAGATCCAGATGCGCAACTTCGAGACCAGCATCCCGGTGGGCTTCTTCTGCTACCCCATCAGCCAGGCGGCCGACATCACCGCCTTCAAGGCCACCACGGTGCCCGCCGGTGAGGACCAGAAGCCCATGATCGAGCAGTGCTGCGAGATCGTGCACAAGTTCAACTCCGTGTACGGCGACACGCTGGTGGAGCCGGAGATCGTTCTGCCCCAGAATGCTGCCTGCCTGCGCCTGCCCGGCATTGACGGCAAGGCCAAGATGAGCAAGAGCCTAGGCAACTGCATCTATCTGTCGGAGGAGCCGGAGGACATCAAGAAGAAGGTCATGTCCATGTACACCGACCCCAACCACCTGCGGGTGCAGGACCCCGGCCAGGTGGAGGGCAACCCGGTGTTCATCTATCTGGACGCCTTCTGCCGCCCGGAGCACTTTGCCGAGTTCTGGCCGGAGTACCAGAATCTGGATGAGCTCAAGGCCCACTACCAGCGCGGCGGCCTGGGCGATGTGAAGGTGAAGAAGTTCCTGAACAGCGTCATGCAGGCAGAGCTGGAGCCCATCCGCACCCGCCGCAAGGAGTGGGAGCAGCGCCTGCCGGAAGTGGTGGAGATCCTGAAGGAGGGCAGCGCCTACGCCGAAAAGACCGCCGCCGCCACCCTGGCCGACGTGCGCCGTTCCATGCGCATCGACTACTTTGACAACGACAATCTGCTGAAATAAAACGCGAAAGGGGCTGTTACACGGGGCTGCTGTGTGACAGCCCCTTTTTGCAAGAAAGGAGTGTTTTTATGCATCAGGCATCCGATGCACGTTATTCCTCCATGCCGTACCACCGCTGCGGCAAGAGCGGCCTGCTGCTGCCCGCCGTCTCGCTGGGGTTCTGGCACAATTTTGGTGACACGGGCCGCTATGAGACCATGGAGCAGCTCTGCTTCACCGCCTTCGACCACGGCATCACCCACTTCGACCTGGCCAACAACTACGGTCCGGAGCCGGGCAGCGCCGAGAAGAATCTGGGCCGCATCCTGCACGAGAACTTCATGCCCTACCGGGATGAACTCATCATCAGCACCAAGGCAGGGTATACCATGTGGGACGGCCCCTATGGTGACTGGGGCAGCCGCAAGTATCTGCTGGCCAGCCTGGACCAGAGCCTGCAGCGGCTGGGGCTGGACTATGTGGACATCTACTACCACCACCGCATGGACCCCAACACCCCGCTGGAAGAGACCATGGGCGCGCTGGCAACCGCCGTGCAGAGCGGCAAGGCCATCTACGCGGGCCTGTCCAACTACAACGGCGAAACGCTGGAAAAGGCCACGGCCATCCTGAATGAGCTGCATGTGCCTTTCGTCATCAACCAGAACCGCTACTCCATCTTTGACCGCACCATCGAGAAAAACGGCCTGAAGGAGACGGCCAACCGTCTGGGCAAGGGCATCATTGCCTTCAGCCCGCTGGCACAGGGCCTGCTCACCGACCGGTATCTGCACGGCATCCCGGCCGACAGCCGGGTGCGCACCGACGGCCGGTTCCTGAAGGAAAGCGCCCTCACCGAGGAAAAACTGGCGCAGATCCGTGCCCTGAACGAGATCGCTGCCGCCCGCGGCCAGACCCTGGCCGAGATGGCGCTGGCCTGGATCCTGAAGGACGGGCAGGTGACCAGTGTGCTGATCGGTGCATCCCGCCCGGAGCAGATCCTGGACAACATCAAGGCGCTGGACAACACCACCTTTACCGCCGAAGAGCTGGAGGCCATCGACCGCGCTTCCGGCTACGGCAAGGAGTGAGCATATGACAAAAACTGTCTGGATCACCGGCGCAAGCTCCGGCATTGGCCGGGAGTTTGCCCGCCGTTACGCGGCCATGGGCTGCCGTCTCATCCTCACCGCCCGCCGGGCTGACCGGCTGACGGCGTTGGCAGAGGAACTGAATGACGCCCACGGCACCGTGTGCCGCATCCTGCCCGCCGACCTTGCCGACCGGGCGGACTGCGACCGCCTGTGCGCGGAGCTGGCAGGGGAGCGCATCGACATCTTCATCAACAACGCGGGCTTTGGCGTCTGCGGGAGCCTGCTGGAGACCGACCCCGCCAAAGAGGAAGAGATGGTGCAGGTGAACGTGGCCGCCATGCGGCGGCTGTTCCAGTTTATGCTGCGCCGGATGCAGGCGCAGGGCGGCGGCACCATCCTGAATGTGGCATCCTCCGCGGGGCTGCTGCCCGGCGGGCCCTACATGGCGGGCTACTATGCCAGCAAGGCCTATGTGGTCAGCCTGACCCGGGGCGCGGCCCAGGAGCTGCGGGAAAAGCGCAGCCCGGTGTACGTCTGTGCCCTCTGTCCGGGGCCGGTGAACACCGAGTTCAACGACCGGGCCGGGGTGGTGTTCGCGCTCAAGGGCATCACGCCGGAGTTCTGCGTGGACGAGGCCATCCACGGCATGCTGCACCATAAGACCATCATCGTACCGTCGGCCTTTATGCGGCTGTGCACCTCGGCGCAGAAGCTGCTGCCCACGCCTCTGCTGATGCCCATCGTAGCCCGTCAGCAGAAAAAGAAGCTGGGCTGACAGGCAAAGCGCACAAAACGCCTGCGGGGCTTTTGTGCAGGCTGCCGAACGCCTGCCCGGGGCAGGTAGGACGTCTGCCAAAATCAGGACATTTGCATGAAAAAACTTGCCGGAAAGCGAGAAATGCAGTAAAATTGTAGGACAAAATGCCTTGACACTGCCCACAAAGCATGCTACCCTAGTATACAAGAGCGGCTGTGTGCCGGGGAGGGAAAAGGTGCCTTTCCCGGAGGGACAGGGCCGCGCAGAAGGTCCGCCTGCGTGAGGACAACAAAAAGAACTCTGAATCAGAAAAGGAGAGATCGTATCATGAAGATCGCAATCATCAACGAGAACAGCCAGGCCCCCAAGAACGGCATCATCGAAGCAGCCCTGAAGAAGGTCGTGGAGCCCATGGGCCATGAAGTGGTCAACTACGGCATGTACTCCGACGCTTCTCCCCGCCTGACCTATGTGCAGTGCGGCATTCTGGCTGCTATCCTGCTGAACAGCGGCGCCGCCGACTTCGTCATCACCGGCTGCGGCACTGGCGAGGGTGCCATGCTGGCCCTGAACAGCTTCCCCGGCGTGATCTGCGGCCATGTGGAGGATCCCGTGGATGCCTACACCTTTGCTCAGATCAACGACGGCAACGCCGTGTCCATGCCCTTTGCCAAGGGCTTCGGCTGGGGCGGTGAGCTGAACCTGGAGTACACCTTCGAGAAGCTGTTCGGCTTTGGCTTCGGCAAGGGCTATCCCGCTGACCGCGTGGAGGCCGAGCAGAGCAACAAGAAGATCCTGGACGGCGTGCGTGCCGTGGCCTTCAAGCCCCTCATCGAGATCCTGAAGGGCATTGACCAGGATCTGCTGAAGGGTGCCATTGCCGGTGAGCACTTCCAGGAGCAGTTCTTTGCAGACTGCAAGGATCCTGAGCTGGCTGCCTACGTCAAGACCCTGCTGTAAGGGCCGGAGACGAGGACACCATGCAGGGACTGTACCAACTCAATGCAACCATCACCCACTTTCTGGAGGGCTTTCTGGAAACAGCGGTGCCCATGATCGCAGGTCTGGCCGAAGTGGTCGGCCTGTTCATCATCATCACCAGCCTGGCCAAAGCCAGCTACCACTATGTGCGGGCGACCTTTTTCAACGACCACCACGACTTCCAGCATGAAACGAGCAGCGGCCTGACCACCGCGCTGTATCTCCTGATGTCGGCCGGGATCGCCAAGACCTTCCTGCTGCAGAATCTGGAATCCGTCGTGCCGCTGGCAGCCACCTTCGCGCTGCGCGCCATGATGAGCCTGCTGCTGCACTGGGAAATGGAGGGCGGCCACCGCCCGGCCAATGCCAAGGGCGAAGAGGCTGGAGAAAAGGAATAACGGCAAAAAACATTTGCCAAACTTTTGCGGTGCAGGGGACATCGACGTTGTGAAAAACGTAAAACCTTGAGAGGATCCCTTGACACTTGTGCACAAACGGTCTATACTCGTGCCATCGAAAGCAAAGGCGCTGACGGAAGCAATTCCGCCAGCGCCTTTTGTGTTTTCGGGTGGATCTTGCCTTCGGGGGAAATAGAGGGTCCTCTGAGGGAAATGTATCGTTCCTGCGTGCATCCGGTACGGGGAACGGCACACGGCCGCAGGGGCTGGTGCCCTGCGGCATCACACGACTTGTGGGGAGGTATGACTGTTATGTTCAGTTCCGTCAACACCTGTTGGACGCTGGTAGGTGCGTTCCTGGTCTACTTCATGCAGGCGGGTTTTGCCCTGTGTGAAGCCGGCTTTACCCGTGCCAAGAACACGGGCAACATCCTGATGAAAAACATGATGGACTTCTGCATCGGCACCCCGTGCTACTGGGTCATCGGCTTCGGCCTGATGTTCGGCGGCACCGGTGCCCTGATCGGCGGCTTTGATCCGTTCATCCAGGGCGACTACAGCCACCTGGGTCTGGACATCCCGCTGTGGGTGTACATCGTGTTCCAGACCGTGTTCTGCGCCACGGCAGCCACCATCGTGTCCGGCTCCATGGCCGAGCGCACCAACTTCAAAGCCTACTGTGTGTACTCCGCCGCCATCTCGCTGGTGGTATACCCCATCTGCGGCCACTGGATGTGGGGCGGCGGCTGGCTGCAGAGCATGGGCTTCCATGACTTTGCCGGTTCCGCAGCGGTCCACAACGTGGGCGGCGTTATCGCCCTGCTGGGTGCCTGGATGCTGGGCCCCCGCATCGGCAAGTACGACAAGGACGGCAAGCCCCACGCCATCCCCGGCCACAACCTGACAGCCGGTGCCCTGGGTGTGTTCATCCTGTGGTTCTGCTGGTTCGGCTTCAACGGCGGCTCTTCCCTGAGCCTGTCCACCGACGCTTCCATGACCATGACCGGTCTGGTCTGCTTCAACACCAACCTGGCCGCTGCGGTGGCCACCTGCGTGACCATGATCTTTACCTGGGTGCGCTACGGCAAGCCCGATGTCTCCATGACCCTGAACGGTTCTCTGGCCGGTCTGGTGGCCATCACCGCCGGATGCGACACCGTTTCGCCCTTCGGCGCATTTTTCATCGGCTTTGTGGCCGGTTTCCTGGTGGTGCTGAGCGTCGAGTTCTTCGACAATATCGCCAAGGTGGATGACCCCGTGGGTGCGGTGTCCGTTCATTTTGCAAACGGCGTGTGGGGCACCATTGCGGTGGGCCTGTTCTCCACCGGTGCCAACACCGAGCATGCCGGCCTGTTCTACGGCGGCGGCGTGGCACAGCTGGGCACCCAGCTGCTGGGCCTCATCACGGTGGACGCCTACGTTGTCATCGTGATGTTCATCATCTTCAAGATCATTGACAAGACCATCGGCCTGCGCGTCCCCGCGGAGGTGGAGATCGACGGCCTGGACATCCACGAGCACGGCCTGGCTTCCGCTTACGCCGGTTTTGCCATCTCGGATGCCAATGCAGCCGCCATGGTGCCCAACGAGAACACCGACCTGGGTGAAGACGACGTGACCAGGGCCAGCGACCGCCAGATCAGCGCCGCCGTTCCGGTGGTGCGGGAGCCTGTGATCCAGGATGGCGTGTACGACACCGGCATGCACAAGGTGTCCATCATCGCAAAGCTGTCCAAGTTTGACCAGCTCAAGACCGCCCTCAACGATCTGGGCGTCACCGGCATGACCGTGACCCAGGTGATGGGCTGCGGCCTGCAGAAGGGCACCACCGAGAAGTATCGCGGCGTGCCTGTGGACAGCACCCTGCTGCCCAAGATCAAGGTGGAGGTCATCGTGTCCAAGATCAGTGTGGATTCGGTGGTGGAAGCTGCCAAGAAGGCGCTGTACACCGGCCACATCGGCGATGGCAAGATCTTTGTCTACAACGTGACCCGCGTGGTCAAGATCCGCACCGGCGAAGAGGACTTTGCCGCGCTGCAGGACGTGGAGTAAGCTCCGCGGTATCTCCATGGGCTTTGGCATTGCGCCCACCCGGTTCACGGTGCCGGAGTTCCCGGCGGGGAATGACCGCGCTGGCAGAAATTTCACATCGGTGTCCCTTGATTTTTTGGGTCGGACGTGCTACAATCAGCGTAGTTTCATCCTGTTTAAAACATTGATGCGGACAAACCGAGGTCCCGCGCTCCATGCCGCAGAGAGGGCTGCCCCGCAAGGGTGCTGCAAGCAGCCTGCCATGTGCCGGACTTCTACCACCGCAGAGTGCAGAGGCGAACCTCTGCCGGGCGTGCCCGTTACAGCACAGCGAGAGGCGCTGCCCGGGCCGGGCGGCGCAATTCGGGTGGAACCGTGGAACGCTGTGGACTTTTTCAGGCGCTTCATCCCGTTGGTAAATGCGGGATGAAGCGCTTTTTGTTATCTGTTTTATCTGTCAAAGGAGAATGCAACCATGAAGATCATCTATAAGGACGGCCATGTGGACGAGTGCCCGCAGGACCAGGAACTGCACGTCATCCGCCATACCGCAGCCCACATCATGGCACAGGCCATCAAGCGCCTGTATCCGCAGGCTGATTTTGCCTTCGGCCCTGCCACCGAGAACGGCTTCTACTACGATGTCGATCTGGGCGACCAGAAGCTGAGCGATGAGGATCTGGCCAACATCGAAAAAGAGATGCGCAAGATCGTCAAGGAGAACCTGCCCATCAAGCCCTTCATCCTGCCCCGCGCTGAGGCTGAGAAGCTGATGGAGGAGCGTCAGGAGCACTACAAGATCGAGCACATGGCAGATCTGGCCGACGAGACCGAGTTCAGCTTCTTCCAGCAGGGCGAGTACGTGGATATGTGCATCGGACCCCACCTGACCTACACCAAGGCCCTGAAGGCCTTCAAGATCACCCAGCAGTCCGGCGCATACTGGAAGAACGACAAGGAAAACAAGATGCTGACCCGTATCAATGGTGTGGCTTTCCACAATCAGGAAGAGCTGGATGCCTGGGAGAAGGAGCAGCAGGAGGCCCGTGAGCGCGATCACCGCAAGATCGGCAAGGAGATGGGCCTGTTCATGACCGATGACCTGGTGGGCCGCGGCCTGCCTATGTTCCTGCCCGCAGGCTACACCGTCTGGCAGGAGCTGGAGAACTATATCAAGGCCAAGGAGCGTGCACGCGGCTACCTCCACGTCATGACCCCCTGCATCGGCACCGTGAACCTGTACAAGACCTCCGGCCACTGGGATCACTACCGTGAGAACATGTTCCCCGCCATGGAGATGGAGGGCGAGAGCTACGTCCTGCGCCCGATGAACTGCCCCCACCACATGATGATCTACGCAAATCATCCGCACTCTTACCGCGACCTGCCCATGCGCATCGGTGAGATCGCACACGACTTCCGTTACGAGTCCTCCGGCACCCTGAAGGGCATCGAGCGCGGCCGTCACTTCTGCCAGAACGACGCCCATCTGTTCTGCACCCCGGAGCAGATCAAGAGCGAAGTGGCCGACGTGTGCAACCTGATCTTTGAGACCTACAAGGACTTCAACATCACCGATTACCGCTGCGTGCTGAGCCTGCGTGACCCCGCCGACAAGAAGAAGTACCACGACGATGACGCCATGTGGAACCACGCCGAGAACGCTCTGCGTGAGGTGCTGACCGAGCTGGGCATCCACTTCACCGAGGAGATCGGCGAGGCTGCCTTCTACGGCCCGAAGCTGGACGTGAACGTCAAGCCCGCCGTGGGTGCCGAGTACACTCTGTCCACCTGCCAGCTGGACTTCTGCCTGCCCGCCAAGTTCCACCTGACCTATGTGGACAAGGACGGCACCGAAAAGACCCCTGTGGTGCTGCACCGCGCCATCCTGGGCTCTCTGGACCGCTTCATGGCTTACCTGATCGAGGAGACCAAGGGCAAGTTCCCCACCTGGCTGGCTCCTGTGCAGGTCAAGGTGCTGCCCGTGTCCGAAAAGACCCTGGACTACGCTCAGGATGTTACGGAGAAGCTGGTGGAGGCCGGTGTCCGCGTGGCACTGGACGACGACAACCAGAAGATCGGCTACAAGATCCGTGCCGCACAGCAGGTGGACCGTGTGCCCTACATGCTGGTGCTGGGTGCCAAGGAAGCCGAGGCCGGCAACATCTCGGTGCGTGACCGCAAGGGCGAGACCACCACGATGGAGCTGGATGCCTTCATTGCCAAGGTGACTGACGAGATCAAGAACCGCACCTACAACGCCTGATAAAGGCTCATAACAATGCAGAGGCCCCTGTTCCGGTTGGAACAGGGGCCTCTGCTGCATTTATCGGAGAAAAATAGGAGAATGTCAGGCGGTCTCGCTCTGGGTGCGCTGCACGCTCTTTACGGCCAGTGCCTTGGCGGGCTTCATCAGCAGCACGCACACGCCGTTGAAGGCCAGCGAGCCGAGGATGTAGGTGGCAAAGAACAGCGACAGGTTGGCCGCGAAGGTCTCGGCGTCGATGCAGGCCACCGTGAGGTAGGCAAAGCCCACATTGTTGAGCACCTTGGGGGCGTAGGGGTGCAGGATGATCAGCACGAACAGCACGACGGCCAGCGGGATGAGGAAGCCGAAAAAGCTGCCCAGCACCGGGGTGAGGAAGGTGATGGCCAGCAGGGCGATCACGGTGAACACCATGCCCACCAGACCGCCCAGCTCCACCGAGACGAAGCGGTCCTTGATGTCGCCCTCCATGGTGAACAGCATGATGTTGCTGAGGAAGATGAGCCAGCTGTACTCAAAGCCCACCACATGCAGGATGGAGTTGACGATGAGGATCCAGACCAGCAGCATCAGGCGGAAGTAGAGCAGGAAACGCTTGGTGACGGCTTCGTTCATGAGAATATCCCTCTTTCTTGATGATCGGAAAGTGCTTCTTGACAAGTAAAACTTGCACTTAATGAAGCAAGTATACACGAAAGTGAAGCCAAAAACAAGACTTTGACAAGAATAAATTGCATATTTTGGAAATCTACGCTTGCGAAACTGTGCGCGGCCCCGCAGAACGGCCTGCGGCGGCCCCTTTGCACTTGCTCCGGAAGTGCAAAGGGAGTATAATAAAAGCGTGGAATTCCCACCGCGCAGGCGGTGTTTGCAAAACAGAGGAGGAACTTGTTATGAACAAACCGGTACTGGTCGTGATGGCGGCCGGCATGGGTAGCCGTTACGGCGGCATGAAGCAGATCGACCCGGTGGGCCCCAACGGACAGGTCATCGTGGATTATTCGCTCTACGACGCCCGCCGCGCAGGCTTTGAGACCGTGATCTTTGTGATCAAGCACGAGATCGAGGATGCCTTTAAGGCCGCCATCGGGGACCGGGTGTCCAAGGCCATGAACGTGAAATACGCTTTCCAGCAGCTGGAAGAGCTGCCCGCAGGCTACACCGTGCCGGAAGGCCGAGTCAAGCCCTGGGGCACCTGCCACGCCGTGCTGGCCGCCAAGGACCTCATCGACGGCCCCTTTGCGGTGATCAACGCCGATGACTACTACGGCCCCGAGGCGTTCCGGGTGATGTACGATTACCTGTCCACCCACGAGGACGGCAGCTATTACGACTACTGCATGGTGAGCTACCTGCTCCGCAACACGGTGTCGGAGAACGGCAGCGTGGCCCGCGGCGTGTGCGTGACCAACCCGGACGGCACCCTGCACAGCGTGACCGAGCGCACCCGCATCGAGCCCTATGCAGACGGCGTGCACTACACCGAGGACGGCGGCGCAAGCTGGACCGACCTGCCGGGTGATACCCTTGTGAGCATGAATCTGTGGGGCTTTGGCAAGAGCTTCCTGGACGAGGCCGAGAACCGCTTTGCCGCATGGCTGGACGCAAATCTGCCGACCAACCCGCTCAAGTGTGAGTATTTCCTGCCGCTGGTGGTCACCGAACTGATCGAGGAAGACAAGGCAAAGATCCAGGTGCTGCGCAGCACCGACAAGTGGTACGGCGTGACCTACCGCGAGGATAAGCCGCTGGTGGTGGAGGCCATTGCCCGCAAGACTGCCGAGGGCCAGTACCCGGAAAACCTCTGGGCATAAATTGAACCGAAAACAGCAAAAGAGCACCGTTCCGGCCGGAACGGTGCTCTTTTATTTTACGCTGTTACGATTGTTTTTTAATTTGCGTCGGGGGGGGGGTAAGCGTTGCCGTATCATCTGCAAAGATCCAGATGGTCTCGTGGATGTGAGAGCCGCTGGAGGAATACGGGGTGATCTTGAGGGTGTAGGGTGCACCGTCTGTTCTGGTGTAGTGCACCTCCACGATCTCGCCGCTCAGCACCTTGCTGCGCACAAAGCTGTAATCCAGCACGCTGTTGAAAGCGTCGCGGGATTCCGGCATCACATACTGGTCGCGGTAAGCGGTGATGACGGCACGGAAGGAGCCGCCGGAGGTGTCCAGGATCTTCTGGAAGAAGTCCGGAATGATGATGGGCCGCACGCTGTCGTCCTGCAGGTTCACCACATACACGCTGCGGTACTTGGGGGCCAGCACCCGCAGGAAGTGCTCGGCGTCCCGCTTCTGGGTCAGGGTGCGCTCCAGCTTTTCGTTCAGGCCCTTGAGCTGACGCTCCTGCCCGTTGCGGCCGTAGTAAGCCAGCTTGTCCTGCTGCATGGCCTGCTCGGCCTTGTTCACGGCCGCTTCCAGCTTGCGCAGATTGTTGGTGTTCTGGATGCCCACCGAGATCTCGCAGTCCTTCTCCCGCAGGAACACGCGCATCCGGTCGGAGGCGGTCCATACGTCGTAGGGCGGCAGGTTGGGGGTGAGCACGACGAATTCGTCACCGCCCACGCGGTAGATGCGGCTGCTCACAAAGAACTTGCGGGCGGCGTTGGCAATGGTGCACAACAGGTTGTCGCCGCTGCGGTGGCCCAGGTGATCGTTCACCTCATGCAGGCCCACCACGTCGATGTAGGTGCACACCATGGAATCGTAATCCGAATATTGCAGCTCCCGCAGGTCGCTCTCATACTTGCTGCGGTTGGCAAGGCCGGTCAGGGTGTCGTGGCTGTAGGAGAAGTCCAGCTCCTCACTCAGCTGGTTGGCTTGTGCGTCCTCCCGCATCAGCACGGTGGCCCAGGGGTTCTGGGCGCAGCAGCCGCGGCAGGGCAGCACTTCCATGGTGATCCACACGAACTGGTTGGCTACCTGCTTGCGGAAGCGGTAGAACTCCGGCTGCTGGGAGTGGAACAGGGTGTCCTGCAGCAGGGGCAGGTCCACCTGCTCCTGGAACATCTCTGCATCGTCCGGGTGTACGATCTTTTCATTCACCAGACGGTCGCAGAAGGTGGTAAAGTCCTCTTCCTTGGCCAGGTCTGCGCTGGGCAGGCGGGCATCCCGCTTGATCACCCGGTAGGTGCCGGTGACCAGGTTGAGCAGCGAAACTTCCAGCAGATTGTCGGTAAAGATCTGATATGCCTGCAGGGCCAGTGCCGTCTTTTCCGAGTCCGGGTCCTCCGCAGCGGTGCGGTGGTCGCGGCGCATCAGGTCGCGGCGCATATCCCAGTAATCGGCGTTGTTGGGCTGGGCCAGCAGCTTTTCAGCGTTTTCAATGGGCATGGGCTTGAAGAAGTAGTAGCCCTGCGTATACAGGCAGTCGGCAGCCTGCAGCATGGACACCTGCTCCGGGGTCTCCACACCCTCGGCAATGATGGGCAGATTGAGCCGGTGAGCCATATTGATCACCGATTCCACGATCTGCACACCCTTGCTGCGGTTCTGCTGGTTCATGTCGATGAGCTTCATGTCCAGCTTGATGGCATCCACGTTGGTGTCCTTGAGCATGTTCAGCGACGAGTAGCCGCTGCCAAAGTCGTCCATCATCACCGAGAAGCCCTTGCGGTGCAGGCCCTGGATGGCGTTTTCCACCACCGAGGAGTTCTCGGCCAGCATGGTCTCGGTGATCTCGGCCAGCAGGAGCTTGGGCTCCAGCTGGTATTTCTCCACCAGATCCGAGAAGATCTGCGGCACATCCAGATTCACGATGTCCACCACGGACACGTTCACCGATACGGGCACCAGATTGCTGCCGCTGGCCTGCCACTTCTGCAGCGTCTGGCAGACGGCTTCCCAGATGTACTGGTCCAGCCGGGTGATCAGGCCGGTGTTCTCCAGCAGGGGCATGAACTCGGACGGCTGCACGCAGCCGCGGGTGGGGTGGTTCCAGCGCACCAGTGCTTCCATACCCACGATGGCGCGGGTCATGCTGTTGCACTTGGGCTGCAGGAAAAAGGTGAATTCGTGGTTGTCCAGCGCATGCTCCAGCTCACTCAGCAGCTGCTGCTGGGCCTTGAGGCTGTCCAGCATGGCCGGGGCAAAGCGGTGGATGCCGCTGCCGGAATGGTCCGGGTTCATCACGGCGATCTGGGCGTAGTTGCACAGGGCGGCGGCGTCCGCTTCCGGATGCTCGCTCACCGGGCACAGGCCCAGCGCCAGAAAGAAGGCGACATCCTGATGATTGGGGTTCACGCAGGTCTGCAGCGTGATCACGATGTCCTGCTGCTGCACGCGGTCGTCCGGCAGGCAGAGGAAAAAGTCATCGTTGCCCCAGTAGCCCACAGGGCGGCCGGAGGTCTTTTGATAGTCCAGCAGATGGCTGGCCAGGGTGTTCAGCAGGGCATTGCCCTGCTCGGTGCCGTAAAGCTCGTTGTACAGCCTGAAGTGCTCAACGTCGATGGCCGCGACGCACCACTTTTCGGTTTTGTGTGTGTCCAGAAAGTCTTGCAGATGCTGCAGGAAGTCCTCCTTGCGTGCAATGGCTGTAAGGGCACCCGGCTGTACTGTGCCGACGGTTGCATTTTGAATTGTTTTATCAGACATGGTCATCCCTCGCAGTCCGGCAAAAATTGCCAGCTTCAGACATAGTTTATCCAGTTACGCTCTTATGTAACAGTATAGCATCAAATGTGCAATTTGAAAATAGCTTCCGGCAATCTTTACCGCACAAAAATGCACAGAATACGCCGCAAAAAACCGATAAAAAAGCGGGTCATCGCAGATAATTGCAACAAATCCGCAACAACCCACTGGGCTTATTCTTTGCTGTCCCGGGCCTGATCGGACTCCCGCCGATCCAGTTTTTTGCGCAGCGTTTCCAGCGAAGTTCTCTTCACACCGTGCTTCAGCTTGGGGTAGGCCCGCAGCATGCGGCGCTGGCCGATGACGCGGGGCTTCTTCAGCATCTGGGCACGCATCTCGTCGGAGCGTACCTGCAGCTCGGCCGACAGCTCTTCCAGCTGCAGCAGCGCGGCGGCGCGTTCTGCGGCCCGCTCCGAAGCGCCCTGTGCCGCCAGTTTGGCGGCGTTGGCGGCCTCGGCCGCGTTCAGACGGGCGGTCTCCGAAGCGCGCCGTGCGGTCTCCATGGCTTCGTCGGTCCGGGCACGGATGGCGGCCATGGCCTCACGCGGCTTCAGCTTGGGGACATTGTCCCGGGCTTCGGCGGCAGCCAGCTTGAGCTGCAGGCGGCTCTCGTCCATCTTCTGGTCGGCGGTCATGGCGGTGGTGCCCAGCAGCTCGGTCATGGCGTCGCTCACGGCATGGATGCTGTCGCCCAGCTTCTCCATGGTGTCCAGGGTGTCGGCCAGGGTGGAGGCCGCAATGGCGGTGGCCACCACGTCCGTGGCATACACGGCGTAGAGGATGCACATCAGGATCACGCCCACCAGGGTGGGGACCATGGCCACCAGTCCGGCTATGATGGGGTGCACGATGCGCATGACCACCAGGGTGCCCACGCCCCACAGCAGGCAGAATTCCAGGCAGATGTAGCCGCCGATGTTGAAGGGGTAGTCACTGTAGTCCCACCAGCGGGTGCGGTACAGCTTGTACAGGGCCCAGCCGCCCACCAGCTCCAGGACACTGGGCAGGATGACACCGCCCAGATAGAGCAGCAGGGTGTTGTCCACCAGCGGGGTCAGAGCATAGAGCACGATGACCATGCCGAAGCCGTAGATGGGGCACACCGGCCCGTTCAGGAAGCCGCGGTTCACCAGCTTGCCGGTGGTCACAGCGGCGTAGACCACTTCCAGGCACCAGCCCAGACAGGAATAGATCAGAAAATAGGCCAGCGTCTGGTACAGCGAAAAGCCGCAGACGGTGGTCTGGGTGAGGAAGGCTACCACAAAAACACCTCCGGTCAGTTTTGCTTTGCTACGATCTTGTATTCGTCGCCCGGCTCAAAAAAGGGGCAGGCGGCGGTGCGGCAGGAGAGATAGCGGGCCATTTCGTCCTCGTCCAGTGCGCTGCCCTGGGCACAGTAATAGCTGCCGTATTCGTCCTGCAGGTTGTTCAGGCACAGTTCACAGGGGTCAGACATCGGCTTCGCCTTCCTGTGCGGCCTTGGCAGCCGCCTCGGCTTCGGCGGCCTCCCGTGCCATGCGCTTGAGCACCTTGGGCTCGATCCAGGTCACGCTGTCGTCGCCGGGCTTTTTGCGGGCGATGAGGGCCTTGATCTTGATGCCCATCTCGGTGAACATGCCCTCGTGCTCGGTGCGGATGTTCCACTCCGGCTCGTTCTCGTGCAGGTCGTAGGTCATCCACTCGATGTCGTAGCCGGAAGCGGGGAAGTACTCCAGACTGTCGCGGAACAGGTCATCGTCATCGGTCTTGAAGTAGATCTCGCCGCCGTCCTTGAGGAACGCGCGGTAGTTGATGAGCTGGCGGGGGTAGGTCAGGCGGTGCTTGTGGGAAGAGCCGTTCTTGCTCCACGGGTTGCAGAAGTTGATGTAGATGCGGCTGACCTCGTCCTCCGCGGTGATCACGCCCTTGATGCGCTCGATGTCGGTGCTCATGATCTTGACGTTGTCGATGGGGCGGTTTGCGGCCTGATAGGCGGCCTCGATCTTGCGCTTGGCCAGGATGAGCACCTTGTCGGTGATGTCGATGCCCAGATAGTTGTTCTCCGGGTGGGCGCAGGCCAGCTGGGAGATGAAGCCGCCCTTGCCGCAGCCCAGCTCCAGCACAAAGGGCTGCTCCGGGCGGGCATACTGGGCGTGCCACTTGCCGCCCCAGATCAGGGGTTCGTGGACGTGGAAATCGGCGGCCATCAGCTCGTCGTGTGCATAGGGTTTGAAACGCATTCTCATAGTTTGTTGTTCTCCTTAAATTTAACGTGGCTCGCCCTCTCAGGTGCTGACGCACCAGCTCCCCCAAAGGGGGAGCCTTTGGCAAAACCGGGAGGTTTTCCGCACTGCCAAGGCCTCTCCCTTTGGGAGAGGTGGATCTGCGAAGCAAAGACGGAGAGGGCGAGGATGCTTACCGGGTCTGCTCCTTCAAAAAATCTTCAACCTGCTCCGGCGTGGCGGCGCAGCTGCCTTGGCAGATGCCGGGCTTGCCGCCGCCGCGGCCGTTCAGGGCGGTGTTCAGGGCCTTGGTCAGGGCACGCACATCCCCGTCGGCCTGGGCCAGGCAGTAACCGGTACCCTTGTCGTTGGGGGTCAGGGCGGCGCACAGACCGGTGGTGGCCTCGCTCAGGCGCACGGCCAGCCGGTGCAGGCCGTCCGGGTCCAGCCCCGGCACGATGCGGATGGCATTCTGCTCCGGCTCCACGGCGGCGGCCAGTGCGTCGAATAGCTGGCTGCACAGGCCGAAGTGGTTGAACTTGAGGGCCGTGTACTCGTCGTACACCCGGTGTACGGCCACAGCGGTCTGGTCGGCTTTGGCGCTGAGCAGGGCCCCGATGTCCGCCTGCCGTGCCCGCATGGCCTGGGCAGCTTCCAGCGCCCGGGCACCGCACACGATGCTCAGCCGCACGCCGCCCTTGTAGTTCTCGCTGGTCAGGATCTTGATCTGACCCACCTGCCCGGTGGTGCGGGTGTGGGTGCCGCAGCAGGCGCACACATCGGCACCGGGAATGGTCACGATGCGCACCTGCCCTTCGATCTCCTTTTTGCTGCGGTAGGTCAGGGCGGCCAGCTCCTGCGGGGTGGGGTAGGTGATGACCACCGGCACATCCTGCCAGACGATGCGGTTGGCTTCCAGCTCGGCGGCGCGCAGGCCCTCGGCAGAGATGGGCACGCTGGTGTCCATGCGCACGGCCTCGGCCCCGATGTGGAAGCCCACATTCTCGGCCCCGAACATCCGGTGCAGGATGCCGGAAAGGATGTGCTCGCCGGTGTGCTGCTGCATTTTGTCAAAGCGCCAGTCCCAGTCGATGGCTTCCTCTACCGTGATGCCCGGCACGGCGGTGTCGGGCAGGGAAGGAACGCTGTGCCAGAGGATGCCGTCCTGCTCGTGGACATCGGTCACGGCCAGCTCGGTGCCGTCCGGCAGGGTCAGGGTGCCACGGTCGGCAGGCTGACCGCCGCCTTCCGGGTAGAACACCGTACCCTCCAGCGCGATGAGTCCGCCGCCGGTACGGCTGTCCGGCACGGCGGCCAGCAGGACGCTTTCGGCCCGGGTGCGGAAGGCATCCGCTTCAAAATATTTTTCAGTGCACTGCATGGTGCGTAAGACCTCCTGATGCTGTTTGCCGGGGCGGTGCGCCGGAAGTTTCTCTGAGGACCGTCCGCTGGGGTGGGACCCTGTTGCCGTAAGGCAATAGGGCGGGCGATGGAATGGCCCGATTCGCGTCCGAAGAGAAAGCTGCCGGCGTATCGGCCCAACAGGTGACAAATACCAAGTATACCACAGTATACCACGATTTTTGCCTGTGGAAAATAGTCTGCGATTATGTTATGATAAGAATCAACAAGTTTCCGGTCAAAATGTGGAATGTGAGGAAGGTAAAACCATGCGTGAAAGTGGAATCCTGATGCCGGTGTCCAGCCTGCCCGGCCCTTATGGAATTGGCTGCTTTGGCAAGGAAGCATTCAAATTTGTGGATTTTCTGGCCGATGCCGGGCAGAAGATCTGGCAGCTGCTGCCCCTCAGCCCCACCGGCTACGGCGACAGCCCCTATCAGAGCTGCTCCGCCTTTGCGGGCAACCCCTACTTCATCGACCTTGATGCCCTGAAGGAAGAAGGCCTGCTCACGGCAGCCCAGCTCAAGGCAGAGCCTTGGGGCGATGACCCGAAGCAGGTGGACTACGGCACCCTGTACACCAGCCGCTACAAGGTGCTGCGCACCGCCTATGCGGCCTGGCGCAAGGCCTGCAAGGGCCTGCACGGCTGCAGCGATTACTTCCCGGATGACTACTATGCCTTCACCCTGAGCAACGAGGCATGGCTGGAGGATTATGCCCTGTACATGGCTCTGAAAGTGGCCAACGGCATGAAGAACTGGGTGGAGTGGGAGCGCCCCTACCGCCTGCGGGACAAGGCTGCGCTGGCCGCCTTTGCTGCCGAAAACGAGGAAGAGATCGGCTTCTGGAAGTTTGTACAGTACAAGTTCAGCACCCAGTGGCAGGCCGTGAAGCAGTATGCCAACGACAAGGGTGTGCAGATCCTGGGCGATATCCCCATCTATGTCTCTGCCGACTCGGTGGATGCCTGGGTGGGCGGCAAGCTGTTCGAGCTGGATGCCGAGGGCCGTTTTGCCCGTGTGGCAGGCTGCCCGCCGGATTATTTCTCCGCCGATGGTCAGCTGTGGGGCAACCCGCTGTATAACTGGACATATCATAAACAGACTGGATATGCGTGGTGGGTCCAGCGGGTGCGCCATGCCCTGGGCATCTACGACCTGCTGCGCATCGACCACTTCCGGGGCTTTGATACCTACTGGGCCATCCCTGCCGACAGTGCCACCGCCAAGACCGGCAAGTGGGAAAACGGCCCCGGCATGGAGCTCTTTGAGGCCCTGGAGGCTGCGCTGGGCAAGCTGCCCATCATTGCCGAGGACCTGGGCGAGCTGTTCCCCAGCGTGCGGAAGCTGCTGGCTGACAGCACCTTTCCCGGCATGAAGGTGCTGCAGTTTGCCTTCAGCGGCGGGGATAACGAGTATCTGCCCCACAACCATGTCAAGAACAGTGTGGTCTACCCCGGCACCCACGACAACACCACCATCACGGCCTGGTGGGAGAGCGCTGCCACCCCCAAGGAAAAGGCCACGGCGGCGGCCTACCTGCACCTGACCGGCGCACACCCTACCGCAAAGGAAGTCGCCGCCGTCAAAACGGCGGCTGCCCGCACCGCTCTGCTGCGGGCAGCCCTGGGTTCGGTGGCCGACCGTGCCATCATCCCCATGTACGACTGGCTGGGTCTGGGTGAGGAAGCGCATCTGAACACCCCGGGCAAGTTGGGCGGCAACTGGGCATGGCGTGCAGCGGCCGGTTTTGAGAGCAAAACGCTGGCAAAGACCATTGCCGACGAGTGCAGTGTGTACTGCCGCGTCTAATTCCGGCGGGCACTTTGTAAATTGTTTGGCAATCTGACGAAAATGCAAAAATTCCAGTGAAAAATTGTGCGTTCTGCTGGCAATGGCCCCGCCTGAATGCTATAATGGCTATGAGTTCCCGGAGAGTGCCGGGAATCAGTCAGCTGCCGGTGCACGGCAGCACGATGCATGATGATGGGGAAAATGCAATGGAAAAACAATGGACCGAGCAGGATCTGCACAGTTTTGTGCAGACTGCACAGGCGGTGTTTGACAGCGTCAGCCTGACCGAAGAACAGCCGGAACCCGGCTGGCAGGACGAAAGCCTGCAGGTGGACTATGAGCTGCGCGGCGGACGGGTGGACTGCGTGCTGCACCGCATCGTGGAAGCGGACGGCAAGCGCTGGAAGCTGCAGATGTCGGCACCGCTGGCAGGCAATGTCCTGCCCGAAGAGCGCATGACGCCCCGGGAACGGGAGCTGTGCCGCGACGATATGAGCCACGATTTTCTGACCGGTGTGTATAACCGCCAGTATCTGGAGCGGGTGTTCGGCGCAAAGCTGGAACAGTGGGCGGGCCGTAGCGCCGCTGTGGCGCTGGTGGCTCTGGACAAGGGCCCTCAGCTCTGTGATACTTACGGCCAGCCGGTGATGGACCAGCTCCATTGCTTTGTGGGCAACCAGTGGAAAAAGCACTTTGATACCCCGACGGAACAGGTGGTCTGTCGCCTGACCGGCAGCGTTTTTGTGGTGGGCAGCGTGGACACCACCGGCCCGCAGCTGGCGGCCCGGATGCAGGAGCTGTACGAGCAGATGCCGCACGAGTGCATCACCACCACCGGCATGATGCACCGGGTGCAGTTCACCATGAGCGGCGCGGCCGCCGGGCTGGACGAGGTGGAGGCCAAGAACTGGCCCGCCCTCTACGAGCTGTGCGATGCCCGCCTGCGCAAGGTGCAGGCTTCCGGCGGTGACCGGATCGGCTGTGCTGAATAACGATCATGTATAGAAAAGCCCCTTTTGGCGCACACTGGCTGCCAAAGGGGGCTTTTTGTATGGAAAACCAGAAAAACGACAACCTCAATCTCCTGGAAGCCGTGGTGCAGAACACCGAAATGGGCAAGAACACGCTGGAACAGATCGTGCCCATGACCGACGACACCCAGTTCAAGGCGGAGCTGCTGCGCCAGCGCAACCTCTACCACCAGCTCAATCAGGAGGCCCACACCGCCATGGAAGCCTGCGGCGGCACCGCCCAGGGCCAGAGCGCCATGGCAAAATTCAACACGAAGATGGGCATCAGCATGAAGACCCTGACCGACAAGTCCACCCGCAACCTGGCCGAGATGCTGACCCAGGGCAGCGGCATGGGAGTGGTGGACTGCGTGAAGGCACAGAAGGACTACCCCAATGCCGCACCCGGCACCAAGCGCCTTGCCCAGCGGCTGATGGAATTTGAAGAGGACAACCGCGTCCGGCTGGAACAGTTTTTGTAAGAAACGTTACCTGGCTGTGGGCCGGGAGTTTCTCCGAGGACCGTCCGCTGGGGTGGGACCCTGTTGCCCGTCAGGGCAATAGGGCGGGCGATGGAATGGCCTGCAACAGCAACGACTGCTGCCAGTGGCAGAAACAGGGAGTTGCTGTTGGGGCAGTGGCCAGCAGGGTGCAAGGCTCGTTCAAGAGCCGACGCAGCCGCTGGGTGCCACAACCCGTTTTTCGTGTCCGAGGAGAAAGCTACCGGGACGCGGCCAACATTGGGCGTGTCACGTCAGCAACACAAAACCCCGGCAGGGCCTGTTGAGCCTGCCGGGGTTTTCATCTGGAAAAGCTGAAAATCAGAGTGCTTCCACCATGGCGGCCACGATCTTCGTGGCGGTGGCAACGTACTCTGCGATGCTGAACTTCTTGACCACCAGCACCTCGTGGCCGTCCTCGTCGGCGTTGTCGCTCATGGCGCGCAGGATGACGCAGGGCACGCCGTTCTTGGCGGCGATCTGGCTCACGGCTGCACCTTCCATCTCCACGCAGTCCGGGGCGCACTTGGCCTCGATGGCGGCCTTGGTGGCGCTGTCGCCCACAAACAGGTCGCCGGTGGCGATCTTGCCCACCAGTGCCTTGACACCGGCCTCGGCACAGGCCTTTTCGGCGGCGGCGATCAGCTCCGGGTCACCGGTATATTCCTTCTGATACGGCGGGTTCTGGCAGATCATGTCCAGCTGGGCGTCGTGGTACAGCACGGTCTTGCCGATGACCACGTCGCCGATGCCGATCTTCGAGGTCATGTTGCCTGCAATGCCGGAGAAGATGATCTTCTCGGCACCGAACTTGGTGATGAGCACCTGGGTGGTGGCGGCGGCGTTGGCCTTGCCCATGCCGGCACAGCACACCACCACCTGCTTGCCTGCCAGCGTGCCCTTGTGGTACTCCACGCCGCCGTAGGGTTCCACGGTGACGTTTTCCAAGCGGGCACACAGCTGATCGACCTCATCGGGCATTGCGCCCATAATACCAAAAATCATAGAACTCTCCTTACACGTTGAACAGGAACTCGATGACGTCGCCGTCGTTCACGACGTACTCCTTGCCTTCGGTGCGCTGCAGGCCCTTGGCCTTGACGGCGGCGTAGTCGAAGTTGTTGGCTTCCAGATCCTTGTAGCCGATGACGCTGGCGCGGATGAAGCCGCGCTCAAAATCGCTGTGGATCTTGCCGGCAGCCTGCGGGGCCTTGGTGCCCTTGCGGATGGTCCAGGCGCGGCACTCCTTCTTGCCGTCGGTCAGGAAGGAGATCAGGCCCAGCAGGTCGTAGCTGGCGGTGATCAGGTTGTCCAGGCCGCTGGCCTCGATGCCCATCTCAGCCAGGAATTCCTTCTTCTCCTCGGGGGAGTAGTCGGCAATGTCCTCTTCGGTCTTGGCGCAGATGGGGATGTAGCGGGCGCCCTCTTCCTTGGCGCGGGCGGCCACCAGCGGAACATACTTATTGTTCTCGATGCCCTCCATCAGGTCATCCTCGCCCACGTTGCAGGCGTACAGCACCGGCTTTGCACTCAGCAGGCCCATCTCGTGCAGCACAGCCTGCTGCTCGGCGTCACCCTCGTCAAAGTCGAAGCTGCGGGCGGGCTTGCCGGCGCTCAGGTGGTCGGCAAGCTGCTGCAGCCAGGCGGCCTCGGCGGCGGCACCCTTGTTGTTGCCGCTCTTGGCGGCCTTGGCCATGCGGCCGGCGCGGTTCTGCACCACTTCCAGGTCGGACAGGATCAGCTCGTAGTCGATGGCGTCAATGTCGGAAATAGGATCCACGGCCTCGGCCTTGGAGACGTCCTCCACCACATGGATGATGTTGTCGTCGTCAAAGCAGCGCACCACATGCACGATGGCGTCGCACTCGCGGATGTGGCCCAGGAACTTGTTGCCCAGGCCGGCACCCTGGCTGGCACCCTTCACCAGACCGGCGATGTCCACGAACTCCACGATGGCGGGGGTCTTTTTGTTGGTCTGCCAGATCTCTGCCAGCTTGTCCAGACGCTTGTCCGGCACGGCCACGATGCCGCTGTTGGGCTCGATGGTGCAGAAAGGATAGTTGGCCGCCTCCGCGTTCTTGGTGGAGGTGATGGCGTTGAACAGGGTGGACTTGCCGACGTTCGGCAGGCCGACGATACCTAATTTCATTTTTATGATTTCTCCTTTTATGATGTAGATGATAAACAACTATATTGAACGGATATAAGTTGCTTTTTGCGAGAACTGAATTTGGCATTGGGTGGGAAAATTGGATTTACTCACCCTTTACTCACCCTTTTTGTGCTTCCTGTGCCTTTGCGAACTGCGCTACGGCCTTTTTCATGGAATCGTCTGTTACATGAACATAGCGGTTCATAGTGGTCGTGATACTGGCGTGACCCAGCAGCTTTTGCAGGACCTTGGGCTGCATTCCGCTCTCAATGGCGCGGGTAGCGTATGTATGGCGCAGAGCGTGCATACAGAATCGCTCGATCCCTGCATCGTCGCACAGCTTGTAGAGGTGAGTGTCATAGGAGCTGTTCTTGGCGGGCATTCCGGTGCGCCAGTTGATGAACACTAAATCACGCATAACCAATTTCCGCTTCTGACCAGTCTTACGATCCATAAAGGTCAGGACAGTGGACAGGTCTTTCGATTCCTTGCGGTATTCTCTGGTGTCATAGATTTCCCGCAGGATGTCGTAAGCGGTGTCGGTCAGAGGAATGGTGCGGTAGCTGGATTCCGTTTTCGGAGGGCCAGCACGCCACACGCCCTGCTTGTGACGATACTCCAAAGTTTTGTTGACGGTCAGAATATGCTTTTCCCAATCAATAGCATCCCATGTCAGACCGATCATTTCACCAGTGCGTAAGCCTGTTTCCAGAATCAGCGCATACTGAGCATAGTTATGGGAATGCTTGGCAGCATCCAAAAACTGTTTCTGCTCAGCTACGGTCAAAAAGTGGATATCATCAGGTGCACGAACGGGCTTTGTGTAGCGGACACCGTCCATTGGGTGTTTGGCAATGAGGTCGTTCTCTCTGGCGCTTTTGAAGAACGTACCCATTGTCATATAGGTCTGCCGGATGGTTGAACCGGCGTAGTCGTCCTCCATGGCGTTCAAAATCCGCTGACAGTCGATCTGCTTGACATCGCGCAGCAGCATAGAACCGATGAATGGCTGAATGTTGTGCTCGTATCGCTCCCGATAATTCCGAACAGTGTTCGGAGCACGGTTGCCAACGACATCCTTGACCCATTGATTGAACCATGCGTCCACCGTCATATTGGGCGATGCCACAGTCCGACCTTCAGGGTGTAAGCGTAGATAGAGCTGTTCCTGTCGCCAATTCTTGGCTTCTGGAAGGGTCTTGAAGCAGCGTTCCTCACGCTCACCGCGATAATTTCGGCAACGGGCATAGTACAGACCGTCTTTTCGCTGACCAAGCCCTTTTCCGAGTTGTTTTCCTTTAAGATTTTTGCCCATGTTTGTGGCTCCTTTCGAGATAAAAAGAGCCCACACAACACATTTTATTGTATCATGCGGGCGTAGTTTATGCAAGCCCTTCAGCGGGCGTTATAGGGTATCAGATGGCGTATTGCTCGTTCAAAAACTCCTCAAACTTCTTCCGCTTGATGAGTTTCTTAGCCCCCACGAACACAACGAACTTGCACCCATCCTGCAAGGCAAGCTCGGAAATGCGGTTTTGCCCTACACCAAAATAGGCAGCAGCCTCTGGAATCGTCAACAACCACTTTTCATTGAGCGGCACGAACAGGACGGACTTTTTGATGGATGTATCGGTGTTCGGAAAGGAAATCGGTTCCGAGTTGAGATCGGCTGCAAAATTGGAAGCAGCGGTGGACATGTTGATGTTGGTATGAGTGCTCATAGTGTTTTCCTCCTGAAATTAAAATTGAATGCGAAGCGGATTGCTTCATGATAAGCATATCTGCTTGAATTAGCGTACATTTTGCCTTATGGTGTGATAAGCGCTTGAAAGGAAATCTGCGCATCATCCTGTTGAATCAGTGAACTGAAATCCATGTTCGGGTAAGAAAAGGTTGCCGGTTGCACTTGTGCTGGTGGCCAAGAACAGTTATAATTACCATAATATGAGTTCATAGGAACGGATGTAAAAACGGCAGATCGAAGCAGCTGCATTTGCGGTGACTGACTTTGTTCTTGTGGAGCAGAAGATTCATCACGAAGATGCAGCGGTTCAATGGAAGGCTCCGAAGGCGAATCCGGCAGCAGAGGACAGGCGTTCTCCGTTACGGTTTCCGGTTTGCTGGGAGCGGCTTCTTCATCGTCACAGTCATCAAAAGCGTCCAACGGCAGAAGAAGGTCAATCTGCGCTGGGGGCAGGATCGGTTCTGTATCGGAAGGTACCGGAATCGCCAGCGGGCCATTGGCAGGAACGACATCCTCTGGTGACTTACTATGGACGACCAGTGGCTTGGTAGTCGGCGTATCAGAATCACCTACATAAACTGAGCCGGAGACCATAAACTCACCGACTTGAAGCCCTTTAAGCGTGGAAACTAACTTGGCTTTATCTTTCGTGCTGAGCAAGCTGGCACACATACGAACCTCTTCATCAGCTGGCTGGAAACACATCATATACTTGCATTGCTGAAGCAAAATCCGTTGTTCAGGCTTGAACACACGAATGCTCTGGGCAACCAGCAGTGCGTACAGACCTTGTTTGCGGCCCTCACAGAGGATTCGCCCCAATGCGTTGGAAGAGCGTAGCGTATAGTTGCTTAACTCGTCCAGATACAAAAAGGTAGGCGGAAAATCCTCGCAGGTGGCTTCTCGTAACAGTGCTGCAAAAAGCACCTCTTCAACGATGTGTTGCGTAGATAACGAAAACGAGCTCAAATCCAGCAAGGTGATGCCGGGAGAAAACTCTATGTCACCATCCTCAAAAAGCTTTTGTGCAAATAGGGGTGCCAAGGCGTTTTCCAAACCGGGCGCAGAGCGTGAATGAGAACTCTTGATCTCCTGATGCAGGTATTCCAGCACTTCATTCGGAGCCGGTGAAGCGCGAAGCACCTCTTTTAAAAGAGGCCGCAATAGCTGTTCTTGTGCATTCGACAGAGCGATAACGGATGTGATAGTATCAGCGAAAGATGCAGCCGCATCCGCTGGATTATCTGATGCCCCGAACAAATGCAGCTTGAGTGGCTTTTGAGATACGTCCTGACGATGTACATACGGTTCTAGTTCTACTGGAAAAGACACAGCGTGCCGGTGATCTATGACTACGATCCGAACACCTGACTCCAGCAGCCCCCTTATAATATCGTAGGAAAGAGTAGACTTTCCTACGCCGCTTTTTCCACAGATAAAAATGGAAGCGTTCCCTTCCTTGAGTTTTTCAACGATTGTAACGGCTTTTTGATAGGTAGAGCCTATTTTCAACTTCATGGTTCTGTCCCTCCTGTTTCAATCAGAATCTTCATATTCGGTTAAGCAACTGCACTTCAAAGTCAAGAGTCGAGCATCTACATAGGTTCCGCTGTTAATGCGAATCTTTTTGGCAGAGCTGAACTCAGAGAGCAGATGCTCACTTTGCAAACGCGAAATAACATCGGATGCACTATATCCCGGTGCATACTCATGGAGCAGAGACTTCAGCAAAGACCCTTTCAGAAGGAAAGCATCCTTTTTTTGGACGATGTCCCGTTCAGGGTCATAGCTGGAATCGACCTCTTCATAGCGTATAAAACGAATATCACCGGCTTCGCTTGCCGAAAAGAGTGCCTTGTGTAAAATTTCCTTTGCGTTGCAATCCAGCGAGCTGTCCCACTCGGATAAGCAATTATTGATGTATGCCTGACAGACCTCGTGTGTTGTTTGCGCTGAATCCGGCTGCTTAAGGAGTTTTAATGCCCAGCAAAGAACAGCGGATGAAACGCTTAGAAGTGCGATTTCATTCCGAAAGGCGCATTCTTCATCCAAGGAACCTAAAGCAGTTGTGTAGGATCGCTCAACGATGCGCTCAAAGGCATCTGGGTTGTGCTCAACAAGGGTACACAGCTTGCTAACAATTTCTGTCAGAGGCAGCGCGGCTGCATGGCCTTCCTCATGAGGCAAGAACAGACAGTGCTTCTGCTGCAACTCAGTAATGCCGTTCGTAGATACGATAAGGCACAGCGGAAAACGAGGCTCTGTTTTAGTCCGCGTAATCAGTGTTGCAAAGTTCGTTTTTGAACGGTAGTCGCCAACGGTAGCTGTGAGCATCGGATCGTCACCGGATATTGGAAGCAGGACATCGGGGCCGTGCTGATCGAGCATTTCATTGAAGTGCTTCGGTATATCGTCAGCGGTTATCCATGTTGGAACAACAGTATCATCGTCCCCAAAAGCAAAGAAACGATGAACGCCCTTAAATTTGTCAGGAATTCTGGTTTTGATAATCCCTAAAATTCCGGCTAAAACCAAGGAAAGCCGATTTGAGCGGGTGGTATCTACTGCTGGAGTAGCTAAAGCTTCTTTCAGCTGCGGCGTATAGAACCAGCAGCCATCCGCTGATTGATACCATCCAACAGGAGGCAGCAAGTACGGATGTTCAGTGTCCAAAATTGAACTGATGAAAGCCGCCAATAAATCTGCCCATTGTTTGCTATCGGCGGTATAGTAGAGGACACCACCAGCAGACATGAACTTCTTCAGCAGCTTCTTGGGACTAAAATCGTCTTTTTCCAGCCAGAGTTCACCGGGTGGCTTGTATGGAATGCGAAATGACACATAAATCCATTCGGTTGTTTTGTCACACTCGATCTTCTTTACAACAACTGCTTTGAAATCATAGCAGGGCGTGAATGGTCGCCGGATTGGTCGAGTGTCGTTCGGAACCCGTTTCTTAATGATCCAAGGGCGTTTGTAAATATCTACATCGAATCCAAAATTATCGAAGTGATTAAACTCGGCCAAGAACGCTTTTAGTTCAGCTTTTTGGGCAGGATCACTCTGTTGCCGAACTAGTCGATTGTGTACTTCTTGTCGGTAGGCCGCATCTCTGGCATCTATATCCATTTGATGCGTTTCCATGTCAATGAACTCCTGACCACTGCTGTCGATATAGGTACAGGCAGGTACAGAAGTAAAATCTCTGGGTGGATCGTGAACTCGATTTGAGACTATGAATTTGCTACTCATGGTAAAAACCTCCTTTTGTGAATATGTTTTCTTGTGGGCAGTCTGACCGTTCCATTGGCGTATGCTACCCACTATGAAATTATCAAGGTGCGGCACAGTAGGCGGTTATTCGTAAGAGATATCCGTCACTGTGGTGAAAAATATAGCAAAACCTAGAGCTGAATGAAAAGGGAAAAGTTGTCACAAAAAGCTGATTCTGTGACTTTCAAATAAAATGGTGTAATAATGTGAGAAAATGGAGGGCTGCATATGGAAAATCAAGAGGGATTGGAACGGCTTGTACTTTACAGAACGGAAGAGGAACTTCAAAGAGACTCCGTAATGGTGAGGTCATCCATTACAGACGATTATGATAGTGCTATAAAAGAGATTTTGCGTGGGGCATTAGGGGCGTATAGTCCATGGAGAAACTTTAGCATCAAGCAGAGCGATGTTGAAGATTTTTTCTATAGCAATGCGTTAACGTGTGCAT
>ENA-UEQS01000526-UEQS01000526.1-human-gut-metagenome-genome-assembly--contig:-NODE-526-length-29106-cov-9.573633_pt1 | contig 29106 bp, 17 predicted proteins | sample MGYA00242953_ERZ507953 | MGnify/ENA primary metagenome ERZ507953 (study PRJEB26167, sample SAMN06115474) | human gut metagenome | host: Homo sapiens | place: China:Jiangsu | collected 2016-07-06...
CACCCTCGTGATGCGGTTGGAGCGGTGCGACAGCCGCGAGGCGATCCGACGGCTGCAAAACGGTGAAAAAAGGGACGCCGGTTCCGTTTCTCTTTCACCGGGTGTTGGCGAGCGTCCAGCTGCCGGAGGTCCCTTGCCGGTCTTGCGTCCGGCCACCCTTCCCGCGTTCCGCATCCTCTCCGACGCTTCGCTCCGGCATCCGGCATTGGTCGGTTATCTCGCCTCGCGCGGCATCGTCCCGTCAGTCGCCGCGGCATTCTGCCGCGAGGTCCGCTACGAGGTAAACGGCCGCGCCTTTTTCGCCGTCGGGTTCCGCAACGATGCCGGAGGGTGGGAGCTGCGCTCCGCACGGTTCAAAGGCGGCTCCTCGCCCAAACATATCACCACCATCGACAACCGTTCCGATACGGTAATCGCCTTCGAAGGATTTATGGATTTCCTCGCTTATCTCTCGCTGAAATACCCCGAACGACTGCGCATCGACGCCGCGGTTCTGAACTCGGTCGTCAACCTGCCCAAAGCCATCCCGTTTCTCTCCCGGCATCCGGTGATTCACGCCTTCTTTGACAACGACGAAGCCGGGCGTAAAACGACCTCCGATCTGATCCGTCTTTGCCCCCGCAGCGAGGTAATCGACCAAAGGCATTTTTACAGCGGGCACAAGGACATAAATGACTATCTGATCGCCTGCATAAAAGACCGATCTAAGACCACGAAAACTATATCCGATAAGCAAGATCACTCTTGTCGGAATGATCTGCAAGCTCTGAAAGCGGAAAGGGCGGAAATTGAACCACCGTGTCGGAAAGGGGTAAAGATTTAAGGAAGGCAAGGTTGTGTTTTCGTAGACGAAAACTGCGCCTTCCCCGCTGGTCGGCGTAAAATCCCGCTGGTCTGAACAAAAAATGCTTAACCACTTATCATGGAAACACCGAAAAAAACATATGGCAAACAAGGCGGGCGCCCGAAAGTCGGCATCGGCCGCATCTGCAAATACGTCGTCAGCACACGGCTCAGCCCCGAACGGAAACTCCGATTCTCGGCCCTTTGCCGCGAGGCCGGGCAACCGCCGGCCGAAGTCCTGCGCCAGCTGATCGACCGAGGAACGGTAAGAGCACGGATCACCCGCGAACAACTGGATTTCATGGCCCAACTGAAAGGCGTCGCCCGGAATCTGAACCAGCTGACCCGGCTGGCCAATGCCAAAGGTCTGGCGGCTGTCAGGGCACGGCATGCGGCGATCGTCACGGCTATCGAAAAACTCCTGAAGCAGATATGCGATGGTCGGTAAGGTAATATCCGCTTCGTCCTTTTCGGGGACGGTGGGTTATGTGATGAAAGAAGAATCCCGGATCTTGGAAGCCGAAGGCATTATGCCTCCGGAAGTGAAGGACATGGTGCAGGACTTCAAAGACCAGACCTTATTGAACCCACGGCTGAAAAACACCGTCGGGCATATCTCGCTGTCTTTCTCACCCAAGGACGCTCCGCGGATGACCGACGCCCTGATGACGCAGATCGCAAAGGAGTACATGCAGAAGATGGGCATCACCGATACGCAATACCTATTGGTGCGCCATCTCGACCAGCCCCATCCGCACTGCCATCTGGTCTACAACCGGGTCGGGAATAACGGGCAGACCATTTCGGACAAGAACATCAAGATCCGCAACGCCAAGGTCTGCCGGGAGCTGACCGAGAAATACGGGCTATATCTCGCGCCGGGAAAGGACGACGTACGGCGGGAGCGGCTGCGCGAACCCGACAAGACCAGATACGAAATCCACGATGCGATCAAAAGGTGTCTGCCCCGATGCGCCGGATGGAAAGGGCTGGAGAAGCAACTGGAAAAACAGGGCATCGGCATCCGTTACAAGTATTGCGGTTCGACTGACCGCAAACAAGGGGTTTTGTTCTCGAAAAACGGCTTCGAGTTCTCCGGATCGAAGATCGACAGGGCATTCAGCTTTACGAAACTCGACAACCGCTTCAACCATATTCAACAGCAGACCCAGCACCGGGCCACGCTCCTCGGAAACCTCTCGACGGCGGCAGGCAATTACCGTTCGGCATTTGCAGGGCTGTTCGGCGATATGGGTAGCGGCGGCACGCGCGAAGAACCGCCGTCGGTAAACCTCGGAAAGGCAGGCGGGATTCCGTTGCCGCCGGCCGGTTCGCCCGGCGGGGTGTCGGCCGAGCAGTTGCAGCGCAAGCCGGGAGAAAGCCCCGAAGAGCATATAGCACGAATCACGGCGTTGCTCGATGCCGCGGCCGAAGCGATGGCGATAGCCGCGATGGAGCGCCGACGCAGGCTCGAAGAACAGAAAAGAAGAGCCAAAATGAAAATATAACCTTAAAACCGGAAAACCATGAACAACGAAAATAAGATCGACCTCTCGATCGAGATGTACGAAGACCTCAAAGAAACGCTCGTCAAGGCTGTCAAAAGCACCAAAGCCAACGCGGGTCTGGAGAATGCACAGCTGGAACGGATCGAGCGGCTGATAGAGGCCGCAGAGCTCTCGCAGGGGCAGATCGCACAGCTGCTCGAACGCCTGCAACGGCATACGGCCTTGCCGGGAGTAAAAACCGAGCAGGAGCGGGAATTTACCGACAAATACAACGCTCTGTTGGCGCAGTTAGCGGGTAGGCTGGAGGTGATCGACAAAGAGATCAGGCAGACACATACATTGATAGAGCAGGTGAGGCAAGCTGTCGAAGCAGCGGTAAAGCCCGAAAACCTGCCAGTGCGGGAGCACCGGCATACTTATACGCTCGATATCAGTTCTTCGAAAACATTTTTGACGATGTTCGTCATGCTGGGATGTATTTTCCTGCAAGGCGCATTCATTTACCGAATCTCAGAGAATAATCGGCTGTTAGCTGCGAACGACCTGAAATACCGCTACGTGAAAATGCGTGGTGAGATCAAAGAAAAGGAGCTTATGGAGTTGGAAACGATATTCAGGGATGAGCAGCACACGGCCATACGCGATACCGTCCGAAACCAAGTTGAACGGTACAAAGAAGCCGTAAGGCGGCGGGCAGAACAACTAGAGCGGGCTGCAAGCAAAGAGCGCAAAGCGAAAAAGCTACTTGATGATGCAGCACAGTTGCGGGGAAAATAATTTATTTTCCCCGCTATAATGATTCGTTAATTTTGATTGACCACCTCCATGTTGTTTTGAAAATCAAGCAGTTGTGTTAATCTTGGATTTGTGGGCGTAAATGGTTTGGAGTCAATAATATAGGGGCGAACTTTTGCGTTTTAAAAATACGCATAAAAAAGCCCCTGTTCTTGAAAAGAACGAGGGGCAAAGGATTTTTTGAGGGGGCTGTGTGGGCCCCGGCATGATTGCCGTCCGCAGGCATCGCCCGTTATTTCAGCTTGCAGAGTTTGCGGTCTGCGTCGGTTGCCTCGCGTATGGAGATTGCAAAGCCTCCGCCGCGCGCCATCTCCACGTCGAGTTCCGTGCGTTGTCTGACCTTCCCGGTGCGGATGACATATGCCTGCGGATTGGTCTGGTAATCGGCATCGGGGGCATCGGCGTAGAGCGTCGCCACGTACTCCTTACCGGGATCGAGGTAGTCGAACGGGAGCGTCACCGTACGTCGGTTCTCGTCCGTCACGCCGCCCACGAACCACTCGCCCGTGTCTTTGGCCTTGCGCGCCACGACGATGTAGTCGCCCGGTTCGGCCAGCAGGTAGCGGCTCTCTTCCCAGTCCAGTGCGACGTCCTCGATGAAACGGAACGCATCCATGTATTTCTCATAGTGCTCGGGCAGGTCTGCCGCCATCTGCAGCGGCGAGTACATCGTCACGTACAACGCCAGCTGGTTGGCGAGCGTCGCGTTGACGTGCGAGTGGTTGCCGGGGTTGACCTCCGCGACGTCCATCACGAAGATGCCGGGCGTGTAGTCCATCGGGCCGCCCTGCAGGCGCGTGAAGGGCAGGATCGTCACATGGTGGGGCTTCGAGCCGCCGAACGCCTGGTACTCCGTGCCGCGTGCCGACTCGTTGCCGATCAGGTTGGGGTAGGTGCGGCAGAGGCCCGTCGGGCGCACCGCCTCGTGGGCGTTGACCATGATCTTGTGGTCGGCGGCCCGGCGGACGGCATAGAGGTAGTGGTTGTTCATCCACTGCCCGTAATGGTGCTCTCCGCGGGGCAGGATGTCGCCCACGTATCCGCTCTTGACCGAGTTGTACCCGTATTTGTCCATCAGGCGGTAGGCCGCTTCCATGTGGCGTTCGTAGTTGCGCACCGAAGCCGACGTTTCATGGTGCATCATCAGCCGGATGCCTTTCCCGTGCGCATATTCGTTCAGTGCGGCGATGTCGAAATCGGGGTAGGGGGTCACGAAATCGAAGACGTAATCCTTCGTGTGCCCGAACCAGTCCTCCCAGCCGACGTTCCAGCCTTCGACGAGCAGCTGGTCGAACCCGTGTGCCGCCGCGAAGTCGATGTACCGCTTCACGTTCTCGTTCTCGGCGCCGTGGCGGCCGCTGGGTGTGCACCGGGCGTAATCCGTCACGCCGAGCTGTACCGACGGCACGTCGCGCGTATAGGCCCAGTCGCTCTTGCCGGTGATCATTTCCCACCATACGCCCATGTATTTCACGGGCTTGATCCACGAGGTGTCGTCATAGGCGCACGGCTCGTTGAGGTTCAGGATCAGCTTCGAGGCGAGGATGTCGCGGGCGTCGTCCGAGACCGTCACCGTGCGCCACGGGGTATGGCAGGGCGCCTGCATGTAGCCTTTCCACCCCTGTGCGTCGGGCGTAAGGTGCGAGGTGAAGATGAAATTCCGGTCGTCCAGGTCGAGGTGCATGCACGCATAGTCGACCAGCGCCGCTTCGTGGATGTTGATGTAGAGCCCGTCGTCGCTCTTCATCTGCAGGGCCGTCTGTACGCCCGTGGGCGAGAAGGGCGTCTGCGACGAGTTGGGCGTGATGGCGCCGGGCATCAGCTCCCATATCTGTGAGAGCTTCGATTCGGTGTAGTCGTACTCCTGCGTGTCGTAGTCGCCCGGGATCCAGAACGCCGTGTGGTCGCCCGTCATGGCGAACTGTGTTTTCTCCTCGCCGATGACGAAATAGGTCAGCGACTCCTGTTCGGGGAATTCGTAGCGGAATCCGAGCCCGTCGTCGTAGAGCCGGAAGCGGATCGTCATGTCGCGGCCTGTCGCGGCCTGCCGCAGCGTGACGGCCATTTCGTTATAGCGGTCGCGGATCTCGGCCTGCTCGCCCCATACGGGACGCCATGTCTGGTCGGACTCGCTGCGGGCCACCTGCCCGAGGGTGAACCCGTCGTAGAGCGATACCGGGCGCCCTGGTTCGCCCTTGCGGATTTCAGCCCCGAATTCCAGCTTCGGGGCTTCGCCACGCAGTTCGAGCCCCATGCCGCTGGGCAGGATCACGGGGCGCTCCTTGTAATCGAGCGTATAGGTGGGGCGGCCTCCATCCGCCAGGCTGAATTCCAGGCGGAGGCGGCCGTCGGGCGAGAGGAGCGTCTCCTGTGCCGTGCAGGCTGCGCCGGCCAGCAGCGCAGAGATATATAAAAATATTTTCTTCATGGTTCGGTCTTGTTATTTACGTTTGAATTCTACGATCAGCGCCTGCCGCGGGCCGACCGTGGTGGTATCGTCCACCTCCGTGGCTTCGCCCGTCAGGACGTTGCGCCCGTCGCTCAGCCCCGAGGCGATCTCGGCATAGTGCGACCACGGCACCTGTTTCTTGCCCCGCGAGTTGTTGATGAAGACGAATACCGCGTCGGTGTCGTCATAACGGAAATAGGCGTAGGTGTTGTCGCGCGAGAGGAAGTGCATCGTGCGGCCGTTGTGGATCACGGGCTTCGACTTGCGCCATTGGAAGAGCCGCTGCGTGTAGTCGAAGAGCCCCGCCTGTACGGCATCGCGCTGCGCCGGGTCGAACAGGTTCACCGCGTCGCCCTCCCAGCCGCCGGGGAAATCCACGCGCAGCCCGCCGTGTCCCTGCGAGAGGTCTTTCGAGGTGAACATCATCTCGTCGCCCGAGAATATCTGCGGGATGCCGCGCATCGTGGCCAGCATCGCCATCGAGAGTTTCAGCCGGTCGGGGTTTCTGCGTACGATGTCGCCGATGCGGTCGGTGTCGTGGTTGGCGACGAAGATCATCATTTTCGACAGGTCATGGTAGACGAAATCGTGCGACAGGCAGTCGTAGACGCGCGTCATGCCCTCGCCCCAGCGGAGCGAGTCGGTGGGCAGCGCCCGGCAGATGGCCTCCTGCAGCGGGAAATCCATGATCGACGGCAGGTGCGAGTCGAAGCCGTCCTTGTTGGGATTGCCGCCCTGCCAGTATGCCAGTTGGGGGATCGACGACGTCCAGCATTCTCCCACGATGTTGAAACCGGGGTATTCCCTGCGTACGGCCGCGCACCACTCGCTCATCGGCACCTTCTCGTTGTAGGGGTAGGTGTCGACGCGGAACCCGTCCAGGCCGGCATACTCGATCCACCACACGGCCCATTGCTTGAAATATTGCAGCACGTAGGGATTGTCGAGGTTCATGTCGGGCATCGACGGCACGAACCAGCCGCTCTCCTGCAGGTCGAGGTCGTAGCGCGAAGCGTTGGGATCCATGTTCGTCGAGAAGCAGACGTTCGTCCCGGTGTATTCGGGGAACTGGTGTATCCAGTCCCTGAAAGGCAGGTCTTTCATCCACCAGTGGCCCGTGCCGCAGTGGTTGGTGACGATGTCCATAATCACCTTCAGCCCGTGGTCGTGGGCTTTGCCTACGAACTCCCTATACAGTTCGTTCGAGCCAAACCGGGGGTCTATGCGGTAGTAGTCGCCGCAGGCGTAGCCGTGGTACGAACCTTCGGGTTCGTCGTCCAGCAGCAGCGGCGTGGGCCATACGGCCGTGGCGCCCAGCCCTGCGATGTAATCCAGGTGGTCGATCATCCCCTGCAGGTCGCCCCCGTGGCGGCCGAAGAAGGCGCTGCGGTCGGCGCGCTCCCGCGTGTGGGGCGTCGAGTCGTTCGACGCATCGCTGTTGGCGAAGCGGTCGGGCATCAGGAGGTAGATCATGTCGGCCGTGGTGAAACTCCTGCGTGCGACCGAGCCTTCGGCGCGTGCCGCGATCTCATAGGGAACCTTGAACTGTCGTTCCCCCTGCGAGAATACGAGGTAGTAGGTGCCCGGCTCCGCGTCGGGTTGCACCTCCACGTCCACGAATAGGTAATTAGGACTGTCGGCCTTGTGGCGGGCCTTCACCCCGACGCCCTGTCCGCCTTCGATGCGGACGTCGTATGCCGCGATGCCGGCCCCGTTGACGAGCAACTGGAGCGGGGTCTGCATTCCCGTCCACCACGAGAGGGGTTCGACGCGGGTAACCTCGCCCGAGGCGTCTGCCACCGAGGCGGGGTCAAATGCGGACTGTCCTGTCCCTGTGCAGGAGAGCAGTCCGGCTGCTGCGAGTGTCATGAAAAATCGGTTCAAAATATTGTCGTTTGTAAAGTTAGCAAAAAATCGGTTTCCAGCGATTCCCGTTTCGCCCGGGGCATCCTTGTGCTTCTCATGCGCATCCCCGTGCTTCTCTGATGGTTTACTGTCTATTCCCGTCGGGTGCTATCGGGTTCCCGGCGCTGTTTCCGCGCATCCCCGGCGCATGTCCGCAACCCTTATCTCCTGTCTTGTGCGAAGACCAGCCACTGCCATGCGGGAAGCACGGTGCGGGTGCCGCCCGTGTATTCCTTCCCGGTGAAGAACTCGCGGCGCGAGCCCTCGAACGGCAGGTCGAATGCGACCTCCTCCGCGCTGAGGTTCGCAGCGACTGTCACCTCGTTGCCGCCGGCCGTGCGGGAAAACAGCATCAGGCCGTCGGGTGTTCGTTCGCCGAGCGGGTATGCGGCCTGCCCGCCGCGTTCTCCGGCCGCGAGCGCCGGGTTCTCGTGGCGCAGCCGGATCAGTGCGGTGTAGAAATCCGTAAACCCGTTATGTTCCCACGCGGGTACGGGGTCTTTCTCGAAGAACTCGAAGCGGTGGTCGAACCCCATCTCCTGTCCGGTATAGACGAGCGGCTGCCCGTTGGGCAGCGTGAAGGTCAGCAACGCCATCACGCGTGCCGCGTCGCCCATGCGCTCGAATTCCGTCCCGGCCCACGAGTTTTCGTCGTGGTTCGAGGTGAACATCAGGCGGAACGCCTCGCGCGGCATGGCAGCGGCATCCCTGGCGACGTAGGCACGCAGGTCTGCGGCGCTTTTGCGTCCCTGTGCGATGTCGTTCAGCAGGTGGTGCAGTTCCCACGCATACGAGGCGTCGAACGCCCCGTCGTGCAATGCGGGGGCTTCGCCCTCGGCGAGCAGGTAGATGCCGGGGTACTCCTTCCGCAGTGCGGGCAGCGTCTGCTGCCAGAAGTCGATGGGTACCTCGCACGCCATGTCGCAGCGGAATCCGTCGATGCCGCGGTTGAGCCAGAAACGCATGGCGGCCGCCATTGCGGCACGCATGTCCGCGTTGCCGTAGTCGAGCTTGGCGATGTCCGTCCAGTCGTACTGCACGATGGTGTTGCCCAGCGAGTCACGTACATACCAGTCGGCCGGGCGCTCCTCGATCCAGCGGGCATCGGGCGAGGTGTGGTTGGCCACCCAGTCCAGGATCACGCGCAGCCCGAGTCTGTGGGCTTCGGCCAGGAACCGGTCGAAATCCTCCAGCGTGCCGAATTCGGGGTTGACGGCTTCGTAGTCGGAGATGGCGTAGTACGAGCCGAGGGTTCCCTTGCGCTCCTTGACGCCGATGGGGTAGACGGGCATCAGCCAGACGACGTCCACGCCCATCTCTTGGAGCCGGGGCAGGTGGCGTGCGGCCTCCGCCAGCGTCCCTTCGGGGGTGTACTGGCGCACGTTCATTTCGTAGACGACCGAGTTGTAACTCCAGTCGGGGTGGGCGGCCGGTTGCTGCGGCCGTGTGCCGCAGGCAACCAGTACCATTGCGAGAAGTAATGCGGGCAAGCGTTTCATGGCGTGTCGTTTAGAGCGTGAATACCACCGACGACCAGGCGCCCATGAGCAGTTTCGACGAAGCGTCGCCGCGCTGAAGTTTCACTTCACCTGAGACGCCTACGGCCTTGTCCGGTTGGTCGGTAAGGGTCAGTATCTGTGTCTCCTGGCCGAAGTTGTGCACGACGAGCATCCGTTCGCCGTCCAGTTCGCGGTACCAGGCCGCGATGGATTGCTGCGAGGTGTTGCCGTCGTTGTAGACCGGGTGTTTGACCATCTTGCCCTGCGCCAGCACGGGATAGGTGTTGCGCAGCCGGGCGAACGTGCGGTAGAGGTTGAGCAGCGAACCGTCGTCGTCGGCCTGCGCCTCGACCGAGATTGCTGCGGTCAGCATCTGCATGTCGATCTTGCCCGAGAGGCTTCCCGAAGCCAGTTCGTTGCCCGCCTTGTCCCACAGGATCGGGGTGCGGACATATTCGTCGCCGTTGGATTTGGTGCCCCAGTACCCGAGCTCTTCGCCCTGGTAAATGTAGGGTGCGCCCTGCGCCGTGAGCAGTACGGCGGCCGCCACCTTCATCTTTTCGACGGACTGCCCCAGGTCGGAGCCCGTGCGATCCTCGTCGTGGTTCGAAAGTTTCGTGGCTTCGATGTAATCGCTGCGGTACTGTGCGTAGAGGGGCTGCACGTCGAGGATGTCCTTGACGAAATAGCATCCGATGCCGTTTTGCAGCGCCCATTTGAGCTTGTACCAGAACGTGAATTCGAACAGTGCCGGCAGCCCCCGGTAATAGGGTGCCGCCTTGTCCGCTTCGTCGAGCATCTCGCCCACCATGTAGAAATCGCCCTCTCCGCCGGCGGCCTTGTAGGTCTCGTTCATGCGGTCGTAGAATTTCTTGAGGAACGTGGGGTTCTCGTCGTTGTAGGCGTTGTGGTAGATGTGCTTCACGGCATCGAGGCGGAACCCGTCCACGCCCATGCGTACCCACTTGTCAGCCGCTTCGGCGACGGCCTTGAACGCCCTGGACTGCTCGGCCTCGGCGGCTTTGCCGTAGTTGAGGTCGGCGAATGCCGCCGTCCAGAAGTGCGAATGGTACATCGTCGGCAGCGAGAACTGCACGTTGGCCGGGTCGGCCGAGCGGTTCGACATCAGGGTGAAGGGCTCCCCGAACCGGATGATCGTCCGGTTGTCCGGGGCGCCGTATTTGGTGCCTGCGGCCCACGACGTGGTCGAGGTGCGGACGAGGAATCCCCAGTCGGAATCGAAGTCGAGCGTCAGTTCGTAACTGTTGCCGCCCCTGGCGTAGAAGCGTTTGCTCGTGCCGTTGCCGAAATAGAGGTATTTGTCGTCCGCGCCGCCCTGCGTATTGTCCGCATCCGCGGCATCGGTCGTTTCGGTAACGGTCACCGTCGGGCTGTCGGCATTTGTCCAGTCGAGCACGAACTTGAAGCGCCCGGCGGCACCCGCCCCCGTGTCGGTCGAGAACCATTGTCCGGCATCGTAGCCTGCGGCGCCTTCCGTGGCGATCTGGTCGATCCGCCCGGCCGCGATGTCGGCCTGCGGGTCTTCGGAGAAGATATAGCGGTCACGGTAAGGGCTCCCTTCGGACGCGGCGGCCGATTTGAACCACGGGTGGTCTTTGCCCGTATGGTTGAGCACGTAATCCAGGTAGACCCGGATGCCGCGGGCATGGGCCGCGTCGATGAATGCCCTCAGGTCGGCGTCCGACCCGAAGGCGGGGTTGACCGCCTCGTAGTCGAGCACGTCGTAACCGTGGTACGAAGCCGCCGGATGGATCGGTGAGAGCCACACGGCCGAGGCGCCGAGTGCGTCGATGTAGTCGAGCCGCCGGGTCAGCCCCGGCAGGTCGCCCACCTTGTCGCCGTTGCCGTCGGCAAAGCTGTATACCAGCAGCTGGTAGCTTATGTCGGCGCGTTTGCGGTTGTCCCACGCATCGGGCTGGGCGACGACCTGCTCACCCTCGAAATCCTGGGAGGCATCGCCGCTCTGTGTCACGGTGACGACGACCGGATCGCAGCCCGGGGCGGTGAAGGTAAGCGTCGCGGAGCGTTTCGACGACTCGTTTGCGATCGCCGTGACCGCGAACGACGTGGAGGTTTTGCCCGATGTGAGGGCCGGTGTGCACCATGCGGTATTGTCGCTCTGCGTCAGCGACCACGCGCCCGCATCGGTGCGCAGGTCGAGCAGCCGGCTGCCGCCTGCGGCTTCGAATTCTATCTCCGTGGGGGTCACGGAGAGCATACTGCCGCCGGTATCGCCGGTCTTGTCGTCGCTGCACGACACGGATACGGAAAGTACGAGTGCCAGCAGCAGGAAAAGAAATTTTTTCATAGCGGAATCTCGGTTAAAGTTCGTTTCGGGGCCTGCCGTCCGGTCAGGGACGGCAGGCCAGAAACGGGACGGCAATCTCTGTGTGCCGTCCCGTGAAAGGGTGGCCGTTATTCGGCCTCTGCCGGGGTCTTGCCCTCGGACATGATGTATATCTGCGAATTCGCGAGGTCGAAATAGATGTCGTAGGTGCCGTCGAGCTGGACTTTCATGTTCTGCGAACCGCCGCTGGTGATGATGTCGACGGCCTTGTTGATGTCGACCGCACCGCCCGACGCCGTGCCGTAGTTCTTGGAGTCGTCCCAGGCGTTGTTGAAGCGGATCTTGAACTCGCTGGCGGTGGTCAGGGCTACGCCTTTGCGAACGAGGTAGGCGCCCTCCTCGCTCATGGAGAAGTCGCCCAGGTCACCCCATCCGGTGATGTTGCCGACCAGTCCCCATGTGTCGGCGACCAGCTCGGGCTTGGCGCCTGCGGCCATCACGTAGGCGCGTCCCGCCTCGGGCAGCAGCCAGTAGTCGTACGTGCCGGCTTCGGCGATCACGGCATTGACCTTGTCGGCGGAAACCTTGAAGGCCGAGCCGATCGTGCAGGTGTAGGGGCTGCTGCCGGCGAATGCGGCGTCGGCCCCGATCCACTGCGACTCGTCGCCGCTCTTGAAGAGGAATTCCGAGTTGGCGGCTACCTCGACCCCTGCGGCCTTGTAGGCCACGATGTTCGAGCTGGCGCTCTCCATGGCCGTCGGGCCCCAGTCGGGGGTTGCGACGGTCTGGCCGTGGATGTACCAGTCGGCCTTTTCCGGCCCCGGGTCGGGTTCTTCGCCGCCGCCCGTGCCGTAGTCGCCGGCATTGAGTTCGTAGGTGATCTCCGCAGAGTTGTTCAGGGTTGCGTATACGCGGTAGTTGCCCGCCGTGGCCTTGATGTTGTCGCCGTTTTGCGAAAGGCGTCCGTCCGCCCCGCCGAAGTTTATCGCCCAGTCGTTGTCCGCACGGAATTTGAATTCCCCGGCGGTCAGTGTGACGTCGACCCAGAAACGCTGTTTTTGGGTGTCGAAATTCATCTCCGTGTCGGTGTCCCAGCCGCCCGGAGTGGCATCGCCGATAATACCCATCGAGTTGAACGACAGCTTGTTGCTTAACGTTAATGTCGAGCGGTCGAATACGAAGCGGTAGAAGCGCTTGGAATAGACCATGATGTTTCCGGAACCGCCGCTGGAGATCAGCGTGATCGACGGGGCTTCCGTTTCCGGTGCCGCAGCATCACCGTCGGTGCCCCAGTTGCAGGCATCGTTCCAACCGGCTTCGCCGCTCAGTTTGAAGCCGTTGGCGGCTTTTTCGCCCAAGTCAACGATAGCTTCGTAGGTGACCTCGTCGCCGGAGAAACAGAACAGTCCCTGTGCGTTGTCGAAATTCCAGCCGCAGTAATCGCCGATTACCCAGACCTGGGGATAGGTACGCTCGGCCGTCGTCACGGTCATGCGGACGGTGGCGGGGGCGGAGTAGAATTTCTCGAAGTCGGTGCCGATCGTGGCGCTGATGTAGAAATCCACGTCCGTAGGTTCGCCCGAGGGAACCCCCAGGCCGCCGTCTTCCACGGACAGCGCAAGGATGTTGTTGAGGCTTTCATAGGTCTGTTCCGACGAGGTGCCGTTCATACCCGTGAAGAGCACCAGTTTCGCACCGTCGTTGTACGAGGCTTCGATCGAGTAGTTGATCTGGGTGCGGACGCCGAAGTCGGCGGCGTCCCAGGTGAAGGTCTGCGTCGAGCCCATGTTGTCGGGCGTAATGACGATCTCCCCGGGCAGCGCATGCAGCACGGGCGCCACGACCTTGTCGGGGTCGTAGGCCTTTACCTCGTCGAGCTTTTGGCAGGCGGAGAGGAGTCCCGTCGCAGCCGCCAGCATCATCGCATATCGTGTAATTTTCATAGTCGTACGATTTTTAGGGTTGGTTATTTATCGGTTGCGTTTCCGTAGCCGGGATTCTGGTGCAGTTCGGGGTTGGAAGCGAGCTCCGACGAAGGGATGGCAAAGATTTTCATGTAATCATCGAACCCCTGTCCGGTGAAGGTGCCGCCCTTGTATGTCCAGAGGAACGACGGGGTGGTGAACTTGCCGTAGCGGATCAGGTCGGTGCGGCGGTGCCCCTCCCACATCAGCTCGCGGGCACGCTCCTCGAGTAGGTAGTCGGCCGTGACCGACGAGGGGGCCGATACCCCGGCACGGTTGCTCAGCTCCTGGAGTTTCGGCAGCGCGGTGTTGGCCTGTCCCAGGTTCATGCAGGCCTCGGCGTAGATCAGGTAGATCTCGCCCAGGCGGATCATCGGGAAGTCGATGTCGCTGTATGCCTTCGATGCAGCCGTGGCAAGGAATTCGTCGTTGGTCATGTCGTGGGGGATATTGTTGAACTTGAGGCAAGTCCACCCGTTGAGGAAGACATAGAGCGCATCGTTCATTGACTCCTGGCGGCCTTTGATGTAGAACATTCCGCCGCGTTTGTCACTGACCGTATATTCGCCCGTGGTGTAGTCCGCGTTGCGGGCGTTGAAATATTTCTGCACGTATTCGTAGGGTACGCGGATGCCGGCCCAGCCGTTGTTCACGCCGTTGATCTTCTGTTCGGCCGTCACGTCGGTGGCGGCGATGGCTGCCAGCGTCAGGTACGACGTGCCGCCGTAGGACTGCGTCTGCTCGGCGTCGTATGCCACGCCGAAGATGATCTCCTTCAGGGCGTCGGCGTTCTCGCCGTTGTCGCCGCGGAAGAGGTCGGAATACTCCGGGCAGAGCGAGTAGCCCATGCCGAAGATCGCTTCGCAGGCGGATTTGGCCTCCGTCCACATCGGGGTGCCGGCATAAACCTCGGCATTGAGGTACATGCGGGCCAGCAGGCCGTTGACCGCACCCTTGTCGGCACGCGGGTAGTTCGAGCGTGCGGCAGGCATCGCGCTTTCGTCCGAAGCCAGGTCGGTCAGCTCCGAGATGCAGTAGTCAAAGACATCCTTGCGCGAGGCCTGTTTGGGGTTCACACCGCCGCCGAAGGGCGAGGTCTCGGTCGTAAACGGCACGTCGCCGAACACGTCGAGGGCGATCCAGTAGAAATAGGCGCGCAGGAAACGGGCCTCGGCACGGAAGCTCTGGATCCTGGCGGCCAGTTCGCTGCTCACGCCGCGGTCGGAGAGTTTGTCCGAGGCGGTCTGGCGCAGGTACTCGTTCACGTAGGCGATGCCCTGCAACGTACGTACGTAGACGGCGTAGGTCGCGTCGTTGTCGGCGTCGGACCACGTGTCGGTATTCATGGCGCGTACCCAGGCGTCGTTCTCCCAGGCGCATTTGCAGGCGTCGGCCGTAACCTCCTGGATCGTCCAGAATGCGCGGATGAGCTCCGAGGCGCCGCCGTCGCTGACCTGCAGGTCGGTGGTGTCGTTCGAGACGAAATTGAAATAGAGTTTGGTGAGCCCGGCCAGGTAGCCGTTCTCGTCTTTCCCGTAGACGGTCTCCGAGGTCGAGTCGGACGGGTTGAGGGGCAGGGTGTCGAGATCCCCGATGCACGAAGTGAGCAGCATCGTTGCGCCTGCCGCCGCCAAGGCGAAATGTTTTATGTCGATTTTCATGGTTCGTTCGTTTTTAGAAGTTTACATTCAGACGCAGCGAATAGGTGCGCGGGCGCGGCCAGATCGAGCCGTCGATGCCGTTGACGCCCGGTATTTCGGGGTCTACGCCGCTGTAATCGGTGATGACGAATACGTTCTGCACGCCGAAGGCGACGCGCATCGAACCCTTCCAGTTGCCGATCTTGTTGAACGTGTAGCCGAGGTTGATGTCGTCCATGCGGAAGAACGAGGCGTTTTCGAGGAACATGTCCGAATACCACTGCTCGCCGCTGTTGGCCTTCGTAAAGCCGGTCTTCTTGACCAGCCGTGCGAAGTTGGGCAGGTTGCCGGCGTTGATGTCGATGTTGGACGTCGAGTTGGCCGAGGCGAAGTCGTTGAAGACCCAGTTGCCCGCCGAACCGTGGCCGTTGAAGCCGAAGTCCCAGTTCTTGTAGCTCAGCTTGAGGCTGATGCCGTAGAAGAAGTCGGGGTTGGGGCTCTTGTCGGTCACGTAACGGTCGGCCTGTGTGATCTTGCCGTCCTTGTCACGGTCGACCAGCGCGTTCTGGATCGGATTGCCGTCCTGGTCGTATACCTGCTGGAAACAGTAGAAAGTGTAGGGCGCATAGCCTACCTTGTGGATCTGGAGCAGGTTACCCGTGCCCTTGGTGATGCTTCCCGTCTGGATGTTGTAGTCGGGGTCGTCGGTGTTGTTGAGCTTGGTGAACTCGGTGTGTTGGAACGTGCCGTTGAAGCCGACCGTGAGGTTCCAGTCCTTGGTCTGCACGGGGATGAAATTCAGGTTGAATTCCACGCCCTTGTTCTCCATCGAGCCAATGTTGGTGAGCACCGTGTTGCCGAAGTTCGAGCCCATGGGGGTGATGACGTTGTTCAGGAGGTCGTCCGTCTGACGCAGGTACCAGTCGACGCTGCCGTTGATGCGCCCGCCGAGGAACCCGAAGTCGAGGCCGACGTTGTAGGTCGTCGTGGTCTCCCATTTGATGTTGGGGTCGTAGGCGCCCGGCGTGAGGTAGAACATGTGGCCGGCGCTGCCCATGTAGTAGGTCTTGTAGACGTCGGTCGACATGTAGTAACGCGCCAGGTAGGGGTAGTTGGAACCGATCTCCTGCTGGCCGGTCTGTCCGACGCCGACGCGCAGCTTGAGGGCCGAGACGGCACGCGAATCCTTCAGGAAATTCTCCTCGGCGATGTTCCACGCAAAGGCGCCCGAAGGGAAGAGGCCCCAGCGGGTATCCTTCGAGAAACGCGAAGAGGCGTCGTCGCGCAGCGTGAAGGTGAAGAGGTATTTCGAGGCGATCGAATAGTTCAGGCGTCCGTAGAACGAGAGCAGGTAGTTCTCCTGGCGGTTGAACGGGTAGCGCGAATCCTCGCCCTTCTGCTCGTGCGTCTCGTTGAAATAGGATACCGAGTGGTCGGAGCTGTAGAAATGCTGCCACGAATAACCGGCCATCACGTCGAGGTGGTGGATGCCCCACTCCTTGTTGAAGTTGGCGTAGAATTCGAGCAGCTGGTTGCGGCGGAAGTTCGTCGTCCACGAATACTGTCCCCAGCCGCGGGCCTCGGTGTCGGTGTATGCCTGGAACGAGCCGGGGTTCACGCCGTCGTAGGTCTTGGCGCTCGATACGTCGAGGCCGAGGTTGAGGTTGAAACGCAGCGCTTCGAAGCCGTGAACCTTATAGTCGATCTGGGCGTTGCCGATGAAACGCTTGGCACGCGCCGTATTGTCGCGGTCGTAGAGCTGCGAGAGCGGGCCCGCACCCAGCAGGGTGTTGGGCGTGAAGTCCTCGCCGCGGCCCGATCCGTAGTTCCAGTATCCGTTGGTGGTCGTGTAGTCGATCGAGCCGTCGTCGTTGCGGAAGTAGGGGTCGATCGTGGGGTTGAAGAAGGCAGCCGAACCCACCACGCCGCCCGAAGCGTAGCGCTGCGACGTGACGACGCCCTTGGCGTTGAGGTTGACCGTGAGGTGCTTGTCGAAGAAGTTGGGCGAGAGGCTCAGGTCGAGCGTCCCGCGTTCGTATTTCGATGTTTCGAGCGTACCCTGCTGGTTGGTGTAGCCCACCGATGCGCGGTAGGGCATCCTATCGTTGATGTTGCCGATCAGGCTGACGTTGTGGTCATGCGAAATGGCGGTGCGGAAGACCAGATCCTGCCAGTTGGTGTTCTTGTCGCCGAGCATCGACTGTACCTTGTCGCCCGTGGTCGTACCTGCGGGATACACCTGGTCGATGTAGGTGCGGAACTCGCCGGGGGACATCACGGGCAGCTCGTCGGAGTTGGTCTGGACGCTCACGCTGCCGCTGTACGATACGCGGGGCGTGTTGCCGCGCCCCTTCTTGGTGGTGACGAGGATGACGCCGTTCGAGGCGCGCGAACCGTAGATGGCCGCCGCCGAAGCGTCCTTGAGCACGGTGAAGGATTCGATGTCGTTGGGGTTGATCGTCTCCAGCGGGTTGGCCATACCCTTGCCGCCGTCGACTGCGATGGGTACCCCGTCGATCACGATCAGCGGGTCGTTCGAGGCGTTGAGCGAAGCCGCACCGCGCACGCGGATGGTGGCGCTCGATCCGGGGCCGCCGTCGCCGGGGATGATGTGTACGCCCGGAACCTTGCCCTTGAGCATGTCCTGCGTGGAGACCACGGCTCCGCGGTTGAACTCTTCGGCCTTGATTGCCACGACCGAACCGGTCATGTCGTTCTTCTTGACCGAACCGTAGCCGATCACCACCACGTCGTCGATACCCATGGCATCCTCTTCGAGCGTGAGGTGCGCCAGCAGCGACGAACTGGCCACCAGGCTGACGGTCTTGTAACCGACATAGCTGACTTCGATGACCGATTCGGGGCCGGCGGCGCGGATGGCATAGTCGCCGTCGATGCCCGTCGAGACGCCGTTGGTCGTGCCCTTTTCGACGACGGTAGCGCCCAGGATCGGCATTCCGGACTTGTCGACAACTACGCCTTTAACCTCATAACCAGCGTTTTGCGCCAGCGTGAGGGGGGGGGTAAATTGACATATGAGCAAGATACCCGCACACATAGTTAAAAATCGTTTCATAAGAATTTTGGTTAGTTTATAAGTTGATTTTATGGATTGTAGGTCATTGGGCCTTGTGTTCTTTGACCAGGAAGACCGACACGGCGGCCAGCAGCATGAATACCCCGGCGAGCGCCAGCATGTCGGCCGCATCGGAGGCGAAGCAGTACTTGACGATGGCACCGCCGGTCAGTCCGATGACGATCTGGGGGACGGTGATCGTGAAATTGAAGATACCCATGTATACGCCCATGCGGCGTGGCTCGACTGCGCGCGACAGGATGGCGTAGGGCATGGCGAGGATGCCCGCCCAGGCGATGCCGATCCCCACCATCGGGAGCATCAGCGCGTACTGGTCGTGCAGCAGGCACAACCCCGCTAAGCCCAGCGCCCCGGCGAGCAGGCAGGCCGCGTAGACGGGTTTGTTGCCGTAGCGCGCGGCGACGCGCCCGAGGAACAGGGCGGCGATGCAGGCGGGGATGGGGTAGGTGCCGTTGAGCACGCCGACCCATGTCTGCGTGGCGCCGGCCGAGAGCACTTCGCCCGTGGCATGGTCGGTGACTACACCCGTGATGGCGGGTTTGAGGTAAGTCCACATCAGGAAGAGCGCCGCCCACGAGAAGAACTGCGTGACGCCCAGCCGCACCATCACGCCGGGGACGTTGCGCATGAGGCCGACGAAGCTCACCGGTTTGGCGTCCTCCTCGGAGAGGTTGTTGTAGCGGGCGAACTCCCCGGGCGGATATTCCCGTGTCTTGAACGAGGTGACGAGCACCGTGAGCAGCAGGATCGCGCCCCCGGCATAGTAGGAGTAGGCGATGTGCGGCGAAACATGCCCCGGAGCGGCCTCGTCCGACACGCCGAGCCATGTCATGACGAGCGGCAGGATAGCGCCGACGACCGCACCGAGGTTTATCAGGAAGGTTTGTACCACGTAGCCCTGTGTCTTCTGCGAATCGTCGAGCATGTCGGCCACCAGCGCCCGGAAGGGCTGCATCGTGACGTTGAACGACAAATCCATGAACAGCAGGATGAAAGCCCCCATGGCGAGTGGGGCGAAGGCGAGCAGTTTGGGGCAGTTGGGCATGAGCACTAGCGCCAGCGCCGAGATCAGCGACCCGCCCAGGATGTAGGGGATGCGGCGGCCCCAGCGCGTCCAGGTGCCGTCGGAAAAAAGCCCCACGATGGGCTGGACGATCATGCCGGCCAGCGGTGCCGCCAGCCAGAAGTAGCTCAGGTGGCTGACATCTGCCCCCAGCGATTCGAAGATGCTCGACGTGTTGGAATTCTGGAGCGAATATCCGATCTGCACGCCGAGGAAGCCGAAGCTGAGGTTCCAAATCTGCCAAAATGAGAGTTTAGGCTTGGTCATTTCGGTTTTTCGGTTGGTTTTCAGGTTATACAAATTTTAATAAAAAAATCCGGACGGCGAACCGCAGGGCGACGAACGGAAGGTTCAGCCGGATGAACGGGCGGATTTTTGCGACGAACGGTAGCCCGCGGGGGACGATTTGGAATTTCCGCGGAAAAACACTACCTTTATTCGTAATAAACGAAACCCGTATATACTTTAATACAGCCTCAGTCAGCCTATATGCGATCGCTCAAAGTGTCCGGAATTATCCACCTGTTCGCCGTGCTCCATGCCGTGGTCGCCCTTTCATGCCATCTGGCGGGGATCAACGACGAGTTGGTGCTGACGCTGCTGACGATCGTGCTGATCGTGCTGATCTGCCTCAAACGGGGACTGAACGTGGAGTTCACCGCTGCCAGCGTGATCGTCGTCAACGTGATCGGCTACCTGCTGGGTACGGGCGGTGCGCAGCTGATCGAGCTGTTATTGCACGCCCCGCCCGTGGTGCATGCCGTGTCGACTTTCATAACCACCGAGATTCTGGGCTGGAGCATCGTGTGGTTCACCAAGTTGTTCCGCCGCGGCGACGACACGGCGAGCCGCTCCTCGGCCTGGACGCCCCGCATCGGGTTGCTGCTGCTGGCCGTGGGGGTGATTTTCGTGCTGAGGCTGGCCTATGTCGAGCTCTTCTCATCGCCTTCCTTCTCCACAGACCGCCTTTACCACATGGCCGACTTGCTGGCTTCGAACTCCGCGGCACTGATTATCCTGCTGTGCGTCAATATCATCTATGTCCGGCATACGCGCAGGCGTGAAACCCGGCACGGTCTGATCGCCGAAATCGCGGCGTTCCTCCTGTTCGTGCTGTTCACGTCGGCCTGCGTGGCGCTCATTACGGGGTTGCACCTGCCGTTCGCCTTCGACCGCTCGTTCTCCGCACGGGAGTTCCTGCAACTGTGGATCGTCACCCTGCTGGTCGAGGTGACCCTCTATTCGGTCGTATTTATGGTCGATTACGCCCTAGTCGCGCGTGCCGTGCTGCGTGCCGAGCGCGGCAAGGCGCACCAGGCGCAGTTCCGTTACATGAAACTCAAACAGCAGGTCAACCCCCATTTCCTGTTCAACTCGCTCAATATCCTCGACTGCCTGGTCTGCGAGCAGCGCACGGAGCAGGCCAGCGCCTACATCCATAAACTGGCGGGCATTTACCGTTACATGCTCCAGAACGAGGAGGAGACACTCGTGCGCCTGCGCGAGGAGATGGCTTTCGTGGGGATGTACGTCGACTTGTTGCAGGTGCGTTTCCCCGAGGGGTTTCGCGTGGAGACCGACATTCCGGACGAGGCCATGAACCGCCATGTCCTGCCCTGCTCGGTGCAGCTGCTGATCGAAAACGCCATCAAGCATAACTCGGTGGGGGCCGACCGGCCGCTGGTGATCCGCATCGTCGCCGTGGCCGAGGCCGTGACGGTGTCGAACAACCTTCAGCTGAAGGTATCCGGCAACCCCTCGACCCGTGTGGGGCTGAACTACATCCGCCAGCAGTACCTCGACCTGTCGGGCATCCCGATCGGGATACGCCGTACCGATACCGAATATTGTGTCACCTTACCGTTGCTGTAATATGAACGTACTGATCGTAGAAGACGAAATGATGGCCCAGGCAAACCTGGCGCGAGCGCTGACCCAGCATTTTCCCGACGTACGGATCGTCGGGACGACCGGCTCGGTCAGGGAGACGGTGCTCTGGCTGCGCACGCCGGGGAACAGTGCCGATGTGATTTTCATGGACGTGGAGCTCTCCGACGGGGATTGCTTCGAGATATTCCGCCAAGCGGACGTAACGGCGCGGGTCATCATGACCACCGCATATGACAATTACGCCGTGCGGGCGTTCGAGGTCAACAGCATCGACTACCTGCTCAAACCGATCGACCTCGCGGCGCTGCGGCGTGCCGTGGAGCGCTGCCGGGTGCGGAGCGGGGGTATCGACCCCGACGTATTGCTGAACGCGATCCGCAGCCCGCGCGAATACAAACAGCGCTATGTCGTGCGTTTCAACGACCGGATCGTTCCGGTACAAACCACCGACATCGCCTATTTCTACTCGGAAGAGAAAAACACCTACCTTGTCACGAACGACAACAACCGCTACATCATGGATCAGTCGCTCGACGTCCTTTCGGACGAACTGGATCCCGGGCGGTTTTTCCGCATATCGCGCAGCTGCATCATCGCCATGCCGGCGATCGTCAGCATCGTGAAATACCTGGGCAACCGGCTGAAGATCACGGCACGTCCGCGTCCTGAGTTCGAGATGGTGGTGAGCCGGTCGCGGGTCGACGACTTCCTGAAGTGGTTGGAGGGGAATGGCTGAGCCTTCGTCGCGGCTGCATGATAAAAAGGGGTACCCATCGGAGTACCCCTTTTTTGTAGCCGGGAGCGGCGGTGCCGCAGTACGCCCGTCAGCGGCGCCCGCTGCAGGCGATCATGTCGTGCAGCGATTCGTTGAAGGTCTCCTTGCGGAGCAACTCCTCGAGCGGGAGGTGCATCCGGTAGCGCCAGTGGTAGCGGGGGATGGACGGGACGTTGATGCGTTCCTTGGCCGGGTCGGGGTAGCGCAGCTCCCCGTCGGTCGAAAGCCAGTCCTGTAACGGCAGGATGGTGAGCATCGCCGGGGAATTGAGGTGCATGTCGAGGATGCGCCGGCATATCCACGGCTCGCAGAAATAGGGAACGTCGCCCCCGATGCCGAGTGCTTCGTGGTAGAAGCGCGCCGTGAGTTCGCGGTCTTCCTCCCACCATGCCCGCAGCGGGTTCATGTCGTGCGTCGAAGTGGTGCAGACCGAGAAATAGGGGTAGTGCGCCGGGTCGGCGAAGAGTTCCCCCGGCGTCTTGGGCATGCGCTGGATTTCGAGCGAGAGGATTTGCAGTTCGTGCATCGTTTCGGGGACGCTGTCGGGGATCATCCCCAGGTCTTCGCCGCAGGTCAGCATCTCGGTCGCCGAGAGGAGTACCGGGAGCTTGCGCAGGGCGGATTCCTGCCAGAAACGGTTGTGCCGGTGGTAGAAGAAGTCGGTATAGAGCCGGTCGAAGGTCGCGCGGCGCTCTCCGTCGAGCCGGCGGTAGGCATGTGTCGAGTGGGGGGCGATGCGGGGGTGGAAATAGCCCTTGCGGCGCGGGTCTTCGATGAAGAGCACGTCGTCGAGCAATGCCATGAGCCCTTCCCGCAGCCGGGTCTGGCGTTCGTCGTCGCCCGGGAAGCGGGCTGCGACCTTGCGCTGGGTGGCATAGGCGGGCAGTAACCGCCCCTCCTTCATGCAGGTGGCGCGAACTTCGCCGGCCAGGTCGCCGAACAGTTCCCCGAGCGTGTGCTCGTCGGGCGCCGGGGTGGTGTAGCGTCCGCCCTGCGTGTCGAAGCCCATGCCGCGCAGTTCATCTGCGGAATAGGGCAGGGCGGGGTTGAAATAGCCCAGCAACCCGTGTACGGCATGCGTGGGAATCTCCCAGATGCGGAAGAAGCCGAGGATATGGTCGATGCGGAAGGCGTCGAAGTATTCGGCCATCTTGGCCATGCGTGCCCGCCACCAGGCGTAGCCGTCGCGTGCCATACGTTCCCAGTTGTAAGTCGGGAATCCCCAGTTCTGCCCGACGGCCGAGAATGCGTCGGGCGGAGCCCCGGCCTGCGAGTCCATGTGGAACAGGTGCGGGTAGAGCCATGCGTCGACGCTCGTGCGGCTGATGCCGATGGGCAGGTCGCCCTTGAGGACGATGCCGTGGTCGCGGGCGTAGGCGCAGACCTCGGACAGTTGCGTATGCAGGTGGTATTGGACATAGCAGTGGAATGCGATGTCGCGGCTGTGGCTGCGGCAATAGGCGTCGACGGCTTTGCGGTCATAGCGGGCGAAACCGCCCCAGCGGGTGAAGTCGGGCGTGCCCGTTTCGTCGCGCAGCGTGCAGAAGGCGGCATAGGGGATGAGCCAGTGTCTGTTGGCGGCGATGAAGGCCTTGTAGTCGCGGCGTGCCGCGGTGCGGGCGCCGTGGCGTTCGAACGCCCGGCGGAGCAGCCGCAGTTTGTGCCCGTTGACACGCTCGTAATCTATTTCGGGAAGGGCGTTCAGCTCGCTGCGCAGGGTGCGGTACTCGTCGTCCTCCACGACGCCCGCGGCGGGCAGCCGGATGAACTGCGGGTGCAGGGCGAAGGTCGAATTGGCGTTGTAGGGGTAGGAGTCTTCCCAGGTGCCGGTCATGGTGGTGTCGTTGATTGGCAGTACCTGGATGACGCGCTGCCCGGTGGCGGCCGCCCAGTCGATGAGCCGTTTCAGGTCGTAGAACTCACCGACGCCGAAATCCTCTTCCGTACGGAGCGAGAAGACCGGGATCGCCGTCCCGGCGCCCTGCCATCTGCGTTCGGGGAACCGCGGGTACGCCGCGGCGTCGAGGGCGTGTTCGCCGGCGCCGGGCAGTTCGCCCCAGGTGCGGTTGGCACCCTCCTCCCACAGGATGGGGGTGAGGGTCTTGCGGTCGGCGATCAGGAATTTGTATTCGAACCGGTGCGCAGTATGCAGCGTGAGTTCCCATTCCGGGAAGCGGCTGTCGTCCATCGGGACGATCCGTTTCCAGTCGCCCAGCTCACGGCCGCTGCCGGCGACGGCGAGCGTTTCGTCCGGCCGTAGGGTGGGCAGCACGACGCGCAGCGTGATGTTGCCTGTAGCCTTCTTCGGACTGCCGGTTTTCCCGCGGCCGAAGATGCCCCGGGTGAATGCCGAGGAGTAGAACGGCGTGTCGGAGGGCATCTCCTGCCAGCGGTCGCGGATGCGCAGCGTGCGCACCCCCTCCCGGGCGGGGAGCCGCAGCGTGTGCGGCCGCCATTCGCTGCGGATGCACGCGCCGTCGCGTTCGATTTCATAGCGGTATTCGGTATCTTCACTCTGGGTATAGCGTTCGATGGCGCCTGTCCAGACGCCTCCGTCGGCGTATTGCAGCGCAATGCGCCGTTTGCCGATCCGCATGACGAGCTGTTCGCCCCAGCGGGTACGGTATTCGATGCTGATCAGGAGTTTCATGGTTCGGTATGTCGTTTGGTTCGGAATCGGTTTATACAAAATTAAAAAAATAATCCGGTTTTGTCTTTCCGGCAGGGAAAAATCAGAGCCCCCGGATGAATTGCGTAACGACGGCCACGAGGTCGGGGTCGATCGGTAGCGTGCTGTCGCCGTAGGCTCCCGTCTGGTCGATGCGCATGCGTCCCGTGCATTTTTTGAGCGGGTGGGTCATCCCTGCGATGATTGCCTTCCGGGCCCGGGGCTGTGCCTTTGCCAGCGCCTCGGCATTGTCTGGTGGCACCTGCAGGTCGTTGTCCCCGCCCACGACGAGTATCGGAACCCGCACCTTGCGGATCTCCTCGCGCGGGTCGTAGCGCAGGCTGGAGATCCAGAACGTCTGTACCGAAGGGTGGAACAGCGCTTCGAGCTGCGGCGGGCAGGATTCGACCCGTTCGCCCCGTTTGAGGGCGGCGGTGATCGCGTTGGCCTGCAAGAGCAGATCCATGTTGTCGGGCAGGAGTTGTGAGGCCAATTGCAACTGGAGTATCTCGTCGAGCGGGTAGCCGGCGCCGGCCAGCGAAACGACGGCGGCGACTTTCGGGGTTTGCTGCGCCGCGCAGAAGGCGATCAGCGCCCCTTCGCTGTGGCCGATCAGTACGACGCGGCGGAAACCTTCGCCGGCGAGGTAGTCGGCCCATGCCGCGGCGTCGCCGATGAAATCCCCCAGTACGGCGTCGGCCATTTTTTCCGGCTCCGTGAACCGGCTCGCACCGATGCCGCGTTTGTCGTAGCGCAGCGAGGCGATGCCTGCCTTTTCGAGCGCCTGCGCCAGGTAGAGATAGCTGTTTACATTGCCGTTGCGCGGAGTGGGCCCCGAACCGGCGATGATGACGGCCACGGTTTCCGTACCTGCATCGGGGGTGAGCAGCGTGCCGTAAAGCGTTCCGAAATCGCGTTCGAGCGAGACGTTCCTTTCGCCGGCGGCGGTATGCGCGAAGGCCAGCAGGAGGATGGCTGTCAGCAGGTGTTTCATGGCTTATGGGTTTCAGGTTGTTCTCAGTCGGTGTTTTTTTGCCTGTGCGGCGTGCCCTTCCGGTTCGTTTACCGGCGTTTTGTTCCTGCGTATCGTGCCTGTACCGGGTTGGTGCCCGGCGGGTCGTGGCGGCGGGGCTACAGCTCCCCGACCGCTTTTTCCAGTCCGATGCCGCGCGAACCCTTGATCAGCACCAGCGCGTTGTCCACGGGGTGTGTGCGGAGCGCCGCGATGAGGTGTTCCCGATCGGCGAAGAGCGTGATCCGGGCGGGTTGCGGCTCCATGTCGGCACGGGCCTTGGCGAATTCCTGTCCGACGAGCATCACCTCCGTCTGCGGAGCCTGTGCTGCGAGGCGGATGACAGCGGCGTGTTCCTCCGCCGACCAGGCGCCCAGTTCGAGCATGTCGCCCAGGATCAGCAGGCGGCGGGTGCGCATGCCGGGCGGCTCGGCGAGGAAATTCGCGACCGATGCCCGCATACTCGAGGGGTTGGCGTTGTAACAGTCCACGATGAGCGTGTTGCGCCCCGTCTCGGTGCGCTGCGAGCGGTTGTTGTCGGGGACATAGCTGCCGACAGCATGGCGGATACGCTCGTCGGCGACGTCGAAATAACGTCCGACGGCCACGGCTGCGGCGATGTTGAACCGGTTGTAATGCCCTTCGAGGTGGTTTTCGAGGTCCTCGGCCAGCGTGATGCTGTAATACTCCGCGGCCAGCCCGTCGCGTTCGGCGGCCATGTTCGTCAGCATCTCGTCCTCGCGGGGTACGAAGGCGCGGCCGCCGTTCGCGGCCAGGTAGTCGAACAGCTCGCCCTTGCCGCGGCGCACCCCCTCCGGGCCGCCGAAGCCTTCGAGGTGCGCACGGCCGATGTTGGTCAGGATGCCGTAGTTGGGCTCGGCGATCGAGGCCAGCAGGGCGATCTCGCCGCAGGCGCTGGCTCCCATTTCGACCACGCCGAACTGCGTGTCGCGGGTCATGGCGAGCAGCGTGAGCGGCACGCCGATGTGGTTGTTGAGGTTGCCGCGCGTGGCGTAGACCTCGAAGCGTTCGGCCAGCACGCGGCTCACCAGTTCCTTGGTCGTGGTCTTGCCGTTGCTGCCCGATATGGCGAGTATCGGGATCGCCAGCCGGCGGCGGTGTTCGCGTGCCAGCTCCTGCAACGCCCCGAGCGTGTCGCCGACCAGCACCATACGCTCGTCGGTGACGGCTGCCGGGTCGTCCACGACGGCATAGGCCGCGCCTTTGTCCAGCGCCTCCGCCGCGAAGCGGTTGCCGTCGAACGTCGCGCCGCGCAGGGCGAAAAAGATGGAATCAGCCCCGATGTTGCGCGTGTCTGTGGAGATGTGCGGGTGTTCCCGGAAAATATCGTATAGTTCGGACATATCAGTTCGCGTGTTTGGGTGTCCCCGAGGGCATGGGGTAGGGCCCCGGCTCTGCGGGCTCTCCGAAGCGGGGGTTGCCCGTGGCGTCGAAGTCGAAGCGTTGCAGGCGTACGTCGCGCCCCCAGTTGTGTACCGTATCTTTTTTCGAGTGGTAATAGATCCAGTATTCGTTCCCGTCAGGCGAGGTGGTGAAACTGGCGTGGCCGACGCCGTGTATGCGGTCGTTGCCGGTGAAGATGGGGCCGCTCTTGATCCATGATGCGGGATTCAGCGGGTCGCTGTCGGGGGTGCGCAGGCGCAGCTGCCCGAGCTTGTAGTGGCGCGACCACGAGCCGCGCGTGGAGTAGACGATGAAGAGGTCGTCGCCGTGCCGCAGTGCTGACGGGCCTTCCTGCAGGGCGATGTGGTCGCCCTGTTCCCACGGCTGGTCGGGTCGTGAGAGCAGGATGCGCGGCCCGATCCGGGTCGGCGATTCCATGCGGGCGATGTAGAGCAGCTGGTCGGTGGCGTCGGTATCGCGCTGGCGCTCCCAGCCGGACCATACGGCATAGAGCTCTCCCCGGTGTTCGAAGATCGTCATGTCGATGGCCCAGATGTTGTCCGTCTTGCCGTCGGGGTTGTCGCCGGTGTAGAGCATGCCGCGGTCGCGGTAGTCGCCCAGCGGCGTGTCGCACTCCAGCACGCCTGTGCGCTGCCCCGTGAAGGGGCTGCCGGGGACGGGTGCCGCGGCGTAGTAGATGTACCATTTGCCGCGGAGGCGGTGCAGCTCGGGTGCCCAGATGTTGAAGCTGTTCCACGCCCCGCTGTCGGCGGGCTGCCAGACAACACGCTCGCGTTCGAAACGCGTCATGTCGTCCGATTCGGTCACGGCGATGCCGCGTCCTGATTTGAAGCAGGTGTAATAGCGCCCGTCGTATTTGGTGATCCACGGGTCGGCGCCGTCGCGCAGCGGGTTGGTGAAGGTGGCCTGCGGCGCGGAGCACGAGAGCATCCCCGCCACTAAAAAAAAGCCCGCAGCGAATCGTCGCAGCAAGGCTGTGGTATGGAACGGCATGCGTTTCATAGGTGTCAGATATGTTTGTCCCCGTTATGGAACTTTACTTCGTCGATGAATTTCTTGATGTTCTGTTCTTCGGCGCGGGGGCATATCATCAATACGTCGTCGGTGTCCACGACGATGTATTCCTTCAGGCCGCTGATGACCGCTACCTTGCCCTTGGGCAGCGAGACGATGCTGCTGCGCGTGTCGTAGACATAGCACCCCTCTTCGGGGACGGCGTTGGCGTAGCGGTCTTTGCGGGCGTGCTGGTAGACCGAGCCCCATGTGCCGACGTCGCTCCACCCGAAGTCGCCGCAGCGGACATAGACGTTGTCGGCCTTTTCCATGATGCCGTAGTCGATCGAGATGGCGCGGCACTCCGAGAAGACGATCTCCACGGTGGTCTTCTCGGCATCGGTGCCCAGCGCCTTCATCACGCCGCTGAACATGGCATGGTGCTCGGGCAGGTATTTGCGGAAGGCCTCGACGATGGCCTGCACCTTCCAGATGAAGATACCCGAATTCCAGTAGAACTCGCCGGTCTGGAGGAAGGTCTGCGCCAGCTCGAGGTCGGGCTTTTCGGTGAAGCACTTGACCTTGCTGATGGCGTGGTCGTCCGAGACCTGGATGTAGCCGTAACCCGTATCGGGGCGCGTGGGTTTGATGCCCACGGTCAGCAGGGCGTCGTGCCGGTCGGCGAACTCGAGGCACTCGCCGATGATCGTGCGGAAATCGTCCTCGTTGAGGATCAGGTGATCCGACGGCGTGACGATCATCTCGGCGTCGGGGTTCTCCCTGAGCAGCGTATAGGCCGCATAGGCGATGCAGGGGGCCGTATTGCGGCCGATCGGCTCGCAGAGCACCTGTTTCTCCCCGATTTCGGGGATGTGCTGCAATACCAGATCCTTGTATTTGTGGTTCGTCACGACGAGGAAATTCCCGGCGGGGACGATTTTTGCAAAGCGCTCGTAGGTGTGGCGGATAAACGATTTCCCGGTTCCGAGGATGTCGAGGAACTGTTTTGGCATCGACTGCCGGCTCTTGGGCCAGAAACGCGATCCGATGCCGCCGGCCATGATGACACAATATTTATTGCTTGCCATAAGTTATAATATGGAATTAAGTGAGACAAAGATAAAAATATTTTGTAACTTTGCCGCCTATTGCAGGAATAAATATTTTTAGGTTCCCGATGAAAATAAAACTGTTCACCATACCCAATCTGCTGACCCTCTCAAGCCTGCTCTGCGGCTCGTTTGCGGCGGTTTCGGCGTTGGTTTACCACGA
>ENA-UEQS01000559-UEQS01000559.1-human-gut-metagenome-genome-assembly--contig:-NODE-559-length-28110-cov-8.205579_pt1 | contig 28110 bp, 16 predicted proteins | sample MGYA00242953_ERZ507953 | MGnify/ENA primary metagenome ERZ507953 (study PRJEB26167, sample SAMN06115474) | human gut metagenome | host: Homo sapiens | place: China:Jiangsu | collected 2016-07-06...
GTAATTAAAGTTATGGCAGACGAAATGATGGTTAAAGAATTGGAGGAAGTAGTAGTACGTTTCTCCGGCGACTCCGGTGACGGTATGCAGTTGGCCGGCAACATCTTCTCGACCGTGTCGGCTACGATTGGCAATGACATCAGTACATTCCCCGACTATCCGGCAGACATCCGCGCACCGCAAGGTTCGCTAACCGGTGTTTCCGGTTTTCAGGTACACATCGGTGCAGAAAAAGTTTATACTCCGGGAGACAAATGCGACGTATTGGTAGCTATGAATGCCGCCGCATTGAAAACACAATATAAATTCGCAAAATCCACCGCCTGTATCATCATCGACACAGACGCCTTTCAAAAATCAGATTTAGATAAAGCGGCATTCACCACCGATAATCCTATTGAAGAAATGGGTATCAAGCAGGACGTGATTGCAGCACCTATCTCGCAGATGGTAAAAGACTGTTTGGCAGATACGGGAATGGATAATAAGTCCATGCTGAAATGCCGTAATATGTTTGCCGTAGGACTGGTATGCTGGTTGTTCAACCGCGACCTTAACATAGCGGAAGACTTTATCCGCGAGAAATTCTCCAAGAAACCGGAAATAGCGGAAGCAAATATCAAAGTTGTTCGTGCCGGATATGATTACGGACACAACACACACGCTTCCGTAGCACATACATATAAGATTGAAAGTAAAGCAGCCGTTCCCGGAAAATATATGGATATCACCGGAAATAAAGCGACTGCATACGGATTCATCGCAGCTGCAGAGAAAGCCGGACTGAAACTCTATTTAGGGTCTTACCCTATCACTCCTGCAACAGATGTACTGCATGAACTCTCAAAACATAAATCATTGGGCGTAACCACCGTGCAATGTGAAGATGAGATTGCCGGTTGTGCTTCTGCTATCGGTGCTTCATACGCCGGTGCATTAGCTGTTACTTCTACTTCAGGACCTGGTATCTGTTTGAAATCAGAAGCCATGAACTTGGCCGTTATCATGGAATTGCCATTGGTCGTATTGGATGTACAACGTGGCGGTCCCGCTACCGGTCTACCGACCAAATCGGAACAAACAGACCTGTTGCAAGTTCTCTTCGGTCGTAACGGTGAAAGCCCTATGCCTGTCATTGCTGCGACATCCCCTACAGACTGTTTTGACTCAGCCTATATGGCTGCTAAGATCGCTTTGGAACACATGACTCCGGTCGTGTTGTTGACAGACGCATTTGTTGCCAATGGTTCTGGTGCATGGAAATTGCCTAAATTGGCTGATTATCCTGCTATCAATCCTCCTTACGTACGCCCGGAAATGTCTGAAACCTGGACACCGTATCAACGGGACCCGCAGACAGGCGTTCGTTATTGGGCAGTTCCGGGTACAGAAGGATTCACTCATGTATTAGGAGGTCTTGAAAAAGACAACAAGACAGGAGCTATCTCAACTGATCCGGAAAACCATGACTTGATGACGCGATTACGCCAGCAGAAAATTGCCAATATCGAAGTACCTGACGTAGAAGTTGAAGGCGACAAGGAAGATGCCGAATTGCTGATTGTAGGTTTCGGAGGTACTTATGGACATTTACACGCCGCTATGGACGAACTCCGTGCTAATGGTAAAAAAGTAGCATCAGCACACTTTAAGTTCATCAATCCTCTTCCAAAGAATACGGCAGCCTTGATGAAGAAATACAAAAAAGTGGTGGTAGCCGAGCAAAATATGGGACAGTTTGCCGGATATCTCCGTATGAAGGTGGACGGTTTCGTTCCTTATCAGTTCAACCAAGTGAAAGGACAGCCCTTTGTTGTCAATGAACTAGTCAATGCATTCACTGAGATTATCAACAAGTAAAATCAAGAAATTATGAGCGAATATACAGCTAAAGACTTTAAAAAAGGACAGCCACGCTGGTGTCCGGGATGTGGTGACCACTTTTTCCTGGCTTCGTTACACAAGGCTATGGCAGAAATCGGTGTCGCTCCATGGGATACGGCAGTAATTTCCGGTATCGGTTGTTCCAGCCGCCTTCCTCACTATATGAATACATACGGTATGAATACAATTCACGGTCGTGCTGCCGCTATCGCGACAGGGTGCAAAGTCGCCAATCCCAAACTAACCGTATGGCAGGTAAGCGGTGACGGTGACGGTCTTGCTATCGGAGGTAACCATTTCATTCATGCCAACCGACGCAATATCGACATCAACATGATCTTGCTCAACAACCGTATCTATGGTCTGACTAAAGGACAATACTCACCCACTTCACCGCGTGGTTTTGTCAGCAAGTCTTCTCCCTACGGCACCGTAGAAGACCCGTTCAATCCGGCTGAACTATGTTTTGGCGCACGCGGACATTTTTTCGCACGTGCTGTTGCCACAGACGCTCCCGGTACAATAGATATATTGAAAGCTGCCTATAATCATAAGGGCACTGCTGTCTGCGAGATTTTACAGAACTGCGTCATCTTCAATGATGGTACACACAACTCCGTATATAACAAGGAAGGGCGTGCAAAAAATGCAATTTATTTGGAACATGGCAAACCGATGTTATTCGGTGAAAACAAGGAGTTCGGATTAATGCAGGAAGGTTTTGGGCTGAAAGTTGTGAAACTAGGCGAGAACGGTATCACAGAAAGAGATATTCTGATACATGATGCACACTGCCTGGACAACACACTCCAGTTAAAACTCGCCTTGATGGAAGGTCCTGACTTCCCCATCGCACTTGGTGTCATCCGCGATGTAGACGCTCCAACTTATAATGATGCAGTAGAAGCACAAATCGAAGAAGTAAAAAGCAAAAAGAAATACCATAATTTCGAGGAGCTTTTGATGACTAATGACATTTGGGAAGTAAAATAATCACACTATCCGTAGAAAGATAAAGGCGTAGATTGAGAAGTAATTCTCTTTCTACGCCTTTGTCATTCTCCAGGATAACCCATTTTTTTTGGGGGGATGAGGTCTATTATTGTCCTCTTTTGTTTTTCTTATCAAATAAGCCTGTTTTAAGACAGATCAAATGTGACTTTACGAGGAAATTAGAACGAGTATGAACCGGAAAGTTCAACTGTAGCTTTCAAAGGTAATTGATTAGAAGCCGGCCCTACAAGAATCTCAAACTTGCCTTTTTCCACTACAAAGCGGTGCTGATTCATATCGTAATAAGCGAATGCATCCTCATTCAGCACAACAGAAATCCGCTTCTTCTCCCCTTTCTGCAAGAAAACCTTTTCATATCCTTTCAATTCTTTCAAGGGACGGGGGACAGAGGACTGTACATCATGTACATACACTTGTGCCACTTCCGAGGCATCCATCTTCCCTGTATTCTCGAGATCAAAGCTAACGGTAACCTGATGCTCACCCGTTTTCTCCGCAGCTATATTACTATAAGCGAAAGTAGTATAGGACAAACCGTAGCCAAACGGATAGAAAGGTTCTTTTCCCGAACGGTCGTATCCACGATAACCGACAAAGACACCTTCGGAATAGTCTACACGCTTAATCTCCGCCTTTAAGTTCTCGTAATAACTGCCGTGCACTGGATTATCTTCCCATTTCCGCTCGATAGAAATCGGTAGCTTTCCGCTTGGAGAAATCTTACCGGTCAGGATTTCAGCAATTGCCTGACCGCCTTCCTGCCCCGGATACCAGGCCATAAGAATCGCTTTTGCAGCATCATACCAGTTGGTGAAATCCACACCGCCACCGGCGTTCAGTACAGCCACAACATTGGGATGCATAGACGCAATCTTCTTGATAAACAATTCCTGATAGCGAAGCAAGGCAAACGGACGGTCAAAGCCTTCGCCTTCGGTATTACTATTGAAACCTGTGCAGAACACAACATTATCCACCTTTGCCAATCCTTGACGAAGTTTCGCCTCATTAAGGCTATAAGCATTAAAACGAATGATGGCCGAAGAAATATTATCAAAGAATTCAATCCGGAAACGGTACTCCTTACCACCCTCAACCGGCAGTTCAACTTCACGGCTAGAGTATGAATGATTTCCCCAATCTCCTGTAATATGCTTGTCATTCACAAACAGACGATAACCGTCATCACCACCGATATGAAGTTTCAACTGACCATCAGTTTGTGGCATGTAGCAGGCTGTCCAACGGACAGAGAAGCCATCTGTCGGAAAGCCGTCCAAAGGTGCTCCATATCCCCAGTCATAATCAACAGAGGATTCCGTGCGTATTACTTCAGGCTGGCCCGAAAGGGTCTTGTTTTTAAAGTATTCAGCTTTGAAGCCTTTCATCTGACGATTAGCATCAGTATAAAACTCATGGACAATATCTTCATAAATCACATCATCCGTCAATAGTAACAGATTCTTTTTCTTCAATTCTTTCAAGCCTTGAGCCACTGAGACGGTAGAAAAAGGAGTGACAAAACCACTGCCGCCACCGGTAGGAATCAAATTTGCATTAGGCCCCATTACGGCTGTCTTTCCTTTCAGCGGAAGCAAGTCTCCTTCATTCTTCAACAGGACTACACCCTCGCGCGCCAGTTCTAAAGCTGTCTGGCGGGAGAAAGGATTATCCTCCGCGATGTTGCTGTCTTTCTGTTCCTTATCCAGCATACCATAAGCAATCAGAGTTTGCAGGATGTGTTGTACTTTTAGGTTGATGGTTTCTTCTGTCACTGTGCCGGCTTTGATAGCAGGCAACAGATTCTCCAAATTCATAAAACGTCCTTTCGGCATTTCGAGGTCAAGTCCGGCGTTAGCAGCGCCTACGGCGGAATATACAGAAGTCCAGTCAGACATCAGAATACCTTTGAAGCCCCAAAGATTGCGCAAGACATCAATATTCAACCATTTATGTTCGGTGGCATGGACACCGTTTAACAGATTGTAGCTGTTCATTACGGCGCCGACATTGGCTTCCTGTACTGCTTTCCGGAAAGCCGGGAAATAGATTTCCTGCAAAGTACGCTCGTCTATGTCAGAGCTGGCATGGTGGCGGCTCCATTCCTGGTTGTTGGCAGCAAAGTGTTTGATTGTAGCAATGACTCCTTCCGATTGTACTCCCAGGATATACTGTTTCGCCGTTTCACCTGTCAAGTAAGGGTCTTCACCGAAGTATTCAAAGTTACGGCCGCACAATGGAGCACGATAGATATTCACGCCCGGACCAAGCAGAATATTAACTCCTCTTGCCTTGGCATCCTGTCCCAAGCCTTGCCCTAACTTATAAAGTAATTCCCGGTTCCAAGTAGAAGCGGAAAGTATTCCGGAAGGATATAAAGTGCTCTTGGGAGCATGATTACGAATTCCCTGCGGCCCGTCAGCCAACTTGATTTCAGGTATTCCCAAACGGGGAATGGCACGCAGAGAAAAACTGGTATATCCGGAGATATACTCTATTTTCTCTTGCAAAGTCATTTTTGATACAATGTCCTTCGCACGTTGTTCGGCTTGGGGAGTGATTGTCTGTGCACAGGTTAATATGCTCCATGCAAGCATACATAAACCTATGCCTCCTATTTTCTTTTTCATGGTGATTCTGTGTTAATATAATATGTGTAAAAACCAACTTAGCTATCAGCTCTTCACACACTTTTGTTCTTTACATTTTTAGTCTATCAGTTCTATTTTAACGGTCTGTCCTTGTACCAGAATATGATATTCGCCGGCTTCAAGGAAGCGTTTACCATCCTCATTGACAAAACCGAAATCACGTTCCAGGTCGATGTCGAAACGGAAAGTCTTCGTTTCTCCGGCTTTGATAAGTTGTTTCTCAAAGTGTTTCAGTTCTTTCACCGGACGGGTGATAGAGCAATAAGGATCGGAAATAAACCAATGAACAGTCTCTGCTCCGTCGCGGGCACCGGTGTTGGTGACAGTCACTTCTGCCGACAGTTTATCGCCGCGCTTCACCTTAGTAGCAGAAGGGGTAACAGTGCCATACTTAAATTCGGTATAACTTAATCCATGCCCGAACGGATATAACGGATCGCTTGTTATATCTTTATAAAATCCCTGATGTCCGCGTCCGCTCTTGCGGCGATTATAATAAATAGGAATTTGTCCTGTGGAATAAGGGAACGTCATGGCTAGTTTACCGGAAGGGTTGATACGTCCGGATAAAATTCCTGCCATTGAACGCGCACCATTTATTCCCGGTTGCCATATCTCCAATATAGCATCACAAAGAGGTTCCATGCGATTTAACTCCAAGGGACGTCCATTAGAAAGCACCAATATAATAGGTTTACCAGCCTCCTTTAGTTCTTTCACCAATTCTTCCTGAATCTGTGGCAAAGCAATCGTAGAACGGGAAGCATTCTCACCACTCCAGGTAAGCATCTCGCCCAAACAAACAATGACTACATCAGACCAACGAGCAACGTCCAATGCACCAGCAAAACCTGAACGGTCATTGCCCTGCGGTTTGCATCCCATTGCATAACGTAATTCGGCATCTCCTCCAAACTCGGCAGTCAACCCATCATAGAGCATTTCCACATCCGTATCTTTTCCATGTCCGCACCAGGAACCCAATAAGTCCCAACCATTTTTTGCCATTGGACCTACTACGGCAATCTTCTTTTTGTTTGTAAGTGGTAATATCTGATTGTTATTTTTCAACAACACCATTGATTCTGCTGCCAGTTGAGCGGCCACAGCCATACTTTGCGGACGGAAAAAACGATCCTTCTCATTGGTAACCGGAGTATAAGGACGTTCGAACAAACCCAAACGGAATTTTACACGCAATACTCGACGGACTGATTCGTCAACTTGTGCCATTGTTACCTTACCTTCCTCTACAAGCTCTTTCAGATGACGATCGTAGGCATGAGACATCATATCCATTTCAAGCCCCGCATTAAAAGCATACCGAGCAGCATCTTTCTTTGTAGCGGCTAATCCCTGATTCTTTAACTGCTCCACAGCCCCCCAGTCAGACACAATAAACCCGTCATGTTTCCAGCGTTTCTTTAATATCTCGGTCATAATATAAGGATTAGCTGACCCGGGTACTCCACTGATGTCATTGAAAGAACTCATCAAAGTGGCCGCACCAGCCTTCACCCCCATCTCATAAGGCAGTAGATAAGTATCCCAAAGAGTTTGAGCTGAAATTTCGGTATAAACATAATCTCGCCCAGCCTCCGAAGCACCATAACCTACATAGTGTTTCAGACAAGCAGCCATACGGTTCTCTGCTGACATATCATCTCCCTGATACCCACACACCGAAGCAGCGGCAAACACTCCATTTGTATAAGGATCTTCACCATATCCTTCGGCTACACGTCCCCATCGAGGATCACGTGCCACGTCGATCATGGGAGAAAAAGTCCAATCAACCCCAGACATGCGGGCTTCTTGTGCAGATACCGCACATGCCTGTTCTACCAATCCCGGATTCCATGAACAGGCCTGCCCCAACGAAATAGGATATATGGTGCGAAATCCATGAATAGCATCGTAGCCAAAAATGATGGGAATGCCCAAACGAGATTCTTCCATCGCTTTTTTCTGCATACTATTACGCAACTCTGGATTTATATCAAAGTAAATCAAAGAACCAATCTCTGACGGTACTTTTTTCACTTCTTCGCCAACATTATTCACATTGTTATTTCGTCCCAATGTATATTGGTTTAGCTGCAAAATCTTTTCCTCCAATGTCATACGCGATATTAAATCATCAATACGTTTTTCAATTGGAGCTTTGGCATCCTTATACAAAGGAATACTCTTTTTATCTTTTGACGAAAGAGAATGTGTGACTCCCAATAGGCACAATCCCAAAATCAAAACTTTTTTTCTCATCAATGTTTTCGTCAGTTAATTATTATTTCTAGTTTTCAGATGTATATCAAGCAATACGTAAGCAGATACTTATTCCAGCCATTCCATGCACTTATCATTTAGCTAAGTACCAGACACTTACAATCAGTTCATTGGAGATATATGCCCAACGAGCCGGAGAACTATGACCTGCCAATACATTCATTTCCAACAATTAATGTATCTCGTAGCAATTGACTATGACTTACCGAGCGGTAACTTCAAATAATTTCAACCAGCCAGCAGATGTTACATTGTTCTTCACAGCAAGGTGAATTCCAATCTCATTCTGCTTTGCCGTGTCAACAATACCAACAGCCCACATGTATTTACCTGCCTCCACACCTTCAACCCGGGTTGTAAACGTATATGATTTAGCCGTACCTTTCACCCAATCACAAGCTTCCGGTTCTCCATCAACAAATACATACTTCGGTTTATCATTCTTGGTGTCCAATAAAGCAAAAGCTACTTTATATTTATTCTTCCACTGGGGAATATTTGTCGGACAATATCCCCAACCAAAATTATTCCAACGATGGGCTATTTCAATCTGTTTACCATTAGAGATAGTTGTAGGCAAAGAAATCCTGTCCGGAAATAAACGGTAGCTTCCTTCTGTACAGAATTGTTTAACTAATTGGAAAGCTTCATTAAACCATGAATAAGCTTCTCCATTATGAAAGTCTGAATTATAGCGTAAATCCATCATATTGACGCAAGCTGTTTTAGCCTCATCAAACTCACCTTGACGTACTTCTGCATAATTAGCATATCCATCTCCCAGAATCGAGTTTCCATGAGAATTTTTCACCCAGCCACCTTCCATTACTACAGGAACGAGATACTTCCACTTGGCTATAAAATTGCGTTCCCAAGTAGAATAGTAAGTTTTCATACCAAACGCATCGTGACGTAATGAATACCCTTTAGCTACTGCTTTTCCTATTAATCTTTCAGTATCTTTATCATAATTATTGCCGTCCCATTCCTTGCTTGTACCTATCCAACGATGATAATTTACAAACACAGGAACTTTATCAAATACTTGAGAATATAAATCTGTCACCCAATCGAAAACAGCCTCACGAGTCGGCAGCTCCGGTTTTCCCAACTCACGCACCTGATAGTACCATACACTATGATACTCTCCCCATTTTCCAAATCCTGAACCACTTACAAACTGTACTTTGTCGGGATCATTAAAATCCTTAGCCAAAGCCCTGATAAATTTCTCATAATATTTCTGGAAAATAGGATCATCCGGATAGGGAGACCATACTTTTACTGAACCTGTTTGTGTCTCATATCCTTTCGCGCCAGCCTCTTTTACAAAATTCGGAGTAAAATTATAGTGCTTATCACGGCTATCCACCACAAAAGTAAAGGCCAATTTCATATTTCTTTGCTTAGCTCCCTCTATCAACATCTTCAGTCGCTTAGCCGAAGGGGTATCACAATCGGAGTTCCATGCATATTTTCCTTCTTCAGGATTAAAATCAGCCCAGGCACCACGAAGGTATAAGGTATTTGCATAATCAGAGACCTTTACGGTGCCTTCCGATGACGGAAAATTATCATAATCCTGCCAGAATGTGGAAGATAAACCATCACCAATACCCGCATATAATACCCATCCGGAAAGAGGATTATGCAAAATGATATTTCGATTCTGCTTTACCGTGACAATGCTGTTCCCAGGAATAGAAGTATCTTCTACCAAACCATCATCACCATTATCACCTCCTTCTTCATCATTATCACTACCGCAAGCGACTAATGATATAGCCATAGAAAAAATAAGCCCACAACTTATTTTTCTCAAACTGCACATATTTTGAAAATTAATCTTCATACCTATAGCTCTTATTTTTTTATGCTTACTTTCGACAATTTTAACCAGCCCGAATCCAATATATCCCCTTTGGCGGCAATATCCAGCCCTATGAGATCTTTATTACTCCGGTCAACCAGGCCCACAGCCCAAACATAAGTACCCGTTTCAACTTTGGACATATCCGGCTCAAATACATATTCAGCGGGACTTCCTTTTATCCACTTGGATAAATCTGTATCCGTATCCACAAATGTATATCGCACCTCATTCGTTTCAGAATCAAGCAAAGCGAAAGCTACTTTATATTTTTGATTCCATTGCGGAATATTAGTAGGACAGTACCCCCATCCCAGATTGTTCCAGCAATGTTTAATAGTCGGCGTTGTTTTTTTAGAGACTTCTAACGGCAAAGAGATTTCACTGGGATAGAGCCTATACCCCCCTTCCCGAAGGAATCGGCGTACTAAATCAAAAGCATCTTTAAACCAGGACTTTGTATCACCAAAACGAAAATCCATCATATTGACATGTGCCTCTTTGCTGTCATCAAACTCACCGCGTCTTACGTCCTCGTGTGAATCCTTGCGATATCCTCTAGGATCCTGCCAATAATTATGTGATTTGACAATCCAGCCACCTTCCATAATAATGGGGCATATATTACGATATTTTTCTGCAAACCTACGTTCCCAACTACCATAATAGGTTGTCATACCAAATGCATCATGACGTAATGAATATCCTTTCTTGATTGCTTCTTCCAGCATTTCTTCACTGTCAGCAGCAAAATGTTCATCATCTACCCAATCTTTTCCCGCACCAATCCATCTATGGTAGTTAATTACTACTGGAACTTTATCAAAAGCTTGAGAATATATATCTGTCACCCAATCGAAAACTGCTTTCTTTGGAGTATCATCACCTGTTGAATAAATCATTGTATGATATTCTCCCCATTTCCCAAGTCCGAATCCATCTATAAATTCAACTTTCGAAGGATCGTTGAAATCTTTAGCCAGGGCCTTCACAAATTTAGTATAGTACTTCTGAAAAACTGAATCGTCAGAATAAGGTGACCATTTACCTTTATTCATAAATCCTTTTGCACCGGCATCTTTTACAAATTGAGGAGTAAATTCTGTTCTCTTATCACGACTGTCAACTACAACACGAAATGCCAAACGCATATTCCGCTGATAAGCTCCTTCAATATATGCTCTTAAATTAGAATCAATTTTCCAACCATATACATCTTCCTGTGGATTAAAATCTGTCCAACTAGCGCGAATATAAAGCGTATGAGCATAATCTGTCACACTAACATTGTGTCCTAATTCAGGAATATACATATGGTCATACTGTGCCCAAAAATCCGCAGCATCCACTCCCATACTTGCATAGAGCACCCATCCTGTAAGCGGGTTATGAAGAATACGCAAAGAATCAGGCTGAATCGTAACTATGTTATTCTCCGGTAGTTCCTTATCAAATGAAACGGCTGAATTCTCGTCTCCGAAAACAGGAGATAAAAGGAACATAAACAGACAAAGAGACACAATTACTCTATAATAACTAATCTTTCTTACAACCATACTACTAATTGTTTTTTTAAAGAGTGCTATATCATTGTTCTCTTTATTCATATAAAAATCACGAGATTGATATAGCACTCTTAATTTTATCCTGCTTGATTATCTCTTATCAAAGAAGACTGTCAGTTCTTTAATATCTAATTCTATGTAATTAACTCCTACAGGTACACTAAAGAAGGCATAGCGGTTGTGAGATTGCCCTCCGACTACAGTCTGTTTCTGATTGTAGTCACTCTCTGCAATATCAAGGCAACCGTCATAAGATCCTCTGATGGCATCTGCTGTTGAGCCAAAGGTATAGCAACCTGCACTTTGCGGTCCGACTTTAAAGTTCAATCCACCTGGATGTGCATTTCCATCTTTGTCTTTAATGGAATTCTTTCTGGGTAACTCCGCTCCTTTGTATATAAACAAATAAGGATTTGCCAAACTAGGTGTCATAGAATGAGCCATAGTGAATCCTGTATCACCAGTGCCATCTTTAGCCCATCCATCGTATGGTCCCCAAATAAAGACTCTTTCAATAGTGGTAGTCACCGTATTATTGTTCCATGTCCACGAAACAACCATTGGTTTAGGATCTGTTTCGGGGGAGTAAATCGTAACCTTTTTAGTATTTATGTTAATCACAACACGATAGACACCCGCAGTCTTAATATTCCAATGATAAGCAAGTGCAGCTGCTTCCGGGCTCATTGTCGAGATATTCATTGCTGTGCCATCTGTAAAATCGCCTGATTCTTCCGGAGCAATAGCCATATCTTTCTGTCCATTAAACAAGATCGGGAAATAAATAGTACCTGGTTGCAGTTCTGCATGGAACGCATATTGATTTTCATCTTCTATCGTGCGAGTCATCTCTACATCTGCGCTAACACAAGTTCCGGCAATATAGATTTTATCAGCTTCTATAAAATTACTAGCCAAACCTATAGTAACGGTACGTGTTTCAAAATCTACCACTACACGATACTGCCCATCTTCAGGAATCACCCAATATCCAGCATTATCTATCCCCTTAATTTTAGCTTCCATTGCTCCATCAGTAATCTGTTGTTCTGCAGCAACTGGTGAAATGGCATTAATCTTATTTTCATCTTTCCAAACAATCGGGAAGTGAAGATTACCTGCCTTCAAGTCACAAATGGAAACATAACGCTTCGGCTGACTTTCCATTGGCAAGATTTCAAGATCTTCACCATCAACAGCTGTGCCTGACATATAAAGATGGTCTGCTACAAAAGTCTTTTCAGAATACATCTTTACTTTTATAGTAACTGTAGAAACTTCCGGTTTTACAAACTTAGGCCCTTCTACAGAACCGATAATACGGGCTTGTAACTTTACTAAATCACCAGGCTGCTGCTTCCACTTTGACACCAATAAACTCTGCAATTCTTTATGAGTATAACTTTTAGAAAAATCATCATCAATATACTCCCTTATCATTGTGTTTGTTCCAAAACTGTTATTTTCCAGATCCATTTTATAAAGATAGGAAATATAATAGTCAGAGCCTATTGGGTCAGCTTCCGTCCAGTTTAACGTCAATGCAACCTCATCTGGGGTATCTTCCTTGAGTTCTATTTCATAATCAGAAGGAGTAAGAACTAAACTTGTACGATTGTCGAGCGAATTAGTAGCATCGTCATCATCATTGCATGCTACTATGAAACACGAAGCAAGTGTCAGGAAGAAGAACCGTAAAAGGTTCTTCTTAAATATATATCCGTTTTTCATATCTATATTCAATGTATTAATATTATAACTATTTATTGGTTTCCGACGGTCCAGTCAGGAGTTTGTACCAAATTCCAATTCTTATCAATATCGTCCTGTGGAATAGGCCACCAATAGCTTATAAATTTACGTGTCTGATATACTGTACGAGTATAATATTTATTTCTATAGTCCGCATCGGATACTTTAATATAAGCATTCATGCCATAAAAATCACCATCCAATACTTTCTCGGCTAATTTCCAGCGACGCAGATCATTAAAACGAAGTCCAGATTCACAATTCAATTCCACACGCCTTTCTTGACGAATTAACTCGCGCATTTCTACAGGATCTGATGGGGCTGTTATCTTGCCTTCTTCAGCTGAAACACTATATTCGGGAATACCCGCACGCTCACGAATCAAATTGACATATTTCAGAATCTCTTTTTGATTAGCAGTATAAGTCCCCTTCTCAATGCTATATTCATTCAACGCCTCAGCATAACTTAAATAGATTTCTGCCAAACGACATAGTGCACCATGACGATTTTTATAATCTCCACTGCCTTCTTTGGGATTTGCAGATGGATCTACCCTCTTACGTACCAGATAGCCACTCCATGGGGCATCATGAGAAGGGCCACCGTCTTTACCATCCATATAAAAATCAGTATTTCTCTTACCTCCAATATGCCATTGTTCATTATGCAATACTGAAATATAAAAGCGAGGCTCCCGGCCACAATACATTTTATATGTATTAGCATCTACAACTACATTCTCATCTTTATTACGGTCTCCTTCGGAAGACCCATACTCCCATTTTGTAGAATAGGTTTCTTTTTGTGTACTAAAGCCTGTCTCTGAATAATCAGCATCAGGATTAATTTTAGGAGAACCATCCGAATTATAACCTAAAATAGGTCTCTGCCCGTTTCTCATAAAAAAAGCATCAACCAAAGATTGGGTTATTCCGATCGCTCCCACTCCATTAATACCCAAACCACGTGGGATACAGTTTTTATCATACCATCCACCGGAATCCATTGTACGAACAAACAGTAATTCTCTGTTGGCTTCATTCCATCTCTTCATCACTGCATTCTGATAAGAAAGAAAAGGATCAATATCACCGTTATCCAAATATTCATAATGCAAATGATAGCCAGATGCTTCTGCCTCATCTATAACCAGTTTACAAGCATCCACTGCCCTTTTCCATCGTTCCGGATCATGTGCAGAATTAAAGATAGGGGTTCCATCAATGTTTTTTATATTCGCCAATGCAGGATTACCATTCACCAAGTCACTTGCAGCAAATAATAAGATACGCGCACGCATTGCCAAACATCCGACAGAAGTTACACGACCATATTTCTTATCTTCAGTTTGAGTGGCAGGTAATTGTTTTGAGGCTTCCAACATTTCTTGATCCGCCCAATCAATTACATTATAAAACGGCTCTTGTTTCAACATCAAATCATCAGCCGAAGTACTCTCACTAGCCTCGCGAATAATAGGGACTGCACCATAAGCTATAGCCATCATTGAATTATAATAAGCTATAAAGAAACGACATTCTGCTTTCATAAAGTCTACTTCTTCAGCCGGTACAGCCTCCAGCGGGTGAGCATGTTTAATAAACAAATAAGCGGAACGGATATATTTAGGATAAGTATTCCAATAAGTAATTACTCCGGGATTGTCTGCTGTCCAGTTACCTTTTTGATATTGAATGGCTTTAAATCCTTGCGCTTCCCAACCAACCGAAGGAATCAATTCATCAGCTATGGCATCTGGACCATCATAGGTATAATATTCTGGTAGGCCGCGATAAATATATGCCAGCCAACGTTCCATATTCTTTTTATTCTCAAATACTGATTCTAAGTCCAACTGATCGTCAGGTTGCTTATCCAAATAATCAGAACAAGAAGAAAAGACAAATATTGTAATAATACTTAATGCTATAAATTTTAATATGCTATTTTTCATATGCGCTACTATTAGAATTTAATTTCAAAACCTGCAGATAACGATTTCATAATTGGGTACGCAGCCCCTGTAGTATTCTCGACTTCCGGATCCCACAAATCAAATTTTGAGAATGTTAAAAGATTTGTTCCTCTCACGAAAAGACGAATGCCTGATATAACTGTAGTATTTCTCCACAAATTCTTTGGTAAAGAATAACCAAGTTCAATGTTTTTTAAACGTAAAAAACTCATATTCCGCAGCCACCACGTAGATGGTTGGTTATTATTACTATTTATACCATCATCCAAACGTGGATAAAATACATCCTGACTTGGATTGTCTACAGTCCAACGATCATTTGCATTAGTAAACATATTGCCTGTCACTCCTCTATTGGCACCCGGAATAATGCTTGATCCTAATATATTCCAACTACGGCCTATTCCTTGAAAGAGAGCTCCAAAATCTAAATTCTTATATTTCATATTCAGTCCAAAGCCATATACTATCTCCGGATCTTTTGTTCCTCCGATTGGAGATTTATCAAATACGTCCACTTTACCATCACCATTGACATCCCTGTATCTGATATCCCCCGGACGTAATTTACCTACAAAACTTTGAGTCGGAATTCCTTCTTTCAGTTTACCTGTACTTACGTCTTCAAAGTCGTCTTCTGTAAACAAACCTTCTGCTATATAGCCAGTTAATTGCCCTACCGGATGTCCTGTTTCAGCACGGTTAGTACCAACTACTGCACTAGGTTCATCCTTTTCTGTTATTTCATTATGAGCATAGGTAAATGTTCCCATTAAGCTGACAAATAAGTCTTTGCCAAACTGTTTATTAACATTTAAAGAAACTTCTACGCCCTGATTAGTCACTTTTCCAAAATTCTTCCAAGGTTGCTTCATAAATCCAGCCGTCATCGGAACAGACTCACGTGGCATAAATATATCTTTACGGCGTTCATCGAAATAGTCTAATTGCAAATCAATCATACCATTCAGGAAACCTAGCTCAACCCCCAAATTCATCTTATTAACAATCTCCCATGTCAAATCTTGTACTGCAAACTCGCCTTCTGCCATACCAGTTAAGCCATAACTGCTATCCAATCCCCATTTATACATGTTTAATGTCTCATAGTCATCGGTAATTGTAGAGAGGTATGCAAAACGGCGTCCACCTAAATTAGCATTACCTACCTGACCATAGGATGCACGTAATTTCAATTTAGATATGACTTTACGCAATGGTTGCATAAATGCCTCTTCCGATACAATCCAACCAATGGCTCCTGAAGGGAAAAAGCCATAACGTTTGCCTTTGGCAAAATTCTCAGAACCATTATAGCCAAAATTAAATTCACCTACATATTTACCCGAATAGGTATAAGATGCACGTCCTGCCAATCCCTGATTACGGTAAGGCAACTTGCTTCCATCATCATAATTACGACGATTAAACAACAACATTGCAGCAACAGCATGTTTATCAGCAAATGTGCGATCGTAAGATAGAGTAGCTTCCATATATACACTCTTGTTCCCATAGTCACCACTTTTTGAATAGTCCAAGAAATTTGTACCATTGGATTTTGATGCTATAATCAAATTACCTTCATCATCACGTCCAGTTGCAGGTACATAATAATCTGGTGTCTTCCCACGAGAAACTGTACCTGAAGAAAACCTATCAAATGAGAATGTTCCTTTTAGTTTCAATCCAGGAAGCAAAAATTTCAAATCTTGTTCTACCGAAAACAATGTTTCGATCTTACTGTCGCTTTTTCTTTTATATCCACTTTGAGTAGCCCATGCCCAAACATTTGGTTCTTCTGTTGCCGGAATCTGTCCACTAGAATACTGTGCAGGGAAAGCATGCGGAACAGCAACAAACGCTTTCTGAAAAATTTGAGATATATCTTTCGTTGTAGAATTTCTATCTTGCAAATATCCACCAATATTAAAACGCAATTGCGTAGTTGGACTTAATTTCAGATCCACGTTCGAACGCACATTATAACGTTGCAATTTAATAGTAGGATCCCAATCATAGCTTTTATCACGTTTCAAAATACCACGTTCATTATACGCAGCAGCAACAAAAGAATAACGTAATGTCTCTGTACCACCGGAAATATCTACTGTTACACGCTGATTCGAAGCATAATCATTTGCAATTGCATCCATCCAATTCACGTCCGGATATAAATCAGGATCATACCCTGCACGAGTTTTTGCAATACGATCTGTATATTTAGGTTGTTGTCCTGTATCCATCAAGATATCATCCAAAACCTGCATATAATCCGCTGCACCCAAATACTCAGGAAGTTTAACCGGCTGTGTAGCTGCAAATTCAGCCTTTACAGTCACACGAGGTTTACCAACTTGTCCGCGTTTTGTATTAATTAAAATAACACCATTAGCTCCCCGCACTCCATAAACAGCACTTGCAGCAGCATCTTTCAACACAGAAAAAGATTCTATCTCTTCAGGATCAATATTATTCAAATCGCGTTCTATACCATCAATCAAAACCAATGGGTTTTGTCCGGCATCCTGGAACGTACTAATACCACGAATCCAGAAAGAAGAGTTATCATATCCCGGTTCACCAGAACGTTGCACAGCTAATACACCGGCAACTGTACCTGCCAGATTATTACTTATTGAACGAGTAGTAGAAACCTTTAACTTAGCAGGTTCAATCGTTGTAATAGAACCAACAACAGACTCTTTCTTTTGTGCACCATAGGCAACCACTACAACCTCATCTAATTGACCAACATCTTCTACCATTTGTACATTAACAACCTTTCGATTATTAACAACCTCTTCTTTAGGAACAAAACCAATATAACGAAAAGAAAGTACAGATTTTCTTTCAGGAACAATAATACTATAATTACCATTCATGTCTGTCAATGCATGTACTGTAGAATCATTTTTCAAAATGATTGTTACACCAATCAAAGGCTCACCTTTTTCATCTGAAACGTTACCTGTTACCTTAATACCCTTTTGTTGTGGAGTTTGCTGTACTTTAGGAGCTTCTGGCACCGAAATTGTAACTTGTCTTCCCGACATCTTATAATTCAGTCCTGTCTCTGAGAACAACTCTTTTAATACAGCATCTATTTTCTTATTGGAAACTGAAATGGAGACTTTGTTATTCAGATTTTTCTGAACATTAGCAGAGTAAATAAAAATATACTTACTATGTTTTTCGATATAATCTAAGATATCTTTAACTGTAGCATTCTCATACTGTACTGAGAATAGATCTTCTTCGGAATTCCAACTAATAGAATTAGTACCGAACGAAGAGAATGGAATCATAAAAAAGACGTTTATAATGCAAAAAAGCTTAAGTCTTTTCTTTAAGTGTAAAAAAATAGTTTTCTTTACCATAAAAATTTCTTTTTAGGTTAACAATTTTGGATTTATTGATTTAACTAGGGAATTACTATCGGGTAAATACGGCAATATTTATCCGATTTTTTTTGTCATAATGGCAGTCTGTTCTTCATAGGCAAACATATTAAAAGATTAATTAAAAAAATTATTTATTTAAATATATACTAGTATCACTTTTTTCGATCGTGAATGGCAGGGTTTGCTGAATACATTCAATCACCTCATCTATATCATCTTTCAAATCTAATTTCCCATACACTTTTTCTTTACCAATAATTGGATCACATTAAATAGATATAACATAGTAGATGCTTAGTCTTTGAATGATCTGCGACAAATCATTACCATTCAATAGCATGATCCCCTCTACCCAACTAATATACTCTGCTACATCAACTTGCTTCTGATAAGCAATTGTACCATTTGCTATATTCAACAGATCATTAGGATTCAAACGTGCTTTCTTTTCATTCTTATCAGTAACTTCTACCGCACCTTCCACCAATACAATATTAGTTGTTCCTCCTTTATAATTCGAGATATTGAACTTCGTTCCTAACACTTGCAGTTTAAAATCATCAGACTCCACTATAAAAGGATGTTTCTTATCATGCGCAACTTCCAGAAAAACTTCTCCTTGGGCATAGATTTTACGAATGTCTCCTTTAAAACAACGAGGATAAATCACTTTTGACTGAGAGTTAACGACCAGCCGAGTCCCATCAGACAATTCTACTCTAGCCCTTTTCCCCGCAGGAACAAGTAGCTGATTATATTCTTGTTCCTCTTTGGTTTTCTCTTCATTCTCTTTTATCACTTGTGAATTGACAGCAACTTTCCCCTCTTTCGAATACTTAATGAAAGCATCTTCATCCAAATTAAGCTGTTCCTTGGAAGTAATAAGAGTCACTTCCTCAACAGATTGGCTATCCATTTCTTCAGCAATAGCCTGGAAGTCTAAATTAACACTTCCATTCTGATTCAAAAAATAAATAGTTGAAATGCAAATCAAAAAGGAAGCAGCAATAGAAGCTGAAGCAACTAAGAAATATTTCTTTCTGCGCTTCATAGCATCTTTTCGCATCTTTCGTTGAGTCTTCTCTATGATAGAAGATGGATCAATCTTTTCCTGCGCACAATTTTGCCAAAAGAATTTCAATTTCTCTGCATCAGGCATAGAAGTAAAATCATCCTCAATATTTTCTTGAGAATTCAATTTACTAAATAAATCTGCGAGACGATGGTATTCTTTCAAGCTCATAATCCTTTTTTAATGTTGTTCTATAGATAAAGACGCAACTAAAAAAAAAATCTCCCAGTCAAAAATGATTTTTTTTCATTTTTCTTAGAAAACAAATAAAAGTAGGATTAGCTATGTGAAAAAATAAAGCATTAATAAGCAGGAGAGTAAAAACTTAGCTCTTGCGAGATTTCAGATTCAATCTTTTAGCAATTTCATCTAACGCAAAAGCAATATGGTTATTGATAGTCTTCACTGATATGTTCAACATATCTGCGATATCTTTATAAGGAAGTCCGTCTATTTTTGCTAAGAAAAAAACATGTTTACACTTAGGAGGAAGTTGTTGAATGGCGTCATTAATTTTAGCCATTTCTTCCTTACTAATCATCTCCTCGGCTGGAGATTGAACCGGCTCAAAAATAAAATCTTCGATATCATCAAATGACAATTCATACTTTCCAGTTTCCTTCCGCAAAAAAGAAATCGCTTTTCGATAGGTGATTGTCTGGATCCAAGCATTCATATTGCCAATTTCAGCCAGACTTTTTCTATTTTTCCAAACTTCAAAAAAAACATCACTCACAATCTCTTCAGCTGGCTCCTTCTGGCCAAGTAGCGCAAATGTATAGTGATATAAACGCGAAGAATAATGCTCCATAAAACGATTGAAAGCAATTTCATCGCCGTCTACTATTCTACATATTTCATTATTCTCAAGTTTCACAGAAGTATTTATAGATTATTTCCAATTAACAAAATTGAGCCAAATATAGCAGTATCGTATCAATTACGAAAATAAAACACCATAAAAAGGAATTAAAAGTTATCAATTATAGAAAAATGGCTATAATAAAAACATTACCGTTTAGCTATAAAAGTCTCTTACTTAAATAACGTACAGGATACCATACGGAGAGAAAACCAACGGCTAAAACTGTGATAAAGATTAATACGACATCCCAAGCGTGAACGCTGACAGGATAGGCGTCTACAACAAAAGTTCCGCCACCGCCCCCCAATGAAATTATACCGAATTTCTGTTGGATAAAACATAGGATTAAGCCCAGGGCAATACCGGAGATAGCGCCAAAAAGAGAAATGAGACGTCCTTCAAAGAGGAATATTCGGGAGATGAGTTTATCACTAGCTCCAAGACTCCGCAAAGTTACTACATCATCCTTCTTATCCAAGATCAACATAGAAAGAGAGCCTATCACATTAAAACAGGCTATCATTAAAATAAAAGTGAGGAACAAATAAGAGATTAGTTTCTCTATCTCCATAATACGGAAAACATCTGCCTGTTGCTGATAACGATTCTGAACAACAAAATCATCACCTAATATGTTTTCTATTTTAGATTGTACCGATGAAGTATTTACATTAGGTTTCAATTTCAATTCCATCGCAGAGACTTCTGTTGTATAATCCAGAAGCTGACGAAGAAAATCGAGAGAAGTCAGAATATATTTTCCATCATATTCTTGCTGATTCACCACAAATACGACACCTGGAGAATACAGATAATCACGGTTAAAAGAAGCGCCGGGATTTGCCATGTTCACTTTGACATTTCGCTTGGGAAGATATACCTGAAGAGGATCGACAAACTCCAAACCAGTTCCCAAGGTCGCAACCAATTCCACTCCCATGACGCCATAATTCACGATCGAATCATGAAGAACGAATTCTCCCGCGCCATAAAGTATGCTGTCTATGGCCGTCAGTTCTTCAAAATTATCCTCCACCCCTTTTAGTACAACCATAGCCTGACGGTCCTTGTATTGCACCATTGCATTCTCTTCGAGCGTCTCTGTAAACACCTCCACTTCAGGAAGCGCACAAACGGCACGAATCCGTTCATCTTGTGCATCAAAAACCTTTCCTTCACGGACCGTAATTTTCAACTGCGGATCAAAAGCCGTAAAAAAGCTGGCCACCATATCCTGAAAACCATTAAAAACAGAAAGAGTGCAAACCAAAGCAAGCGTAGCAAGAGCCACCCCACATACGGAAATGCCGGATATGATATTAATAGCATTATGCTTTTTCTTTGAAAAAAGATAACGCCTGGCTATATAAAAAGGGAAGTTCACCTCTGCAATGAGTTATTTCACTTCAGCAATGAATCTATTTTCTCAATATAATCCAATGAATCATCCACGAAGAATTTCAGTTCAGGAATGATACGTAGCTGGTGACGTACACGAGTCCCAAGCTCATAACGAATGGATTTCATATTGTTATTGATATTCTTCACCATCTCTTCTGCTTTCTCTGAAGGAAAAACACTGAGGTAGACACGGGCAATACTCATATCAGGACTGATGCGAACTGCGCTAACAGAGACCAATGTACCCGGCATGGACTTTGTTTGAAGCAGGAATATCTCACTTAGCTCTTTCTGCAATAGGCGAGATATCTTATTCTGTCTGGTTGTTTCCATAAAGTTATTTACTGTTTTACGATTTACTACTTACTATTTTCTTCCTTATGATCGTTAATCCGTCACGCAAAGGAAGTATTACTTTTTCCACTCGCACATCTTGTGCTACCAAATCATTAAAGGCTTTAATACCAATTGTTTGAGCGTCCGTATTGCGAGGCTGTTCAAGCACATGCCCGTCCCACAAAGTATTATCAGCAATGATATATCCGCCTTCGGAAAGATACGCCAATGTCATCTCGTAGTATTCAATATACTTACGTTTATCGCCATCAATAAAAGCCATATCAAAAGTAACACCTAAACGCGGAACAAGTTCTAAAGCATCACCTATATAAAAACGTATTTTATCGGCAAACGGTGATTTCTCCAGCCATGGACGGGTAAAGTCCTCTTGTTCATCATTGATCTCAAACGTATGCAACAGTCCACCTTCCGGCAGACCTTCCGCCAAACAAAGGGCAGAGTAACCGCTATACGTTCCGATTTCCAATATCTGACGAGGCTGAATCATTTCTACAAACATCTTCAGCATCCGTCCCTGCAAATGCCCGGAAGCCATACGAGGACGAAGGAGCTTTACATGCGTATCCCGATAGAGCGATTTCAAGTAATCGCTCTCGGGATCAATATGCTGCAAAATATATTCGTCTATCGATTCGGTTTCCTGCATAAAACTTACCTCTTTAAAAATTAAAGATAACGGTTGTTGTTAGGTAATACAGTCTCCTCTGCATGCTTCAAAGCATCTTCCACTACATTAATTTCGAGGAATGAGGTCTTTGTTCCTGCCTTACCACTACTCAAATATCCTACCATATCGGAAGGCTGCAAACGGCCTTCTTTCAACAGACGGCGCAATGCCGCAAAGTAATATTGCTGTCCGTTAGCCAATTCCGGCATATAGATAGCTTCCACACCATAAGACAAAGCCAAATGACGCATTGTCTTTTCTTTATAGCAGATAGCCAGCACTGGATACTTTCCACGGAAAGCAGCCAGGTTACGAGCAGTGCGTCCGCTATAACTATCAGTGATAATAGCACGTATTTTTAGCTTAGAAGTAGCTTTTACTGCTTGTTTAGCAAGGAACGCCGTAACATCATTACTATTCTCATCTAACGGAATACGGATATCATTTTCTTCCAGTTTATCTTTTTCTGCCTGAGCCGCAACTTTAGTCATTGTTTTCACCGCTTCTACCGGATACTTACCATAAGCGGTTTCTCCGCTCAACATCAAAGCATCTGTACGATAGTAGATTGCATTGGCAATATCAGTCACTTCCGCACGAGTCGGACGAGGATTATTTATCATTGTATGGAGCATTTGAGTAGCAACGATTACCGGCTTCTTTGCCAAAATACATTTGCGAATCAGTACACGCTGGATTCCCGGGATACGTTCCTGTGGAACTTCAATACCCAAGTCACCACGGGCCACCATTACACCATCTGCCACTTCCAGAATTTCATCAATATTATCTACCCCTTCCTGATTCTCAATCTTAGCAATAATCTTAATATCACTATTATGTGCATCCAGAATTTCACGTATGTCAAGTACATCCTGACGGTTGCGCACGAAAGAGTGAGCGATAAAATCAATATCCTTTTCGATAGCATAAAGAATATTGTTACGGTCTTTTTCCGTTAATGACGGAAGATTAATGCGAACACCCGGAACATTTACGCTCTTACGGCTTCCCAAAGTAGCATCGTTCTTGACTTCACACAACAAATAATCGTTAGTCTTATCAATAACTTCCAGTTCCAGATCACCATCGTCAATCAGGATCATACCACCGATATTCAGATCGGCCACAAAGTTTGGGTATGAAACAGCGATACATTCACGGGTTGTCTCCAAATCCGGATTACCTACAATCTTTACTTTATCACCTGTCTTATATGGAATTGGTTCTACATTAGCCGTCGTACGAACTTCCGGACCTTTTGTATCCATCAAAATCGCAATACGGTTGGACACAGCACGTACATTTGCAATCAAAGCTTCAAAACCTTCACGGCTAGCATGCGCTGTATTCATACGCACTACATTCATCCCAGCTTCAAACAACTGTTTTATAAAATCCACATCACAACGTCTATCCGAGATGGAAGCCACAATCTTAGTCTGTTTCAATAACATAGTCTTTCTACCTATTATATATTATTACCTTATTTATTATCTATCCAATAAAGCCTCCAAAGCCAAACGGTACGAATTTAGCCCAAAGCCACAAATCACTCCTTTACAAGCACAAGCAATCATCGATACGTGCCGGAAAGACTCGCGACTATGCACATTGGAAATATGCACCTCAATCACCGGAGATGTCACAGAACGAATAGCATCCTGCAAAGCTATGGAAGTATGTGTATACGCACCTGCATTCAAGATTATACCATCCACATCAAATCCCACCTGCTGTATGCAGTCTATCATTTCTCCCTCGATGTTCGATTGAAAATAGTCGATCTCCACGTCAACGTATCTTTTGCGAAGATCAGCCAAGTAATCTTCAAATGTAACGCTTCCGTAAATGGAAGGTTCACGCTTACCCAACAGATTAATATTCGGGCCATTAATAATTTGTATCTTCATCGCGCAATCCTGTTTTTTATATACCTTTGTATCCAAAGAACAATATTTCAAGGTGCAAAGGTAGAAAAAAGAAATGGAAATCAACGAAAAAAAGAAGAAGAAGGAACAACAAGAGGTGATAATCAGGAAGTATCAGCAGTATCTCAAACTGGAAAAGTCTTTATCTCCTAATACGCTGGATGCCTATCTTACGGATCTGGACAAACTGATAAACTTTTTGGAGCAGGAAAAGGTAGGGATACTAGACGTATGTTTATCTGATCTTCAACATTTTGCAGCCGGATTACACGATATTGGCATTCACCCCCGTTCACAGGCCCGCATCTTATCAGGAATCAAATCATTCTTCCGTTTTCTCATCATTGAAGACTACCTGGAAGCAGACCCCAGTGAGTTATTAGAAGGACCTAAAATAGGCTTTAAACTTCCTGAAGTACTGACCGTGGAGGAAATTGACCGGATCATCTCTGCCGTTGACCGCAGCAAAACCGAAGGACAGCGAAACAGAGCTATTTTAGAGACATTATACAGTTGCGGACTTCGCGTATCGGAGCTTGTCACCCTCAAGCTGTCCGACCTTTATTTTGATGAAGGTTTTATCAAAGTAGAAGGAAAAGGAAGCAAACAGCGCCTCGTCCCCATCTCTCCACGAGCCATTAATGAAATAAAACTTTACATACCAGACCGTAACCAAATTGAAGTAAAAAAAGGGCATGAGGATTTCGTTTTCGTCAGCCAACGGAGAGGCAAAGGCCTTTCCCGGATTATGATCTTTCACATGATAAAAGAATTAGCGGAAAAAGCAGGCATTACCAAAAACATCAGTCCGCACACTTTCCGGCATTCCTTCGCCACTCATTTACTGGAAGGTGGAGCCAATTTGCGAGCCATTCAATGCATGCTCGGACATGAATCTATTGCGACAACGGAAATCTATACACACATTGACCGCAACATGCTTCGTAGTGAGATTATTGAGCATCACCCGCGAAATATCAAGTACCGGAAAGAAAAAGAGGAGTTATTTCATTAAATTATGATAAAATCGCCCCCTTATCCATATATTTATATTAAGAATTAATATCTTTGCGTTACTTTTTCTGTGTGAGCAGAAGGAGGTTGGCAAATAGACGATATTTCAATTACAAACATTTAATTTATACCTAAAATGACTAAGAAGTTGTACTTGCCTTTACTCATGGCAATGGTTGTTGCATTATTCTCTTCTTGCAGCAAAAAAATGGGTCCGCTGTCAGCTGATTACTTCACTGTTACTCCGCAAGTGCTGGAAGCAGTAGGTGGTAAAGTTCCTGCTACCATCAATGGTAAATTCCCTGAAAAGTATTTCAACAAGAAAGCGGTTGTAGAAGTTACTCCGGTATTGAAATGGAATGGCGGTGAAGCTAAAGGCCAACCGGCTACTTTCCAAGGTGAAAAGGTGGAAGGTAACAACCAATCTATCTCTTATAAGATGGGTGGTAGCTACACAATGAAAACCTCTTTTGACTATGTTCCGGAAATGGCTAAGTCCGAGTTATACCTCGAATTCAAAGCTACTATCGGTAAAAAAGAAGTTACTATTCCTGCTGTGAAAATAGCTGATGGTGTAATTTCTACTTCAGAATTAGTTAACAATACTTTAGGTAATGCTAATCCTGCATTGGGCGAAGACGCTTTCCAACGTATCATCAAAGAAAAGCACGATGCTAACATCATGTTCTTGATCCAACAAGCTAACATCCGTTCAAGCGAGTTGAAGACTGCTAAAGAATTCAACAAAGAAGTTGCTAACGTAAACGAAGCAGCTAACAAGAAGATCAGCAACATCGAAGTATCTGCATACGCTTCTCCAGATGGTGGTGTAAGCTTGAATACTACACTGGCTGAAAACCGTGAGAACAACACTACTAAGATGTTGAACAAAGACCTGAAGAAAGCAAAAATCGAAGCTCCGATCGATGCAAAATATACTGCACAGGACTGGGAAGGTTTCCAAGAACTAGTTTCTAAGTCTAACATTCAAGACAAAGAGTTGATCCTCCGCGTATTGTCTATGTATCAAGATCCTGCACAAAGAGAACAAGAAATCAAAAACATTTCTTCTGTTTACAAAACTTTGGCTGACGAAATCCTGCCTCAGTTGCGTCGTTCTCGTTTGACTTTGAACTACGAAATCATCGGTAAGTCTGACGAAGAAATCGCTAAGCTGGCTTCTTCCAATCCTTCTGAATTGAATATCGAAGAATTGCTGTACGCAGCTACACTGACTAACGATCCTGCTAAACAAGAAGCTATCTATACTCAAGCTACAAAACAATTCCCGAACGATTACCGTGCTTACAATAACTTGGGTAAATTAGCTTATCAAGCTGGCAACATCGATAAAGCTGAATCTTATTTCAAGAAAGCAGCCAACGTAAACGCTTCTCCTGAAGTAAACATGAACTTAGGTTTGGTTTCTTTGATGAAGGGTGACAAAGCAGCTGCAGAAGCTTACTTCGGTAAAGCTGCCGGTACTAAAGAACTTGGCGAATCTATGGGTAACCTGTACATCGCTCAAGGTCAATATGAAAGAGCTGTAAACTCATTCGGTGACTCTAAGACTAATAGTGCCGCATTGGCTCAGATCTTGGCAAAAGACTACAACAAAGCTAAAAATACTTTGGCTAACGTAGAAAGACCGGATGCTTACACAGACTACTTGATGGCTGTTTTAGGCGCTAGAACTAATAATTCTTCTATGGTAACAAGCAGCTTGAAGAGCGCAGTTGCTAAAGATTCTTCATTGGCTAAGAAAGCAGCTACAGACTTGGAATTTGCAAAATACTTCACAAATGCAGATTTCATGAACATCGTTAAATAATAGAATTACCACTCTATTTTAAATATTAAGAATTGCCTGTCATTACAAATGACGGGCAATTCTTTTTTTTATCTGCAAAAAACCGTACTTTCGCAGAAAAGAAATAAAAGCAATGAAAAAGAGTAGCATTTTAATCCTCATAGCCATCTGTCTATTCGGTTGCAGCAAGTCTTCTAAGGAAGTAAACATAACCGGAGAAATCGAAGGATTGGGAACAGATACACTTTATCTATACGGTATGGACGAATTGCGCGACCAAATAGATACTATTTTCACCAAAGACGACAAGTTCTCTTATTCAACCCCAATAGACACTATTACCTCCGCTTTTCTGCTCATTAAAAATCAGATAAAATACCCTATTTTCCTTGATAAAGGGAATAAAATCAAAATAAAAAGAGATACCGATAACTTTGAAGCCCTAACCATCGATAGCAATACATACAATGAAGAATTTACAGCTTTCCAAAAAGAACTGAGCGGTTTAAATAACCCGTCCGAAAAAGATGTGGAACAAAAAGCTGAAGAATTCATACAGCAACATCATTCATCTTTCGTAAGCCT
>ENA-UEQS01000585-UEQS01000585.1-human-gut-metagenome-genome-assembly--contig:-NODE-585-length-27383-cov-6.853512_pt1 | contig 27383 bp, 18 predicted proteins | sample MGYA00242953_ERZ507953 | MGnify/ENA primary metagenome ERZ507953 (study PRJEB26167, sample SAMN06115474) | human gut metagenome | host: Homo sapiens | place: China:Jiangsu | collected 2016-07-06...
GCCGGGTACGTCTCCGATGAACTCAGCAAGCGCGCTTACGAAGCGTAACATCCACATAAATAGGTAATAGGAGGAATGTTTTATGGCATCGAAGGTTTATTTTACGCGCAATATCACTCCCGAAAACGTGCTGAAGCTCTACGAAGCCTGTGGTCTGGAACTGCAGGGGAACGTCGCCGTGAAGCTGCATTCCGGCGAAAAGGGCAACCAGAACTTTCTGCCCCCCGAATTTTGGCGGCCGATGATCGAGCATGTGCACGGCACGGTCGTTGAGTGCAACACGGCGTATCCGGGCAGCCGCAACACCACCGCCGCCCACTGGCAGACCATGCGCGACCATGGCTGGTCGGATGCCTTCACCGTGGACATCATGGACGAAGAAGGGCCTGATTTGCAGCTGCTCATTCCCAATGGCAAGGTCATCCAGAAGAACTACGTCGGCAAGCACCTGACGCGCTATGACTCCCTGCTCGTGCTGAGCCACTTCAAGGGGCACCCGATGGGCGGCTTCGGCGGCGCGCTCAAGCAGCTGTCCATCGGTGTGGCATCCTCCTACGGCAAGGCGTACATCCACGGCGCGGGCGACGCGAAAGTCGGCTTCGGCGCGGATCATGACAGCTTCCTTGCGTCAATGGCGGACGCGGCCTCTTCCGTCGCCAAGCGCTTCGCTGGCAAGGCTGTTTACATCAACGTGATGAAGAACCTGTCTGTGGACTGCGACTGCTGCGCAGTGGCGGAAAACCCCTGCATGGCGGACATTGGCATCATGGCGTCACTCGACCCGATTGCCATCGACCAAGCCTGCGTGGATATGGTGTACGCCGCGACGGACGACCCGGGGCAGAAACACATGCTGGAGCGCATCGAGAGCCGTCACGGCATCTACACCATCGAATGCGCGGCGGAACTTGGCTTCGGTTCGCGCGAGTATGAGCGGGTTGACCTCGACTAAGTGCATAAAAATGGGTTCATCACAGAATCTTGGTGGGAAGAGCAGCTTGGGGGCGCGTCTGCGGACGCGCAAAGTTACTGGCAGGGACGCTTCGCTGCCTGCGCCTTTGTTGACTGTTCCCTTTGAATTGAGCGCCCGCGAAACAGTTGGGGCGTTGCCCCAAACCCCCACAAGGGACGCTGTCCCTTGACCCTGCAAGGGGAAATTTTCCCCTTGACCCCTTCGCGCGATTGAGTTGGTCACGCTTTCATGCCCCTTCCGCGTGCAGCTTTTTGGCGCTTCGCCTAAGCGCTTGTTTGCTCCCCCAACTTTCCGTGAAGAACCATAAAAAATCCCCGGCTGGAAGCGGAATTGCGCCGCTTGACCAGCCGGGTTTTTTGATTCACTTTTTTTCCTCCGCCAGCGGAATCAGCACCGTCATGATAAACCAGCCGTCCTGCTGCTCCAGCGTCATGCAGCCGCCGTATTTCTCCACGGCTTTGCGGATGCTCTTGATGCCGTAGCCGTGGCTCTCCTTGTTTTCTTTCGTCGTCGCGGGCTGACCACCGTTCAGGTCAATCGCCTTATCCGTGCAGTTCTCCACGCGAATCAGCAGAAAGCGGTTCTGCGTGCGCACGGTCAGCTTGATGAGCCGCATGTTCTGGTCGGCAATTTTCTCCACGCACTCGATGGCGTTATCAATCGCGTTGCCGAAAATGGAGCAAATATCCATCATGTCGATGAAGCCCATGTCGTGCGCGTCGGCAAAGCACGTCATCACGATGCCTTCCTCGGCGCAGCGCAGGCTCTTGCTCGTTAAAACCGTGTCCAGAATCGCGTTGCCTGTGTTCATCTCCGCGTCGCGCAGCGTGACCACTTTTTCCATCTCCGCCAGATACGATTCGCGCTTGCTGGCGCTTTTTTCGTTGCGGATGAAGTCGATTTGGTGCTTCAGGTCGTGGTAAATCTGGTGCATCGCCTTGTTGTTCGCGTCGAACTGCCGGTACTGCTCATACTGCCGATTCAGCAGATTCTCCATCGCCTCCAGCTCGTGGCTGAGGTACAGCTCCGACCGCGCCATGTCATACGCGAACAGCATGACGACGCCGCCGAAATCCACCAGTGTGCGGGAATAGATGATGCCCGTCCCCAAGGTTTCGGTAAACACATTATTCGTAAACGCAAAGTTGAAATTACTCAGGCAGAATGACGCGAGGGCAATCGCGCTGCCGCTGATAAGCTCCTGCCGCGTGACGCTTGTGCCACTGCGCAGGATATGATGCTTCTGGTTCAGCAGGTAAATCGCGGAAAACACGATGATGTACGTCCCCGCCATCACCAGCCAAGTGCCCCGCGAATCCACCGAATCCGCCATCAGCAGATAATAGTTAATCTGCCACTCCAGCGACGCGGCGAACTCCGCCGTGATGAAGGCGTGCGCCCAAATGTAGCCTGCTTTCATCAGCTTCAGCTTGCAGCAGCAGACAATCATTGCCAGCATGGTGCCCATGCACGCCGCCATCAGCAGCATCCATGTCAGCCCGCTCTGTTCCTGATTCAACAGGTTCAGCCCCAGCAGGAGCGCCAGAAAGCCAATGCAGCAGCCGATTTGCTGCCAGCTACTTCCGCCGAAGCGCTTTTTCTGCGGCAGGATGAAGAGCATACACGCCAGCCATTCGGCAATCGCCGTATGGACGCGCGGGAAGAATCCGACTTCGAGGAACGCTGCCATTTAGACTTTCGCTCCTCCCAGATATTTCGTCAGTGCCTCCATGAACGCCTTATGGCGCGGGCGTGAGATGGTCAGCGCCTGCCCGCCGACGATGGCGCCGCCGTTCTCCACGCGCTCCACATGCCGCAGATTCACCAAATAACAGCTGTTGCAGCGGAAAAATCCGTATTTGCCAAGCAGTTCCTCCATCCCGCGCATACTCTGCCGCAGGCGATACACCCCCTTTTCCGTGTAGATGCTCACGGCGTGGCCGTCCGTTTCGACGTAGGTAATTTGGCTCACATCAAGGCGGGTCAGCCCCGTGTCCGTCGGCAGGGTGATGTAGCGTTTCGGCTTCTGGTCAAGCAGGCGCTCCACGCTCATCAGCACCTGCCGCAGCATGAGGAAATTCACCGGTTTGAGGATGAAGTCCAGCGCGTGGACGGCGTATCCGCGGATGGCGTAATTTGCCAAATTCGTGATGAACACCAGATACACGTCCTCGTCACGCTCGCGGATGCGTTCCGCCGTCGCCAAGCCGTCCAGGCGCTTCATTTGGATGTCGAGGAAAATCAGGTCGTAGTCCGCCGCGTAGTCTTCCAGTATCTCGTCGCCGTCGGCAAACAGGCGGATTTCCACGTCGTTCTCGCGTCCCTGAAAATATTGCAGCACATAGGTTTGCAGCTGCTGCCGCACCTTGTCGTCGTCCTCCACGATGGCAAGCCGCACCGTTACTCCCCCTTATTGCAGTTCCTTCCGGGCGCAGTCGATGGCGGCGCGCAGCGTGTCGTCCATGTCCAGATAGCGGTACTGCCCCAGCCGGCCGCCGAAAATGACGTTCCGCTCCCCCGCCGCCTTCTGCCGATACTGCTCGTACAGCGCGCCGTTCTTCGCGTCGTTCACCGGATAGTACGGCTCGTCGCCCTGCTTCCAGTCCGCCGGATATTCGTACGTCACCACCGTGTGCGGCAGATTCAGCACATCCGCCTGACCATAGGCGAAATGCTTGTGCTCAATCACGCGCGTGTAGGGCACGTCGGCGTTCGTGTCGTTGATGACGGCGTTGCCCTGATAGTCCTGCACCGGCAAATCCTGCGTCTCGAACCGCAAGGAACGGTAATTCAGCGCGCCGAAGCACTGGTCGTAATACTGGTCAATCGGTCCGGTGTAGACAATTTTGTCCGCAATTTCCGCCAGTTCCGCCCGATGCTGGAGGAAATCGACATTCAGCCGCACTTCGATGCCATCCAGCATTTTCTCCACCATCGCCGTGTAGCCCGCGTCCGGGATGCCCTGGTAGCGGTCGTTGAAGTAGTTGTTGTCGTAGGTGAAGCGCACGGGCAGACGGCGGATGATGAAGGCGGGCAGCTCGCGGCAGGGGCGCCCCCACTGCTTCTCGCTGTATCCGCGCACGAGGGCTTCGTAGATGTCGCGCCCAACGAGTGAAATCGCCTGTTCTTCCAGATTCTGCGGTTCGCCCGTGATTTCCCTGCGCTGCCGCTCAATGATTTCGCGCGCCTCATTCGGCTTCGTCACGCCCCACATGGCGTAAAAAGTGTTCATGTTGAACGGCATGTGGTACAAGCAATCTTGGTATTTTGCCAGCGGCGCGTTTGTGAAGCGGTTGAACGTGGCGAAGCGGTTGGCGTACTGCCAAACCTCCTCGTCGTCGGTGTGGAAGATGTGCGCGCCGTAGCGGTGGACGGCAATGCCGCCGACGTCCTCGGTGTAGATGTTGCCCGCGATGTGGCTCCGCTTGTCGATTACAAGCACGCGCTTGCCCTTTTCCTTCGCCATCTGCGCGAACGCCGCGCCGAACAGCCCCGCGCCGACGACGAGATAATCATACTTCATATTCTCATTCTCCTTGTGGGATGATACTTTCAGGTAATTCGCGATTCGCCGATACCCCGGCTTTGCTTTCTTTCCTGATTTTGGCGTTGCTGGATTGCAGTCTGCACGCAGCGGCGGATGAGGTCGTTCCCCCGCCATTGCTCATTAACAATCAGTTAAACCCATAAATTTTCCGCGTCACCTTATACCCCGCCAGCGCAATCCGCCGTCCGCCTTTTCCGGGCAGGTGCAGCACATGCCCCATCAGCCCGCGGCGCAGCTTCTTGTAAACATACGGGTTTTCTTCGCGAATGAACTTCCACAGCTCGTCCTTCTTCTGCTTGTTCTCCGCCGTACCGCTCTTGAGCAGCAGAATCGACGAAACCGTCGTCACAATTTCCAGATAGCGCCGCATGTACGCCTGCTTGCGCTTGTTCGTCACCTTGCTCAAATCCACCTCCGTCACCAGCATCCGGTTGACCAGCAGCGCCTGATCAATGCGGCGGATCATCACGTTCTCCTGCACGGACTGGTCTTCGCGCCCGATGAAGTAGTGGTACAGGTCTTCATCCATATAGTACATTTTCTTTACCATCGGCAGCGGCTGATAAACGTAGAGTTCATCCACATAGAACGTGTGCTTCGGCAGGTTCAGCCCACACTTGTTCAGCAGCGCCGTGCGGTAGATGACCGAGTGCATCAGCAGATACTCGCCGATTTTGAAGCGCGTTTCATTCCAGTCGAACACGCGGTTCTGCGGCACGGCGTGGCGGTACTGCATGACGTGCTTGTGCTTCACGCCTACTTTATCGTAGACGTAGTTGCAAATCAGCATGTCAATTTCTTCCTTTTGCTCCGTGAACGCGCGCAGCTGCGCCAGCACGCGCTTCAGGCACTCTTCGTCCACCCAGTCGTCCGAATCGACGACCTTGAAGTACAGCCCCGTCGCGTTTTTGAGGCCGGTCATCACCGCATCGCCATGACCGCCGTTCTCCTTGTTGATGGCGCGAACGATGGTCGGGTACTTCTGCTGATATTCCGCCGCAATATCCGCGGTTTTGTCCTTTGAGCCGTCGTTGACGACGAGGATTTCCACGTCCTCGCCGCCGGCAAGCAGCGTTTCGATGGCATGGCGCATATAATCCTGCGAATTATAGCAGGGAATAGCAATCGACAAGAGTTTCATTGGTTTCATCCTTTCTATATAGAAAAAGCAGCGCTTGCAAGGTCGTGCATCGGTGAGGATGCCGCCGTCCCTTGCAGGCGCTGCCCTTTTCACCAATCTACTGTCTTATTTCGACACGCGATTGGCAATTTCCTGCTGCTCCGCCTTCAGATTGCGCTCCACGCCGAAGAAAATCATCAGCACCGCGCAAACCGCGTAAGCAATCGTTTCAATCCAGATGTAGTTGACCGACGCCGCCGTGCCCGCATCCAGCATGCCGTTGAGCGCCTGAATAATCGCGCCGCCGATGGGGGTCGCCGCGACCATCAGGGAGGAGTAGATGCTCATCGTCAGGCCGTCGGTGCGGATGCCGTGCTTGTACTCCACATGGTCGATAACGTCCGCCAGCATCGCCAGAATCAGGTAGCACGCTGGAGACGAACCGAGGCACTTGAGCGCGATGCCGATACCGACCACCACGAGGTTATTGCCGCCCAACCCCGCAATCACGCCGCCGACAACGCCCAGCGCCAGACCCGCCAGCGTCAGCTTCTGCTTGGAGAACTTGTTCGCCAGCGGCACCACGAACGCCGCCGCAATCGCCATCGGCACCGCGCCAAGGATGGACAGGATGGACATGTACCAGTCCGCGCCGAGCACATCAGAGCAGAAGTACGCCATCGAGCCGTTTTTCACCGCGCCCGCCCACTGGAACAGCAGATAGAACACGATGATGACCCACCACCACTTTTCGCTGGTGACAGCCTTCAGCTGCTGACCCATGGAGACGCTCTGCTTCTTTTCTTCCTTCGCGTTGCTTTCCATCAGCTCTTCGGTCACGCGCTCACGGGTGAACTTGAACTGAAGGATGACGGTCAGCGCCGTGAAGATGGCGACCGCCAGCATGATGACGAACCACTGCGTGCCGAAGCCGGTGTAAACCGTTTCGCCCGCCTCATTCGTGGTGGAGAGGAACATCGTCATCAGCACCGGGAACACCATCGAGCCTGCGCCCATCACGCCCAGACCCGCGAAGTTGCTCATTGACGCCAAGACGCTGCGCTTCTCGCTGTCACGGGTGGACACGGGAACCATCGTCGCGTTCGCGGTGTTGTAAATCGGGTACGCGACGGCGTAGTAGAGGTTGTAGGCAATGGCAATCCACACATAGCGCGCCGTGCCTTCAAAGGGCATAATGAACATCAGCACGCTGGCAACGGAAAGCGTCAGCGCGGAGAGCAGCAGCCACGGGCGCGCCTTGCCCGCCATGGTGCGCGTGCGTTCAATCAGCTGACCGACGATGAGGTTCGCCGCCACAATCAGGAAGGTGGAAACCAGCTGGAGGATGGACAGGTAGGCGCTGCTCAATTCCAGTGCCTTGCCGAGATAAACCTGAAGGTAACTGGTGAAGATGCCGGAGGACAGCAGCGCGCCGAACGGGCCAATCAGGTAGCCGAGCAGGGTTTCGGGGGTTGTCACCTTGTCCTTCGGGACGCTGGAGCGCGTCAGGGGGGACTGCCAGAAGGATTGTTTCATGGGGGAGATGCTTCCTTTCCTTGTTGTGAGTTGCTTCCCATTTTATATAATTGCTTTCCGCAATTACTTCTTCTTTTTATCCGGGTTGAGGTTCAGCTTCGGGCGGTGGCAGAAGTGGTGAATCAGCCGTCCGCACCCGCGGAAGAAATGTCCATTGACCATCAGCAGCATATCCTCTGCCATTGCCATCGACACCATGCCGTTCATCATCTTCGCCATGCCGCGGAACGGGATGTTGTAGATAAACAGCAGGTTCAAATCCGGCTTGCCGGCGGCAGTCGCCTTGTTCTTCATGCGCGTGAGCATCCGGTAGATCAGCCGTGCCAGCGGGTTCTTGGCGTAGCGGAGCTGCGTCACCGTGTCGTTGAGCGTCAGCGGCTGCGTCTTGTCCCAGAGATGCGGCGGAATCGCGTGGCCCAGCAGCGCCGCAAACTCCGCGTCGCTCACGTCCGTCACGCGCGCCGTGCGATAGCTCTGCACCGCCAGCTGAGCATACGGATTGGGCGCGTTCGTCCCCTGCTCGGTGTGCTTTGCCGTCAGGCGGATGTCGCGGCAGGATGCGCCAATCAGCAGCTCATATTCGCCGCCCTCCACCTCGAAGCGGTTCGTGCGGACGTTGAAGTAGCGGAACGTATAGCCGTCAAACGGAATCGTGACGCGCTTCGTCTCGCCCTTCTCCAGATGCACACGCTGAAAGCCCTTCAATTCCTTCGCCGGGCGGAAAACCTCCGCGTTCGGCTTGTGGATGTACAGCTGTGCCACCTCGTCGCCCGCGCAGTCGCCCGTGTTCGTCACGTCAAAGGACACGCCCGCATTATCCGCCTGCACGTTGTCGTAGCGGAACGTCGTGTAGGACAGCCCGTGTCCGAAAGCGAACGCCGGGGTGACGTCCGCCGACTCGGTGTAGCGATAGCCGACGTACAGCCCTTCGCGGTATTCGCTTGTGGCCTCCGTGCCGGGGTAGTAGTGGCTGACCGGCGCGTCCGCATAGTGACGATACCACGTTTCCGCCAGCTTACCGCCGGGGGTAATCTCGCCCACCAGCGCCCGCAGCACGGAGCGCGCCACCGCCTCGCCGCCCAGACCCGCGTAAAGCAGCGCGTCGCAGTCCTGCGCCCAGTCGGTTTCAACCGCGCTGCCGCAGGAGAGCACCACCACCATCTTCTTGCACACGGCGCGCAGCTTTTTCATCAGGGCGATTTGGTTCTCCGGCAGGCGCATGTGCGTGCGGTCAAGCCCTTCCGTCTCAAAGCACTCCGGCAGACCAAGGTACACCACCGCGCAATCCGCCGTTTTGGCAAGCTGCACCGCCTCATCCGCCAGCGCGTCGTTCGCAATGTCGAGGCGCTCAAAGCCCTGCGCGAAACCGACCCGCGCCGGGAAAAATTCATCCAGCAGGGGCAGCGTGTCATCCACCTGCGCAGCGTTGACCATGCTGCTGCCCGCGCCCTGATAGCGGGAGCGCGCCGCAAACTCGCCGATAACCGCCACGCGCGCGTCCTTCTTCAGCGGCAGCAGGTGCTCGTCATTCTTCAGCAGCACAAGGCACTTTTCCGCCGCAGCTTCCGCCGCCTGATGCTGCTTTGCGGCATCAAACGACGATTCGCCGGAGGACTTGTGCTCTGCCAGCACGAAATCCAGCAGCTGATCCACGCGCTCATCGACGATTTTCTCGTCGATTGTGCCGTCCTTGACCGCCTTCACCAGCTGGCAGGGGCTGTCGTCGCCCGCCGCGGGCATCTCCAGATTCATGCCCTCGCGCACGCCCTCGACAATGCTGTTGCTGCCGCCCCAGTCGGTCACGACCGCGCCGTCAAAGCCCCACTCGCCGCGCAGAATATCGCCCAGCAGATGGCGGCTTTCGTTGGCGTACACGCCGTTGACGCGGTTGTATGCCGTCATCACGAAGCCCGGCTTGCCCTCTTTGATGGCAATCTCGAAGTTCGTCAGGTACATTTCCCGCAGCGTCCGCTCGTCCATCACGCTGTCGGAGTGCATCCGCAGCAGCTCCTGCGCGTTCGCCGCGTAGTGCTTTGCGCAGGCGGATACGCCCTGCTTCTGCGCGCCGCGGATGAAGCCCGCCGCCAGCTTGCCGGAGAGGTACGGGTCTTCGGAGTAATACTCGAAGCTGCGGCCGCACAGGCTGGAGCGCTTCGTGTTCAGCCCCGGCGCAAGCAGCACATCCACCTTCTGATTGGCAGCGTCGCGCCCAACGACCGCGCCCATCGCCTCGGACACCGCGGCGTCCCAGCTGCACGCCAGCGTCGCGGCGGAGGGAATGCACGTCGCCTTCGTCGATGCGTTGAGGCCCAGATGGTCGCCCTCGCCCGCCTGCTTGCGCAAGCCGCTCGGCCCGTCGGAGAGCGTGATGGCGGGAATGTTCAGCCGCGGAATATCGCGCGTGTGCCAGACATCTTTGCCGGCAAGCAGGGCGCACTTTTCCTCCAATGTCATTTGGGAAACCAAATTACCGTGTTTCATGGTCATTCCATCCTTATGCGTTTGCACAGACCACCCACTGTGCTTTTTTCCTACTTTATTATAGCAACTTTTTCGGGCGGCGCAAGCAATCTCGCACAAACTGTCGAAATTCTCGCACAAGCTGTCATATTCGTCCTAATTTCGTGCGTTTATCCCATTTCAGGTGCCGTTCGTCGCGTGGGGGCGGTGTGCGAATCTGGAAGAAAGAGGGAATTACAGCGGAAAAATGGTATGCTTTCGGTGGATTTTGACGTGCGGGATGCGGGTGTTTTCCCGTTGACGCGGCAGGAAAATTGTGCTATCATAGAATCAATCAGGGGGTGAGCAGGACATGGATTCGGAAAAGTTGACTCCGGAAGAATTGACTGAAGAAGAGCTGACCGAGGAAGAGCCTACCGAGGAAGAGCTGGAGGATGCAAGACGCCGCCTCTACGCCCATTTAGCGCAGGGCGAGGCGGATGTCAAGGCGGGTCGTGTGCATCCGATAGATGAAGTTTTTGACGAAATCATGCGCGAATTGGACAGTTTATCTCTCGACGCCCCTCATAATCAAAATGATTGACCTCGTTTCCGGCGCAGTGGCATTCGTCATTGCGCTTTTTTGCACCCAAAAAGGGACGCTCCACCCCGGAGCGCCCCTCTTTTATGTTACCTTTTGGTTTAGTTTGCCTTGACGTACTGCGCCATCATCCAGCCCGTCGTGCCCTTGTAGCTGACGTAGTACCAGCTGCCGGACCGCTCCAGAATGGTGACAGTTTCGCCCTTGTCCACACGGAGGATGATGCCGTACTTGGTGCTTGCACCGCGGCGCAGCGCCACGCGGACGCCCGTCACCGTGCCCGTACCGGACGTGCCGGAACCTCCCTGCGTAACCGTGATGGTCGGCGCAGTGACCTCAATCTTGTTGCCGTTGGCTTCATACACGATGACGCGCAGGATGTAGGAACCCGCAACAGTGGGCGTGTAGTTGAACGTCAGGTTATTCAGGCCGACTTCCGTCGCCACCACGGAGCCGTCGCGGAACAGGGTGTAGTCGCGGCGGATGACGCTGCTCGTGCCCTTGTAGGCAGTCGTCCACGTCAGGTTGCGGTTTGTCACGCTCGCCGTCGTGCTGGGCACAACCGTCACAGGCGTGTAGTTCGACACCACCGTCGCGCTGGAGCGCTGGGTGATGGACTGCCCGTCAGCGGAGGTAATGGTGACTTCCAGCAGATAGGTGCCTGCCACCGTCGGCTGATAGTTGACGGAGATGCGGCCCGTTGCGGTTTCCGTGCGGTTGCTGTTGACAACCACCGTCGTGCCGCGGTAGACCTTGAAGTTCACGTTGTAGTTCGGCCGGCCACCCGCGAAGGTGATATCCCACGCAAGCGTCTCGTAGTTGTTCAGCTTCGAGGCGCTGGGCTGCACGCTGGCAATCGTCAGCGGCGCGTAGCCGACGGTGATGTTGTAGACGATCAGGATGTCGGGATAGCGCTTGGAGGTAATCAGCAGCGTCGCGTAGCCGTTGTTGACGCCGGTGATTACGTTGTCGCGCAGGGAAATCGCGCTGTTGGTGTTGGCGATTTCGATGTTCGCCACGTCGCCCGCCTCGGTGTAGATGCCGTGGTCAAGCGTGAAGTTTTCGCCCACGCGGATGGTCTTGTTGACGACCTTGCTCACCGGCGCGGGGGCAACGAAGTTCATCTCGTTCAGCGTCGCGGGGGCAGCGTACATCGCCGTCGTCGCGCCGAGGGAGTCGCGAACTTCCATCTGCATGGCGTACTTCTGGGAGTTAATCAGGTTGATGTAATTTTCCGTCAGGGTGAGGGTGAAGGTGGTCGTCATGCTGGTCTTACCGGCGGGCAGCGAGGTGTAGCCGTCGGAGAAGTCCTTCAGGACGATGGGGCTGCCGCCGCTCAGGCTGACGAGGCTGTACTTGAAGGTGTACGAGCCGCTGCCGCCGGAGACGATCGCGCTCCACGAGAACACATCGCCCACATAGCCGCCGGAAATATCCTGCCCCGCGGAGAGGTTCACCGCGCTTAAGCCCTCCAGCGTCAACGAGCCGGATTCAGGCTGGGACATGACGTTCGACCACGGGCCGTAGCAAATGGTGCCGTTGGAGAACACGCGCACCGGGCGAACCTTGTAGTAGTAGGTCGTGCCGGCGACGAGGTTCTTGGCGACATAGGTCGTGCCTTCGGTTTCGCCAATCTTGGTGTACAGGCCGTCCATGGTGGTGGAACTGTACACATAGTACTTGTTCGCGCCCAGCACGGTGGTATCCCAGTCAATGGTCTGCTCCTGCTTGCCGGTGTTGCGCACCGCGCACAGGTTCACAGAGCCAAGCGCCGTGAAGTACACGCGCTCGCTGGAGAGGGAGAAGCAGTTGTAGCTGCCCACGGGGCGCATGGAGTAGATGAAGTAGTAGTACACTTCACCCAGGTTGATGCTCGCGTCCACGAAGGAAGTCACCGCGCCGGTCTTTGCCAGCAGGGTGTAGCTGCCGCTCGCGCCCGTCTTGCGGTAGATGATGTACCCCGTCGCGCCGGAGGATGCCGGCCAGGACAACAGGGCGTTGTTGCCGCTCTGCACCACGGTCAGTTCCGGGCGATCCATGGGCGTGCCGCAGCCGACGTTGGAGTATTCAGAGTAGAACTTTTCGCCGGAGGAGAACACGCGCACCGCGCGCACGCGGAAGTAGTAGCCCGTCGCCTTCTTCAGGCCGGTGGCGTTGCACAGCGTGCCGGTCAGGTCAGTGCGCACGGTGGTGAAGCCGCTCGTCGCATTGGTGGACATCTGCACTTCGTAGGTCTGCGCGCCGGAGACGCTCGACCAGTTCAGGCGGATGGTGTCCGCGCCCAAGCCGCGCGGGTCTTGCAGCTTCGGCTTGGCAAGCGTCATGTAGGACAGCGTCTGCGAATCAGGGCTGTACACATACTTCGCCTGCTCGCCGTCGTAGGACACGTTCACCGCGCGCACGCGGTAGTACACCGCCTGACCGGGGGTCACGTTCGTATCCTCATAGTACAGACGGTTGTTCGGCACAGAGCCGAGCAGCGTGTAGCTATCTTCGCCGCCGCGCTTGCGGTACACGTCGTACTGCGTCGCAAAGGCGACAGAACCCCAGCCGATGCGCACGCTCGTTTCGGACAGCGTCGTGCCGATGAGGTCCGTCGGCTGGAGCAGCACCAGCTCGCGGTAGGGATCGGGGCCGTTCACGTCGTCCGACGGCAGGATGCTGATGTCATCATCCATATCCGGCAGAACGATGTCGTCCTCGTTCACAGGAGCCTGCGTCGGTTCGTCGGGCGTCTGCACCTCGTCCGACGCCACATCCGACACTTCGTTCATGATTTCGCCCTGTGCGCCGTCCAGCGTCTCGCCGAATGCCACGCAGGAGAGCATCATGCAGAGCACCAGGAATACAGAAACCAGTCGTTTCATGGTCTGCGTCACTCCTTTTATCTGTTGGGGGAAATGGTATATGCCTTCCAGCAAATACGACGAATGAGCTGCCGATTCTGTTTCCAGCAATCTGGGCAACTTTCCTCTTATTCGCCGGGATGAGCCTAAAAAGTTGAATCGCAGGAAAGTTTCTCCTGCTTACGGCGATTTTTGCGCCGTTTCCTTTGCGCGCTGCTGCCACACGGCGCGCTGCTGATTTTCCACCTGCGCCCGATACGTCTCGTAATCCGGCGCCAGCTGCGTGCGCTGAAGCTGATCCAGCTGCGTCCACTCGCGCGTGAAGGCGACGTACGCCGGAATCATGCGTTCCGCCGTGTCATAGCCCACAACGCGCCCCTGATGCAGCCACATCACCCGGTCGCAGAAGTTCAGCATCTGCCACGGCGCGTGGGTGACGAAGAAAATCGTCTTGCCCTCCGCCCGGAAATGCCGCATCCGCGCCATGCACTTCTCCGCGAAGCTCGCGTCGCCCACGCTCAGCGCCTCATCCACAATCAGGATTTCGGGGTTCATGTGGGCGGAAATGGCGAATCCCAGCCGGGAGCGCATTCCGCTGGAATACGTCCGCAGGGGCTGGTCGATGTACACGCCAACATCCGCAAAATCAATAATCTGCTGCTGGATTTGGGCGATTTCGCGCTTCTCCATGCCCATCAGCATACACTTATAGGCAATGTTTTCGCGCCCAGTCAGCTGATCATTCATGCCGATGTTCGCCGCCAGCATACTGACCGTGCCGCTGACCTCGCAGAGCCCCAAATCCGGCTGGGTGATGCCCGCGATGATACGCGCCAGCGTCGATTTGCCGGAGCCGTTCAGCCCCGCCAGCCCGACGATTTCGCCGCGGTGGAAGTCCTGCGTCACGCCGCAGAGCGCCGGAAATTTCTTCACGTTCGCCCGAAGCCCCAGCAGCGCTTTCAGTCGGTCTTTTTCCTCGCCGTACAGGTCGTAGACCTTCGTCAGTTCCCTGCAGCGGACGATTACATCCGCCAAGCGCATCGCCCCCTTTCTGCGCGATTTCTTCCTATTAAATGGCGCTGATTACAGCTGGTCGATGAAGCGGTTTCGCAGCCGCATATGCAGCGTGCAGCCCGCCGCCAACAGCGCCAGCGCCGCCAGCCAGAAGTACGCCCCCTGCCCCGGCGATGACCAGAAGCCTTCGCCATACAGCAGGCACTTGCGGTAGCCCTCGATGATGTAAACCAGCGGGTTCAGCCGCATCACGCGCTGCAAGCCCGGCGACAGCCCGTCAATCGCCCACACGACGCTGGAAACGTAGAACAGCAGGCGCATCAGCGGCTGAAGCAGCTCGCCGAAATCGCGAAAGACCGCCGTCAGGCTGCTCGTCAGCAGCGCCGCGCCGATCAGCAGCACCCACGAAGCCGCGAGGTAATACGCCAGTTCCAGATAGTGCCACGTCACCGGCACGCCGCCAAGCAGCAGCGCAATCAGCAGAATCGCCATCGTCCACAAATGCTCGTAGTACGCGCGCACAACCGCCTTCATCGGGATGATGGAGAGCGGAATGCGCACGTTGCGGATGATGGACGCGGCCTGCTGAATGGACGCGGACGCGCCGAGAATGGCGGAGTTGAGCGCCAGCCACGGCATCATGCCGCACATCAGCCACAGGTGATACGGGAATCCGTTTTTTTCCTGCGTTCCCAGCCCGACGGAAAAGACGAACCAGTAAATGAGGATTTGCAGCAGCGGGCTGAGCAAGTCCCACCAGCGTCCCAGCAGCATTCCCGCCCGCCGCGAGCGGTTCTCGTAGAGCGTCAGGCGCACGGTTCGCCGCAGGTTTTGGATGATTTCGCCCAGCGCCGTGCCAACCGCGTGTATCATCCGCCTGCCGCCTCCGCCAGCCCGTTCCGCTGAAGAAAATCGCGGAAAACGCGCATTCTTTCCGGGTACGCCTTGTTGAAATCGGTGTAGTCCGCCAAGTCGTAGTAGTATTCCAGCGGCTTTTCCAGCCGGAAGTTCTCCATCGGCAGCGTCGGCAGGCGGAACAGGCGGGTCATTTCGTCCATGCGGCTGTCCACCACCATCGTCAGCGCCGGAATGCCGCTCGTGATGGCAATCACGTTCCCGTGGAAGCGGCTGCCGAGGGAAAAGTCGTACTGCTTGACCCATGCCAGCCAATCCTCAATGTGGAAGAAAACGTGCATTTGCCGCTTCAGCCAGTCCTGCAAATAGCGGAACTGGTACTCGTCGCCGCAGCAGTTTTCCAGCGTCAGCGGGAATGCGTTCTGCTCCACAAAGCCGAGGTCGCGGTTCGCGCAGAAGGTCAAAAACTGCCGTTCCGGGTCGGACAGCGTGCCGTAGAAGGTGCGGAAGTTGCAGCACGCGCGCATGGCGGGGTCGAACGGTTTCTTCTCCACGCGAAACTTTTCGTTCATTCCCTGATACAGGCTGGGACAGCCGATAATGCGGAAGTTGACGATGCCGTTCTTCTCCAGCACCGCCGCGGTGTACTCGCCGCGAACGCCCAGCACAGCGCGCTCCGCCATCGTCCGCAGGAGCTTGACCGTATCCGGGTGGAGCGTGATGTCCACATTGCGCGCCATGCTCTGCACGCCCACGCTGATTGGAACCAGCGGTTTATCGCCGATTCGCTTCAGCATCGTCCAAACGTGCGGGTACGTCTGATTCGGGGTCAGCCAGATCAGCTCGGTCGTGATGTAGTGGGTGATGTCCGCCCGGTCGCGGAACGTGTCCGACGTAACATCCCACAGCGGAATCATCACGGGGTGAAAGATGTCCTTCAGCGCCCGGATAAACACGAGATTTCCCGTATTGTTCCCCAGAAAAAAGAAGCGTTTTGCCCACTCATGCTTCTCAAACGACACCCGATCATTCCAAAACAATCCAACCGCCATCCGCTTCCTCCTTCCTTGTGACGTGGGGAGACGCTGGGGCGTTGCCCCAGACCCTACCAGAGGCTTTGCCTCTGGACTCCACAAGGGGCAATTGCCCCTTGACCCCTTTTCGCGATTGAGTTGGTGACAACTGCATACTGTGTCCGCGTGTTTATTGAGGGAACGCAAGGGCGCTGCCCTTGACCCGCCAAAGGGTCTTCGACCCTCTGGACTCCCTTTTTCGCGATTGAGTTGGTGACGACTTCATACTTTACCCGCGTGTTTATTTTTGGGAACGGTGCATCCTCTTGCGCAGCTTCTTCCGAAACGTTTCGCGGTCGAACAGCAGGAAGCCAATCGTCCGCTTCACCAGCCCGGTCTGCTCCGGGATGAAGCCAATCATGCGGCTCGGCGCGTCCGCCGCGCCCATCTCGTGCGCCGCAAGCGCCGCCTCCGCCGACTGGTCGCGCACCAGCGTCCGCAAATCCAGCGCGTTCTCCCCCGCGAACACCATGTCCTCGAACGGGATATTCCGCAGCAGCTCCGCGTCCGCTTCGGGCAGCTGCCGCAGCGCCCCCTCGAAGGGCAGCGACATCGCCAGCTGCACGCCGGGATTGTCAAGCGACTGCATCACGCCCGTTCCGGCGAAGGTATCGTGGAAGTCGCGCACGAATTGCAGCGCGTGATGCTGGACGCATGTCGACAGGAAATGCGCGGCTTCATTGCGCCCCTCCTGCGCGTACACCGGGACGACACGCGCATTCTGCCGCTCGAAGCCCACGCAGGGCGGCTCGTCGGAGGACAGCAGGAACTCGCGGAACGCGCCGGACATGACGGGCGGCATCGGATAGAAGCAGAGTACGGGGAAATCGTAGGCGGCAGACAAACGCTCGCTGTTCCGCCCGTCCGCATGGACGTAGTAGACCGGAACCGCGCGCTGCGTCAGCTGGCAGAGCGCCGCCTGCAAGCGCCCGCTGTACCCCATATCAAAGCACGCTGAGCCTTCCGGCAGCTTTTCCTCATAATACGCCCGCGCCGCGCTGTATGCCGCCTGATGACGGCAGCCGTCGTAGAGCTTGTCGCGGAAGAAGCGCAGAAACGATTCCCAGCGCGTTTTCTCCTGAAACGGCGATTGCCATGGGAAACCCGCCGCCTCCGCCTGATGGCGCAGTTCGCTTTCCGGCGCGTCAAGCGTGCAGAAGGACAGCAGCTTCAGCGCCTTTTCGGGCGTGTAGACCGTCCAGCGCACCGGCAGCGCCGCCCAGTCGGTCGGATTCGCCATCAGCGCGGGCAGCAAGCACCGCCGCGATGCGGGAATGTAGTCTGTTTCGACAGCATCCGCGTCCGTGCGCAGCAGCTCGACTGCCTGCCGCAGCAGCGCACCGTCCCGCGCGAGGAACACCAGCCGCTTCACGCCATCCGCCCGGCAGCGGCACAACAGCCACTTCGCCAGCGCCAGCAGGTGTGTGCCGACGGCGTAGTACCCCAGCCGCGACGGATACGCCGCAAACGCGGAATCCGCCGTCGCGGGGGTATAGCCGTCGTCAAAGAAGCGGTTTGCCGCCAGCCCTTGTGCGCACCTGAGCGCCAGCGGCTGCATGGCATCCGCCGTCGTGAAGCCCGCCAGACACCCGTGTCCCAGATTCGCCATCTGCGTGCAGTCCGCATCCATGAAAACGTCCGCCGGGCGCGGCAGCAGCATCGCCCGCAAACCCGCTTTTTTCGCGGCCTCCACGTCGATTTTCGCATTGTCGCCGATGTGCAGCACATGATCCGGCTTCACGCCCAGTTGCGCCGTCAGCTTGCGATAGAGCGCGCCGTTCCATTTCAGCGCGTTCTGCTCATTCGAGAGGAAGAAGCCGTCCCAGCCGCGAACGCCGCATTTTTCCAGCATCCGCCGAATCGTGTCCGCGTCAAGGTACATGTCCGACGTCAGCACGACGCGCTTTCCCGCCGCTTTCGCCAAATGAAACAGCTGCACGCCGGTTTTGCGCGGGCGGCAGAAATGCACCTCCGCCTCTCGCTCGTTGTAGGTCATTTGCCCCACGCAGTCGTCCGACACGCCCAGATTCTGCATCATGGCGCTGTAAATGTTCCACATCGTCACGTCGGCTTGCGTTTCGGGCAGCCACGCGCGCGCGCAGCTTTCCGCCTCTATCCGCGCCTGTGCGAAGGAGGTCATGTTCCGCCGCGCCGCCCGCTGCCATTTGCCTTCCAGCGTGTGGAAGAGGTCAATCGGCGTGCGGAAGGGGCGCAGAATCAGCGTGTCGAACACATCCAGCGAAATCACCGGGCAGTCGATGCCGTCCAGCCCCAGAATCGCGCGCTTGATGCGCTCCGTCCCGTCCCGCCACGGGGTCATCGGCTGGTCGAACCAGAAGATTTCCGGCAGATTCGCGTCCTCATCCAGCGAAAAATCCGGACAGAGCGCCGCCGTCAAGCGGCTGATTTCCGGCTGATTCGCCGCCTTCCGCGCCTGCTCCGCCCACATCCGCGCATACCACTTTCGCGCCTTTTGCAGCTGCTGACGCGCTTGATCCGCCCCTTGCTGATGCAGAAATTCATCCGCAAAGGCAAACACCTGCGCAATATCGGCGTAATTTTTGCGGAATTTTGCCGGATTTCCCGCCGCTCCCGTCGAGGAAGACGAATGTTCACAGTAGAACACGCCGTCGCCGCGGTGCCGCCTGAAACCCTGCGCAAAGAAATACAGCACGACGGAAAACGCAATGTCCTCCGTCATCACAATGTGCTTTTTCGCCAGCGGCGCGTAGTAGGGCGCGCACCGCAGCCACAAATCGCGCCGAATCACCTTGTTCCAAATGGTGTGGAAGCTGTAGCACGTCATCGCCTGCTGAAAAAACGCATCCCGCACCGCATCGCCGCGCAGCTCGTCCTCCAGCACACAGTCCGCATGAACCGGGCGCACGAAGCGGTCGCCGTTTTCGCGCTGCCAGACCGTGTCGCCCATCACGAGGTCAAAGTCGTTTTCTTCCGCCAGCGCGACAGCGGCACGGTAAAAATCCACCGACACAAAATCGTCGCTGTCCAGAAAAGCGAGGTACTTGCCCGTCGCCGCGTCCGCGCCGGTCATCCGCGCCGCGAAAAGTCCGCGGTTCTGCGAATGCGTCAGCACCCGAAAGCGGCTGTCGCGCCGGGCATACTCCGCCAGCACCGCGCCCGCGCCATCCGGCGAGGCATCATCCACCAGCAGGAACTCCGCGTCCCGCAGCGACTGCGTGCGCAGCGACTCCAGACACGCGGGCAAATCCCGCTTCGTCCCATATACCGGAACGACCACAGACAGCGTTGCAGCCACCGCGCTTCTCCTTTCTGCCCATCCGAAAACGAGTGATACTTGCCGATTTTGACATGTACATTCTACCATATTCCCGCCCGATTAGCAAGCCTTTCGGGGGATTTTTACGCCCCCCAAAAAAACGCGGTCAGACAGCTTGTTTCGCCATCTGACCGCAGGATGCCCTATTTTGCGGATAATCCGCTTACCAAGTGATATCCTCGCCCGTCAGCGCCTTCCACGCCTTGCGGATATCCTTCTGATGGCGCACGCCGTTCTTCGTGTCCCCATTCCGAATGGTTTCCTCCATCGTGCGCGGGAAATGGACGCACAAATGCCCGTCGAAGTCGTTATCCTTGATGCTGCCGGACAGGTGGGGCATACAGTGCATGGAGGCCAGCACCCATGTGCCGCTGGGCAGCAGGACATACACCGGCTTCTCGTCCCACGAGAACTTGCCGCCCCACGCCGCCTTCATAATCGCGGTATCCTGCGCCGTCAGCGGCTCAGAGTCCGCGTGACGACCCAAGGAATAGAAGCGCAGGCGGAAGGAGGAACCGCTGCTCGGCTCATAGACCAGCACCGTCTGCCCGCTCTTGATGGTCGGCTTGATTTCCGTGTACCACATCTGCAGCTTAATCTGGCTCTTTGCCGGGCCATTGCCAAAGGACGCGCCGCTGTTGCCCGTGCCGCCGTTTTTATTTTCGTCCGGCAGCGCAGTGTCGCCGGTCACGCAGTCGCCCGTGTACAGCTTCGTCTGCGTGTTCACGCCCGCAATGCCGTCCGGGGCAAGCCCGTTGCGCTTCTGGAATGCCAGCACCGCCGCGCGGGTCGTCTCGTCATAAGTGCCGTTGATGGTCACGGTATAGCGCAGGTTGCTCAGCGCCTGCTGGAGGCGCAGCACCGCGTCGCCCGTCGCGCCGACTTTCAGGTTGGTGTACACCGTCGGCGTGGTGGAATCGACCTGCTTGCCCTCCGCCGTAATCGCGTTGACGGAGTAGAGGATGGTGTACGTCGCCGTATCGCCGTTGCCGGAGCCGGTCAAGCCGTTGCGCAGCTGGAACGCGCGCATGGCGGCGACCGTGTTCGCGCCGTACTTGCCGTCCACCTTGTCCGTCAGGTAGCCCAAATCCTTCAAGCGCTGCTGAACGCTCTTCACGTCGTCGCCCGTGCAGCCGGAATAGAGCAGGCGGGTCGGACGCGTCACGCCCGTGGTCGGGGTGGACGTCGGCGTGCTGATGGCAGGTAGCGCATCCGAAGAATACAGCTTCTTGTAGGTGCGCTTGCCCGCCACGCCATCCGCGCTCAAATTGTTGCGCAGCTGGAACGACGCAACCGCCGCCATCGTGCCCGTGCCGTAGTTGCCATCCACCGTGCCCGTGTAGTAGCCCAGCGCCTTCAAGCGGCTCTGCACGCTCTTCACGTCATCGCCGGACGAACCTTCGCGGAGGGTGCGCGTGGGAACGATGCCGAAGGACTGCGTGGGGGTCGGCGTGGGCGTGGCAGCCGACGGATCAGCCGCAACCGCATTGCTCGAATAGAGGATTTTGACCGTGTTCGCGCCGACTTTGCCGTCCGCCGTCAAGCCGTTGCGCGCTTGGAACGCCTGAACCGCCGCCACCGTCGCCGCGCCATAGATGCCATCCAGCGCGCCGGAGTAGTAGCCGAACTTGTCCAGTCGGCTCTGTACGCTCTTCACGTCGTCGCCGGACATACCGGGGCGCAAAATGCGCGTGGGTGCGCTTTCATCCACCGGCTTGGGAGAGGGCGTGACGGAGCTGCCCGCGTCAATCGCGGTGCTGCTGTACAGCGCCTTGACCGTGTCCTCGCCGCAGATGCCGTCGGACGTAAGCCCGTTGCGCGTCTGGAAGCGGCGAATCGCGCTTTCCGTCGCCGTGCCGTACACGCCGTCCGCCTTGCCCGTCAGGTAGCCCAGCGCAATCAGCTTCTTCTGCACGCTCTTCACGTCGTCGCCCTTCATGCCCAGCGTCAGCTTGCGCTCGCCCACGCCGTCGGGCTGTGACGTTTCCTTCGCGCCAATCGCGCCTTCGGAGAAGAGGCGCTTGCGGGTGTTTGTGCCCAGCACGCCGTCAGCGGACAAGCCGTTTTTCTTCTGGAAGGCAAGAACCGCCGCCTTCGTCGCCGCGCCGTACTGCCCGTCGGAGATGCCGGTCAGGTAGCCCAGCGCCGCCAGACGGTCCTGCGTGTACAGCACATCCTGCCCGCCCATGCCCTCGCGGAGCGTGCGGGTCGGGATGCCGTAGGCGATGTTGTCCAAATCCGCGGTGGGCTTGGGCGTAATCATCGGCTGGGTGACGTTGCCATTGCTGTCGAAGTAGCTTTCCAGCTTGACGAGCGTGTTCCTGCCCGCCTTGCCGTCCACCGTCAGCCCGGTCGCCTTCTGGAACGCCATGACCGCCTCGAACGTGGACTGCCCGAACACACCGTCCACCTTGGAGATGGTGAAGCCCAAGTCCTTCAGTGCCTGCTGCAATACCCGCACGCGCGAGCCGCTGGACGTGTACTGCAATTTGCTGTAATCGCCCTTAAACAGCCCCGCCGCGGTCGAAGAGGAGGACGACGAATTGCCGTCAATGTCAATGCCCGTCTGCTTTTCCAGCAGAGCAATCGTCGCAGAACCGGCGATACCGTCCACCGTCAGGCTGTTCGCCTGCTGGAACGCGGTCACCGCCGCCTTCGTGCCGCTGCCGAAGCTGCCGTCCACCTTGCCGGAGTAGTAGCCCAATTGCGTCAAGGCCTGCTGCAAGCGGCGCACATTGTCGCTCTTGTCGTTCTTCTGCAGCTTCAAGGCTGCCGCGCTGCTTGTGATGACCAGCGTCAGCATCAGCACCAGCGCCAGCACACGCACGATGCTCTTTTTCATAGCATTCCCCTCCAAATAATCCGGGAAGCTCTGATGAAATGAGGTAGTCAGATGGCGGAAAAGACATTCGCCAGATGGCTGCCGAATGAATCAGAGATTCCCACAGGTACTGTGGCTATTGTATCAGAAAATCACGCAATTGTAAAGAACTATTACGCATTTGTTACAAGTTGAACTTCTCCAGCAATTCCATCGGGTGGGCAATCAGCGCCTTCGCGCCATTGTCCAGCAGCTCCTGCGCCGTGCGGAAGCCCCACAGCACGCCCACTGGGTTCATGCCCGCGCTGCACGCACAGGTCATATCCACCTTCGTGTCGCCCAGATAGAGGAAATCCGCCGGGGCAATGCCGAGCTGCTCCGCCACCAGCAGCGCGCCCGCCTTGTCCGGCTTCACCGGCACGCCCTCCACCTGCCCGCGCACGACGCTGAACGGTACATCTGGGAAGAAGTGGCTGATGACGTTCTTCGTATCCGCGTCGGGCTTATTGGAGAGCACCGCCAGCTTCAAGCCGCGCTCCGCCAAGGCGTGCAGCAGTTCCGGAATGCCGTCGTAGGGCTGCGTTTTCACCTGCGTATGCTTCTCGTAGTACGCCTGATACTCCGCCTGCACCGCGTCCGCCAAGTCCTGCCGGTCGCGAACCGCCCGCTGCGCCAGAATCTTCGCGCCGTTGCCGACGAGGTAGCAGTATTCCTTCGTCTCCCAGCCGGGCAGCCCGTGCAGGCGCAAGGCACGGTTCATCGCCGTGGCAATGTCGTCAATCGTGTTCGTCAGCGTACCGTCCAAATCAAACAAAACCGCCTGAATCATCAAAAAAATCTCCTTTATGGGATGAATGGATTTCGCGCCGTGCTGCCATGCTATCGTGTGTTTCTAAATTCGCCCGGCAGCATTTTCAGCATCTTTTCTTGCACTTCCGCGTCTTCAAACCTCGATTTACCGCCAGTAAACCTTCGGTTTTCATCCTTGAATTGCAAGAAAATCTGCTTGAAACTGCACCGGTCTCATTTTAGAAACACACGTTAGACAGAAAGGAGCGATGAACATGGACAAAAAACGCAAGGATTCCGTCATTCGCGCAACCGTCGACCGTGCCGCCCTGCTGCGCGGGGTGCTGATGCTGACGGCGCTCGCCCTGCTGCTCTGCTTCGGCTTGAAGCCCAGCCGCGCCGCCGCGCCCGACGCCGAGGACGGCGCACTGACTGCCTCCGACGCCTCCGCCCGCCTGAGCGCCGAGTGCGAACTGCTCCAGCGCGTCACCTTTTCCCCCTGCGGGCACGAAATGACGCGCCGCCAGCGCCTGCCGGCCGAACTTGCCGGCATGACGAAGGACGAACTCGCCGCGAAGTACGACCAGTGGGTCATCACGTCGTTTTCACCCGCGCAGGTGAGCATGGAGCGCGCGCTTGCCCTCTACTGCCCGGAGCATGTTGTGCTGATGCCGGACGAAAGCGGGCAGCTGTGCATCTTCCGCAACCGTTACGGCGACGCGCTGGCGCTGGTGCGCGAACTCGGCGTGCCGCTGAGCGACTTGCCGGACGATGTGCAGGAGGAGGTTCGTCCCGGGCTGGGGTTCGATGACGAGGTCACGCTGGAGAAGTGGCTGGAAAGCGTGCAGTCGTAAATCCCCAACCCCATTGTACGCCGATTCGCGCCGCTTGTCCAGCGGATTTCGCGGTTTTGTTTGCTTCCAGCGAAGAAGTATGCTATAATGATAGCGAACTTTCGCGATAGAGGTGAGCGCATGGCACGAATCGGCATCATGACCTTCCTGCACAATGACAACTACGGGTCGATTCTTCAAGCGTGGGCGCTGCAAAACGCCGTCCGTTCCTTGGGGTACGACGCGGAGCATATCGACTACGTTCCCTCGCAGACGGAAAAGATGAAGAACCTGCTGTGCAGCGGCAATTCGCCCCGCCTGATTTTGGACGGCATGAAAAAGCGCAGCGCGGCGCGCGGGCTGAACGATGGCTTTGATGAGTTCCGGCAGACGCAGATGATTTTGTCGCCCGTCTGCCGCGACCAGAGCGCGCTGGCGCATCAGGCGCTGTCGTACGATGCCCTGATTTGCGGGTCAGACCAGATTTGGTCGCCGACGTGGCTCAATCCGGCGTATTTCCTGAATTTCACGAAGAAGCCGAAAGTCGCCTACGCGCCGTCGCTGGGCGTATCGACGATGACGGACAGCGCGAAAGGGCGCAAAATCGCCGCATTGATACGGGGGTTCGCCGCCATCTCCGTCCGGGAGGAAGAGGGCGCGGCGCTCCTGCAAGCGCTCATCGGCAAAAAGCCCGCCGTCATGCCCGACCCCGTGATGCTCCTGCCGCGCGAAAAGTGGCTGGAGCTCATCGGCGGCGACATCCCGATGGGCAATGATATTCTGTGCTTCTTCCTGGCGGACAATCCCGCGTACTGGACGCAGGTGGAGCAGATTCGGCAGAAAACTGGGCTGGGCGTGCGCGTCATTCCGCGGACGGAATCAGCCCTCCAGTCCGCGTATCCGCTGGCGAAGGGCGTGACCCCCGCGCAGTGGCTTTCTCTGATTGCGGGCGCGAGCATGGTGCTGACGGACAGCTTCCACGCCGCCGCGTTTTCCCTCCTGCTGCACACGCCCTGCACAATTCTCCGCCGCTACCGCGAGGACGATCCCGAAAGCCGCAACAGCCGCGTTGACCAGCTGCTGCGCACGCTGCAAGTCGCCGACCCGACGCATCCGGATTTTTCCGTGGTGGACGAGCAGCTTTCCATCCAGCGGCAGCGGGGTTTGGACTTCCTGCAATCCGCCATCAGTCAAGCAGTGTCGCAAGCGACGCCGGCAAAGGCGAGGTAAGCGACAGCCAATCCCCCGTCATCGGGTGATGGAGCGTCAAGGCGCTGGCGTGCAGCGCAAACCGCCCCGGCAATTGCGGAATTTCCGTGCCGTAGAGGAAATCCCCGACGACCGGACAGCCGATAGACGCCATGTGTACGCGGATTTGGTGCGTGCGCCCGGTTTCAAGCGTCAACTCCACCAGCGTGCGCGTTTTCCCGCGTTTCAGCACGCGATAGTGCGTCACCGACGGCTTGCCGGATGCGGTCACGATACGGCGGATGCTGGCGGCGTCCTCCTTGCCGATGGGCGCGTCAATCACGCCGCAGTCGTCATCCGGGCAGCCCTCCACCACCGCCTGATACGTCCGGATGAACTCCGGCGTATGCAGAAGCGCCTGCAAACGGTGCTGAATATGCGCGTCCTTGGCGACAATCATCAGCCCGCTTGTGCCCTTGTCCAGCCGATTCACCGGACGGTAGACGAAATCCGCCGGACAGCGCAAATGAGCATACAGCGCGTTTTCCAGCGTGTCGTCCGGGTGCAGGGCGCTGGACTGGCTCGCCAGCGGGGCGGGTTTGTCAATCACGAACAGCCAGTCATCCTCATGCGCAATGGTCAGCGGCAGGTCATACGGCTTGACCGCGTACGCCGGTGCGTTCTCCCGGAAGCGGATTGCCACCACCTGCCCGGCGCGCACGAAGGCATCCACTGGGGTCACGACGCCATCCACCGTAATGCCGCCGTTCCACTTGGCGGACTTCATTGCCGTGTAGCTCACGCCCATCACGCGGCGCAGCACATCGCGCAGGCGCATCCCGTCCTGCTCCGGCAAAACCATATGTTCCAACAAAAGCACCTCTTTTCAGGAGATGAAACCGATGAATGACATTCTTGCAATCCTCTCCGGCGGCGATTATGTCTCCGGCGAAAAAATCAGTCAGGAACTGGGCATCAGCCGCGCCGCCGTGTGGAAGCGCATTGCCCAGCTGCGCGAAGAGGGCTGGCAGATTGAAGCCGCCGGCCGCCGCGGCTACCGCCTCATCCCCGGCGACAGCCTCGACCCCATTTTCTGGGTGAATCAGCTGACGACCAAGACGCTTGGACGTGCCATCAACCACTACGAGCACACCATCACGTCCTCCAACACGCTGGTGAAGCAGATGGCGGTGCAGGGCGCGCCGAGCGGCAGCCTGTGCCTGTGCGAATGCCAGACAGCGGGCAAAGGGCGGCTGGGGCGCACATGGTCAGCCCCCGCGGGACAGGCGATCCTGATGAGCGTCCTCCTGCGGCCGAAGCTCCCGCCGAAAAACGCGCCGCTGATTACCCTCGCGACCGCGATGGCAATGGCGCACGCTGTCCGCGAAGTGACGGGCATTGACGCGCAGATTAAATGGCCCAACGACCTCGTGTTCTCCGGCAAAAAGCTGTGCGGCATTTTGCTGGAAATCAGCGCTGACCTCGACCAGATTGAGTACGTTGTCGTCGGCACGGGGCTGAACGTGCTGCGCGGGGCATATCCGCCAGAGCTGTCTGACCGCGCCGCCGCCTTGGAGGAGTTCGCCGATCCGCCCGTGCGCCGGGAGATTGTCGTGCACTACCTGAAGGCGCTGGAGGACAACATGACGCTGCTGGAGGAGCACGGCTTCCCCGGCATACAGGAAGCGTACCGACGCCACTGCTGCACGCTGGGCAGCCGAGTGCACGTCATCGGCACGGAGATTGACTTCATCGGCACGGCGGAGGATATTGACGAGACGGGCGCGCTGCTGGTGCGCGACGAAAGCGGCGTATTGCAGCGCGTGCTGTCCGGCGACGTATCCGTGCGCGGGGTCATGGGCTATGTCTGAGCTGCGCGGCATCGGGCTGGATATCTGCGGCATTGCGCGGATGGCACAGCAGCTTGACAACACGCATTTCCTCCAGCGCATCCTGACGAAAGAGGAAATCGCGTACCTGCGCAGCCGCGGCGCGGCGGCGGCGGACACGCTGGCGGGGCTGTACGCGGCGAAGGAAGCCATCGTCAAGGCGCTCGGCTGCGGCATTGCCTTTCCGCTGACGGAGATTGCCATCTCGCACACGGCGCAGGGGCAGCCGACGGCGGTGCTATCCGGCGGCGCGGCATTGCGCTATCCGGGGCATCTGCTGCTGACGATTACGCACGATGCGGGGGTTGCGGCGGCATCAGCACTCTATTTAGAATGAAGGAAAGCCTGCTCATGCGGTGATTGGCGTGGGCAGGCGGTTTTTTATCTTGGTGGAAAAAGCAGCTTGGGGGCGCGTCTGCGGACGCGCAAAGTTACTGCGCAGGGACGCTTCGCTGCCTGCGACCAAGTTGCCATACTACACTTTTCTCTTGGAGTAGATTTAACGGCGTAACAGTTGGGGCGTTGCCCCAAACCCCAGCAGGGACGCTGTCCCTGCACCCT
>ENA-UEQS01000599-UEQS01000599.1-human-gut-metagenome-genome-assembly--contig:-NODE-599-length-27055-cov-24.564682_pt1 | contig 27055 bp, 36 predicted proteins | sample MGYA00242953_ERZ507953 | MGnify/ENA primary metagenome ERZ507953 (study PRJEB26167, sample SAMN06115474) | human gut metagenome | host: Homo sapiens | place: China:Jiangsu | collected 2016-07-06...
CCCATTGATGACACACTCCTTTGTTTTTATTATACTTTGATTGTTTTGTATGTGTCAAGTTTTATTATACAGGATTATTTCTTCTTTGGAACAGCTACCGCGGATGTTGCAATCTATCCGGGGCGAATGAATCTGACTGAGTTTTTGGATGAGGACCTGTTCGATGAAGATCTGCCAGATGTTCAGTACGATGGTTCTGCTATTCCGGAAGGAAGCCGTAATGCCACCATGTCTCGTTTTGCCGGTCGTGTCATCAAAAAATATGGTGACTGTGACAAGGCATATCAGACATTTATGGAAGAATCAACAGAGTGTACACCCCCGCTGGAATCATCTGAGCTTGCAACTATCTGGCACAGTGCACAGCGTTTTTATGCTAGGCTCTCTCAGCAGGACGGCTACATTGCACCGGAAGTATATAACGATCCTTCCTGCTACAAACCCGGAGACTATTCTGACGTTGGACAAGCTGAGGTGTTGGCAAAATATTTTTCCGGCGAGCTCCGATACTCTCCGGCAACCCACTTCATCCGATATTCTGATCATTACTGGCAGGAATCCGAACCGGGTGCACAAGCCGTAGCTCATGAGCTTACCAGAAGGCAGTTGAAGGAAGCTGGCAACGATATGCTCGAAGCTCTCGACAAATTGAAGAACTCCGGTGCACAGTCCCTGCTTGACTCCATGTCTAAGTCCAAAGCAGAACAGCTGATGAATGAAGCTCAGATGGAAGCCTATCAGGAATTTCTGGCCGCAAAAGCATATCAACAGTTCGCTGTAAAGCGTAGAGATTCCAAGAATATTACTTCCACGCTAAAAGAATCCCGTCCAATGCTGGAGATCTCACCTCGTGACCTTGATGCTGATTGCTTTGCTCTGTGTACACCAGAAGCAACCTATGACTTGCGTAAAGGAATGGCTGGTGCACGAGAACACCTGCCAGAAGATTTCATTACCAAAATTACATCAGTATCTCCGAATTATAAGGGCCAGCAGATTTGGCTGGACTGCCTTGATCTCATCTTTCAGAGCAATCAGGAACTTATCGATTATGTTCAGATGATTTGTGGTCTTGCCGCCATCGGCAAGGTTTACGTGGAAGCCCTCATCATTGCCTACGGTGATGGCCGCAATGGTAAATCAACCTTCTGGAATGCTATTTCCAGAGTTCTTGGTCTTTACTCCGGCAACATCTCCGCAGATACGCTCACCGTTGGCTGTCGCAGAAACATCAAACCGGAAATGGCCGAGGTCAAGGGTAAAAGACTCCTCATTGCTGCAGAGATGCAGGAAGGTGCTCGTCTGAATGATTCCACCGTCAAATAGCTCTGCTCCACAGATGATGTCTTTGCTGAGAAAAAGTACAAGGACCCGTTCTCATTCAAACCGTGCCACACGCTTGTACTCTACACCAACCATCTGCCTCGTGTTTCTGCATCCGATGATGGTATTTGGAGACGACTTATTGTCATCCCATTCAATGCCAAAATTACAGGAAGCAACGACATCAAGAACTATAGCGAGTATCTTTATGACAATGCTGGCGGCAGCATTTTGGCGTGGGTCATCGAAGGTGCCAAAAAAGTCATCGAGTCTGATTACCAGATTCCCGTGCCGGAGTGTGTGCAGAATGCCATTGATGAATACCGTAGCCAAAACGATTGGTTCGGTCACTTCCTTTCTGACAAATGCGAAGTTGACCCGTCCTATAAAGAAAGTTCTTCTTCTCTTTATCAGGCCTACCGTAACTATTCTTTGGATTGCAACGAGTATGTGCGCAGTACCGCTGACTTCTACTTTGCATTGGAGAAAGCCGGCTTTGAGCGAGTTACCATGAGCAGAAAGCATTACTTTAAGGGTCTGCGCTTACGTGAGGACACTGGTGCAGACGAGGATTTTATGAATTAGGGCCACTTATGACAAGGTGTATCAAGGTGTTTTATAAAACTTTTCTTAGGCCTACAAAAATATGAATAAGAAAAAGTATGGAAAATACCATTGATACACCTTGCACATCATCAAATTAACGGCCTGATGGAGGACAAGTATGTTAGAAAAAACGATAGAAAAGAAATTGACAACTGCAGTAAAAAAGGCTGGTGGTATCGCGCCGAAGTTTGTGTCTCCTTCTTTCGCGGGAATGCCCGACCGCCTGATCTTATTACCTGATGGGAAGTTTGCCTTTGCAGAATTAAAGGCACCTGGTGAATCCCCACGCCCACTGCAAAAGGCACGGCACAGGCTCCTGCGCTCTTTAGGCTTTCGAGTCTATGTGATTGATAGCATCGAACAGATTGGAGGAATGATTGATGAACTTCGTACCTCATGATTATCAAGCCTATGCCATCGACTATATTGAGACACATCCTATAGTTGCCGTCTTGCTCGATATGGGTCTTGGAAAAACAGTCATTTCCCTGACTGCCATCGCAGATCTGTTATTCGATAGCTTTGAAGCCCACCGCATTCTTGTGATTGCCCCACTTCGAGTGGCTAGAGACACATGGCCTGCTGAAATCAAGAAATGGAAACATCTGAAACACCTGACCTTTGCTATCTGCATCGGAACACCCAAAGAACGAAAAGCCGCTTTAATGGCAGGAGCCGATATAACAATCATCAACAGAGAAAATCTTCAATGGCTTATCGAGTCCAGTGGCTTTCCCTTCGATTATGATATGGTGATCATCGACGAGCTTTCTTCCTTCAAAAATCACAATTCAAAGAGATTCAAATCTCTCTTGAAGGTAAGGCCAAGCATTAAGCGCATCATCGGCCTGACCGGAACACCAAGCAGTAATGGACTCATGGATTTATGGGCCGAGTTTCGACTGCTGGATTTAGGGAAACGTCTCGGTCGCTTCATTACCGAATACAGAAACAATTACTTTGTACCGGATAAGAGAAATGGTCAGATCATCTATTCCTATAAGTCACAACCCTACGCAGAGGAACGTATCTATGGTCAAATTTCTGATATCACTATTTCAATGAAATCGACAGACCATCCTCAGATGCCGGAACTCATCTCTTCCGAATATGAAGTTCATTTGTCCGAAGATGAAGCGAACAGATACGAGGAATTAAAGAGCGACTTAGTATTAGATCTTCCGGATGGAGAAATCACTGTAGCGAATGCTGCCTCTCTCACCGGAAAGTTGTCTCAGCTTGCTAACGGTGCCATTTATTCCGATACCGGTGAAATCATCGAGTTCCATGACAGAAAGCTGGATGCTCTGTAGGATATCATCGAATCCGCAAATGGTAAATCCGTCCTTGTAGCCTACTGGTTCAAGCACGACCTCTCACGAATCAAAAAGCGCTTTGATGTGAGAGAGATAAGGTCCAGCAAGGACATCACCGACTGGAATGCCGGAAAGATACCAGTCGCAGTCATTCATCCTGCATCTGCCGGTCATGGACTCAATCTACAGGCTGGCGGTTCCACCCTTATCTGGTTTGGGTTGACATGGTCACTGGAATTATACCAGCAGACCAACGCCCGACTTTGGAGACAGGGCCAAACCTCCGGAACCGTGGTAATAGAGCATATTATCACAAAAGGAACCATTGATGAGCGTGTCTTGAAGGCTCTCTCTAAGAAGGAGCTGACACAGAATGCCCTTATCGATGCGGTTAAAGCAAACCTATGACAGCCTTTGACAAAACACGACAATCCGTGCAAATCCGGGGGAAATAAAACAATCCGGAGGTAAAGCATGAATGCAAAAGAATATTTATTACAGGCTCGCTATCTTGATGAACGCATTACATCAAAGACTCAACAGATTGCATCCTTAAATGATCTTGCTACCAAATGTACTTCTACCATTTCAGATATGCCGAGAAACCCAAACCACGGTGGTTCCAGAATGGAAGATGCCATTTTGAAAATCATTGATTTGGAGGATGGTCTGAAGAAAGACATCGAAAAGCTGGTGGATTTAAAAAAAGAAATCATGGGTGTTATCCATGACGTACCCAACGTGGAATATCAGATGTTACTGGAGAAACGCTATCTCTGCTTCATCTCTTGGGAACAGATAGCCGTGGATCTGAACTACTCGATGCAACACATACATCGTATGCACAGTGTAGCATTAAAAGAAATTGTGGTTCCACAAATGGATGAGAGTTAATGTGATAGAATGAGAGTCTTTTCTTATGATAATATTATAATAGCGAAAGTGAGAATCGCAGAGAGCCTTGTGGGACAAATCCTACAGGGCTTTTCTTATGCCCAAACGAAAGGAGGAATACGATGCCAAGAAAACCAAAACGTCCCTGCTCCTATCCCGGCTGCCCTAATCTGACATACGGACGCTTCTGTCCGGAGCATGAAAAGAAAGAAGCCAAGCGCTACGAGAAGTACGACAGAGATCCAAATACCAAACGTCGCTACGGACGTGCGTGGAAACGTATCCGTGACAGCTATGCTGCTGCCCACCCTCTTTGCGAGATGTGTCTTGAGAATGATGTTTACACACCAACCGAGCAGATACACCATGTAAAACCTCTTTCACAAGGTGGGACGCATGATAGAGAAAACTTGATGGCTCTTTGCAAATCCTGCCATGCCAAGATTCATGCGGAACATGGCGACCGTTGGCACAACCGGTAGGGGCGGTCCACTTCTCTACGGTGAAGTAACCGGGGAACGGGCGTGGGGTCTCACGCACAAAGTCGCAATTTCAAACGGGGTATATAGGCCCCTGAACGGGAGGTGTAAAAATGGCTAAGGACGGTACAAACCGTGGCGGCGCTCGTATCGGTGCTGGAGCCAAGAAAAAGCCCTTAGCTGACAGGATTGCTGAGGGAAATCCGGGCAAACGTGAGTTGACTGTCATCGACTTTACAGACAGCACTGTCGATTTAGAAGGTCAGCCGATGCCCAAACCATCCAAGATGTTATCTGCAAAGCAAAAGAACGGTAAAAAGCTAGTTGCTGCAGAAGTTTATAAGAAAACATGGAATTGGTTGCACGAACGTGGCTGCGCTGCTCTTGTCTCTCCGGAGCTTCTAGAGCGCTATGCTATGAGTGTTGCCCGTTGGATTCAATGCGAGGAAGCAATCACAGAGTTTGGCTTCCTTGCAAAGCATCCGACTACAGGCAATGCGATCCAATCTCCCTATGTAGCCATGAGTCAAAACTTCATGAGTCAGACCAATCGTCTCTGGATGGAGATCTATCAAATCGTAAAAGAAAATTGTGCCACTGAATACAACGGAGCCACACCACAGGATGATGTAATGGAAAGGCTCCTGCTGGCACGGAAAGGAAATTGATATGGATTTATCTGAATTTATGAGCTTGCTAAAGACGTATCACAGGCATTTAACCTTCCAGCAATTTAGCACACTCAAAGGACAGGCTAAAGCTGGTGACATAGATGCCGCTTTCAAGGGATTAAAAAAGTTATTGCATAGGAGGGCTACATCATGCTAATTGAAAAGAAAAATGTCGCAGAACTGCTTCCTGCTGATTACAATCCCCGAAAAGATTTGAAGCCCGGCGATAAAGGATATGAAAAATTGAAGCGCTCCATTGAGCAGTTTGGCTATGTAGAACCGGTCATCTGGAATGCCACTACTTCTCGTGTCGTTGGTGGACACCAGAGATTAAAGGTCCTCATCGACATGGGCATCTCGGAAGTGGAATGTGTCATTGTTGAAATGGATGAAGACAAAGAGAAAGCACTGAATGTTGCTCTTAACAAAATCAGTGGTGAATGGGATAACGACAAATTAGCCCTTCTCATCGCTGACCTGCAAGGTGCTGACTTTGACGTTTTCCTCACCGGATTTGAACCGGAAGAGCTCGAAGATCTGTTTCGTGAAGATACGAAAAAAGGTGTACAGGATGACAATTTCGATGTGGATGCTGAGCTTGCGAAACCGACCCTATCCAAGATCGGTGACCTGTGGCTCCTTGGTGATCATCGTCTTGTCTGTGGTGATTCCACAAAGCCTGAAACCTACGAACTTCTGATGAACGGAAAGAAGGCAAATCTGGTCGTGACCGATCCTCCGTACAATGTCAACTATGAAGGCAGCGCCGGTAAGATTAAGAACGACAATATGGAAAACGACGCTTTCTATCAGTTCCTACTTGATGCTTATACACGCATGTATGAATCGATGGCAGATGATGCTTCTATCTATGTTTTTCACGCAGATACGGAAGGCCTTAACTTCCGCAGAGCCTTTGCAGATGCTGGTTTTTATCTCTCCGGCTGCTGCATCTGGAAAAAGCAATCGCTTGTCCTCGGACGCAGTCCTTACCAATGGATGCATGAGCCTTGTCTCTTTGGATGGAAAAAATCCGGCAAGCATCAGTGGTATACCGGTCGAAAAGAAACGACCATCTGGGAATTTGATAAGCCTAAGAAAAATGGCGATCACCCGACAATGAAGCCTATCCCTCTTCTGGCCTATCCGATTATGAATTCCAGCATGACTAACTCTCTAGTCCTCGACCCGTTTGGCGGTTCCGGCAGCACGCTCATTGCCTGTGAACAAACCGGTCGTATCTGCTACACCATAGAGCTGGATGAAAAGTTCTGCGATGTTATCGTCAAACGCTACATTGAGCAGGTCGGTTCCTCTGCGAAGGTCTCCGTCATCCGTGATGGTTTAACCTATTCCTACGAAGAAATTGCTCCGGAAGCTGAGGATGCCACTCTTTTGTAAGTAGGTAATGTACACAATCCAGAAGGCACATATTTGTCGATGTTTTTCTCCGATATCGCTTGCTATTATGTGCCTTTAGAGTGATATATGTACTACCAAAACAAAGGAGGACACCTACATGAACATTATTTTAAACAAATCCAAAAGAAAGCCACTGGCGACCCTGCTTGGCGAGTACAAGAACACAAAACCTCAATACCTGAGACCCCCTTCCTACGGCTATCAGATCGGAGATCTTCTCCTGACACGAGAAGGAAACATCGAAGGACCGGACACTATGAGCCAAGCTGAATTTGACGAACTGCTCACTCTCTTGAATGCAAACGGCTACTGCCCGAAAAAAACAGATTTTCACCCGGCTCAGGAACCAGAAGCTGAAGCAGCTCCTACAGAAGAAACCGGACTTACCATTACCATTCCGCTTGAGGATGTCAATGTTGGAAACCTCACCAACCTTCTGGATGCCAAGGGCTTTCTCATCAAACATGCCCTGCACATCGATGATCTTCGCTTCGAACTGAATGAATACAGCATTTCCTTTCCTTGGTTCTCAGAACTTCCTGAACCTGATGAAATCCATGCCTACAGCACACTGATTGCAGCTCTTTGCAAAATGAGCAAGGATCAGAAACGAATTAGCACTACTGAAAAGCCAGTAGACAACGAACGCTACGCTTTCCGCTGCTTCCTTCTTCGCCTCGGCTTCATCGGCGATAAGTACAAAACAGACCGCAAAATCCTGATGAGATATCTTCCGGGCAACAGCGCATTCAAAGGAGGTGAAGGCCATGCAATTTCCAAGTAAGGAACAGGTGGCCCGCCAGCGCCGCCTTTATCCTGCTGGCACCCGTATAGAACTAGTCCGGATGGACGACGCACAGGCCCTCCAGTTGGCACACGTGGCACCGTCATCGGTGTCGACGATACTGGCAGTATCATGGTGGATTGGGACAACGGATCTGGACTCAACATAATCTACGGTGTAGATCGCTGTAAGGAGGTCTCAAATGAATAATCGATACTTCGTAATATTTAAATGTCGTGAAAAAATGAGGATCAAAACATACGAATTCAAAACACGTAGCGATGCATTAAATTATTTTCGTTTGTTTTATGAACCAGATTCAGAAGCTCTCTACTATTCCATTAGTGTGTCTGAATTTGACGCACATCAAAAGGTAGAACGTCTACTTGCTCTGCTAACTTTTGTAGAAAAAAGTATTAATGGTGGCACCGTTAGAAAAGACTGGAGAAATTGGAATATAGGAAGAGTAACTATTTATGAAACACATGAATTTGATGGGGACAGCATCACACAAGGGATCATCACTGAAATTTATTCCGATCATGCAATATTAACCGCTGATGATATGCATCTCTGGATTGATGATGACACACAATTTATGTTTCGATAATTTAACTGAGAAAGGAAACACTATATATGACGAGCTTTGATAAATTGGCTGATTATGATATTAGTCGCATAAAACTTTTAACTGATTTCTCTTACGATGATGCTTTAATCGGAGTCACAGAGGACAGTCGTGCCATCTATGATTACGATAAAATGGTTAAATGGCTCATTGAAGAAGAAGGCTTTGAAGAAACAGATGCTGAGGAATGGATCAATTATAACACGATACGCGCACTTGACTATGCAGGATCTGATTCTCCAATTATTATGCATGCACTTGCATAAATTGCATCAAATTGCTTAAGAAAGGAACCATGTATATGAATTATAAAATACTTGAATCTCATATATCAGAGTCAGATATAAAATATTATGAAGATATTAATCCTGGATGGACGGTTAAAACAACCAACTGTTTATTAGTCACATTTGAAGACGGTACATCCACGACTTATATTATCTTCGAAGGTCCTTGGACCAAGGCTAATATGTGCAGAAATTGTGGATCATACTATGAAATTTCAATAGGCAATAAGATCCTAAAAATTCCTCACCTTGATGACTAGCGCACTTCTCCTATATATACAGTTTTCTCTCTGAATATTTGTGTACTATATAGCTCAAATTGACTTGCTATTATGTGCTTTTAGAGTGATATATAGTACTACCAAAACGGAAAACACATTTTTAGGAGGAACCTACCGTGAAAGAAATCAGAACATTTGAAGTAGCCATCGAACAGAATGCCACAAGCCTTGAGGAACTCGGCATTAACGCAACCTTATTCTGGGCATACAGAACCAGCAAAGAAACCGGAAACGAGCTCATCGACTTCAATGAGGTCATTTGGGATTACGACATTGAAGAAATTGCTCAGACCTTGAGAGCCAACGGCATCACCGAATTTACCATTAGCTCCACCTTTTCAAGCCTCATCGAAACCCTTGTAGCCTTCGAAAAGCAAGGAATCAGTATGGCAGGCCTTACCACAGTAAAATCTCGCTACACCAATTGGAAAACCGTCGAGCATGCCCTCATCCCTGCAATCAAGATGACGGTAAAGGAGGCATAAACCATGTGGAAAGAAGGAACAATCGGTATTCCAAAGAAAGACGACGGATACAAAAGCGTAAAATACTGGGTGAAATACTTTGATGAACCAAGTGAAGATTACGGTATCAACGGCGGTAAGATTTCAAAACTCAGCCTGAAGATGGATGGTGAATGGATTGCCAACTACGACAGAGGCTGGGACATCGAACCGACCTGCGAAGAAGCATATCTTGCGCTTAGCATCCTATTGAACGAATTAAACTAAACTACCTGAAAATAAGATCAGGCAGGACGGTCCCAGACGGGGCTGTTCCTCGTTATAGGCGTCGCCATCTGGCGGCTATTTTTATTTCTGCGAAAGGAGGCGCATACATTTGCGTAAACTTGAAAACTACACACCGACACGCTTTATGGCTACGGACTCCACCTACAATAAACAGATGGCGGATTACGCAGTCAATTTTATTGAATGTCTCTGCCACACCAAAGGCACATGGGCCGGTAAGCCTTTTGAGCTTATCGACTGGCAGGAACAAATTATAAGAGATATCTTTGGCACTTTGAAACCAAACGGTTATCGACAGTTTAACACTGCCTATGTGGAAATTCCTAAGAAAATGGGCAAGTCAGAGCTTGCTGCTGCCGTTGCCCTACTCCTTACCTGCGGTGATGGTGAAGAACGTGCTGAAGTGTATGGCTGTGCAGCTGACCGCCAGCAGGCAACCATCGTATTTGATGTTGCTGCAGATATGGTGCGTATGTGTCCTGCACTGAATCGACGAGTAAAAATTCTTGCTTCCCAGAAACGTATTGTCTACCAACCGACCAACAGCTTCTATCAGGTATTGTCCGCTGAGGCTTACTCGAAGCATGGTTTTAACATTCACTGTGTCGTATTCGATGAGTTACATACTCAGCCCAACCGAAAGCTCTTTGATGTTATGACTAAGGGCTCCGGCGATGCCAGAATGCAGCCACTCTACTTTCTTATCACAACCGCCGGAACAGATACCAACAGTATTTGCTATGAAACGCACCAGAAGGCCAAAGACATCTTGGAAGGAAGAAAAATCGATCCGACCTTCTATCCTGTCATCTATGGTGCCGATGAAACCGATGACTGGACGGACCCAGAGGTCTGGAAGAAAGCAAACCCTTCTCTTGGTATCACAGTCGGCATTGATAAAGTCAAAGCCGCCTGTGAATCTGCCAAACAAAATCCTGGCGAGGAAAATTCCTTCAGACAGCTAAGGCTTAACCAGTGGGTCAAGCAGGCCGTCCGTTGGATGCCAATGGAAAAATGGGACGCCTGCTCATTCAAAGTTGATGAAAAATCCTTAGAAGGCCGTGTCTGTTATGGTGGCCTGGATCTATCCTCCACCACAGATATTACAGCATTCGTACTTGTATTTCCTCCACTTGATGAAGATGACAAGTTCTGCATCCTTCCGTACTTCTGGATACCAGAAGATACACTGGATCTTCGAGTAAGGCGAGACCATGTCCCTTACGATGTCTGGGAACGTCAAGGCTTTCTGGAGACCACAGAAGGAAACGTTGTCCACTACGGCTATATTGAAAAATTTATAGAGTGTCTCGGAGAACGCTTCAATATCAGAGAAATCACCTTTGACCGCTGGGGAGCTGTTCAGATGGTACAGAACTTGGAAGGCATGGGCTTTACTGTTGTTCCGTTTGGTCAGGGATTTAAGGATATGTCCCCACCGACAAAAGAACTTATGAAGCTAACGCTGGAGCAAAAGCTGGCTCACGGCGGTCATCCAGTGCTTCGCTGGATGATGGATAATATCTATATCCGCACTGATCCAGCTGGCAATATAAAAGCAGACAAAGAAAAATCCACAGAGAAAATTGACGGAGCTGTTGCCACCATCATGGGTCTTGATCGTGCGATCCGCTGTGGAAATAATACAGGTGCTTCTGTCTACGATGAAAGAGGAATTTTGTTCATATGAAAAATGGAGCTCTTGTTTTTACGCAAAAGCTCCATTCTTAGTTATTTATTTGAATTTATGATTCCTTCGATGTCACGGCCACCGTAGAATATTCGTGCTACTGTAACTGTCCTTTCCTCGTCATCAACAAGGTAGTACACAATAAAGTTGTCTACCTGAAGCTGATGCATTTTCATCGAACGCCAAGGCTCCCAGTCAACTAACGCATAACGAGCTGGCATGAAATCCAATGAACGAACCTCTTTTCGGATGCGGCTCAGCTGAGCGGTAGCAGTTTCCGGAACAAGGAGTTCATTCGCAATGTACGAATAGATTTCACGCAAATCGTCAAGTGCATCTACAGAATAGCCGACCTTGTAGCTATCCGTCATATGCCGAACTCCTTTGCAAGTGCCGCATCGACTTCATCTGCAGAATATACCTTTCCTGCTTTGATGGAATCAACACCCTTCTGAAGTTCTGCATCAAGCTGTTCTCTGGTCATTGCACCAACAGCTAATGGCTTAGAAGAAGGAAGTTTCAGTTCAAATGGCATACCTTTTTTCAGTACAATCTGGCTATAAAGCATCTGAATTGCACTGGATGGAGAAATGCCAAGCTGAGAAAGAATGCTCTCAGCATTATCCTTGAGATTGGTATCTATTCTTGCATAAACAGCAGATGTATTTGCCATAATATCGCCTCCTTTTTCTTTATTATATTCGCTTTTGCTTGCGATTGCAAGCATTTGCATAGATTATTTTATGACAAAACTTTAAATTTTATACGCCCTTTGCGGCAGAAAGGAATATTTATGGGGTTCTTATCAGGACTGTTTCACTCCAGAGACAAGCCCACCAACAGCACCAATGGCAGTGCCTATCGCTTTCTCTTTGGTGGAAGCAACTCCGGCAAAGCTGTCAATGAACGAAGTGCCATGCAAATGACTGCTGTCTATGCTTGCGTCAGGATTCTTTCAGAGTCCATTGCTGGCCTACCAGTCCATGTTTATAAATACACGGACTCTGGCAGTAAAGAAAAAGCGATCAAGCACCCACTGTATCGACTAATTCACGATGAGCCAAATCCGGAAATGACATCCTTCGTCTTCCGAGAGACCTTGATGACGCATCTGCTTCTTTATGGAAATGCCTATGCGCAAATTATCCGAAATGGCAAGGGTGAAGTCATTGCTCTCTATCCGCTAATGGCAAATCGAATGAGTGTGGATCGTGACGATAAAGGGCACCTCTACTACCAATATCAAATGCAAGATTCCGATGCACCAACTATGAAAAACGGAACCGTCATCCTGAAGTCATCGGATGTGCTCCATATTCCGGGCCTTGGCTTTGACGGTCTGGTCGGTTACTCTCCTATTGCTATGGCGAAGAACGCCATAGGACTTGCCATTGCAACCGAGGAATATGGTGCTAAGTTCTTTGCAAATGGTGCCACACCGGGAGGTATTCTGGAATATCCCGGTACCGTAAAAAATCCGGAAGCTGTCAGAGAAAGCTGGACCAAAGGCTTCTCTGGAAATAACTCACACAAGGTAGCTGTTTTGGAAGAAGGTATGAAGTACACGCCTATCTCCATCTCCCCAAATGAAGCACAGTTTCTGGAAACAAGAAAATTTCAGATTGATGAAATAGCTCGAATCTTTAGAGTACCTCCCCACATGGTCGGCGATCTTGAGAAATCGAGCTTTTCTAATATTGAGCAGCAATCTCTCGAATTTGTGAAGTACACTTTGGAGCCTTGGATTGTCCGTTGGGAGCAGTCCATTAACCGAGCCCTTCTATCTGAATCAGAGAAGGCTACTTATTTTGTAAAGTTCAATGTCGACGGTCTCTTGCGAGGTGATTATCAGAGCCGAATGAACGGTTATGCCACTGCAAGGCAGAATGGCTGGATGTCTGCTAACGATATCCGTGAACTCGAAAACCTGGACCTCATCCCACCAGAACTTGGTGGTGACTTATATCTCATCAACGGAAACATGACCAAGCTGGAGGATGCAGGAATATTCGCAGCTACCACTGCTGCCGGAAAGGAGGACGAGAACGATGAAGAAGTTCTGGAATTGGAAAAATCAGATGGTGACCAATCAGGAGACGCAGGAACAGACACTGGAGAGAACCCTGTTTCTAAACGGCACCATCGCAGAGGAAAGCTGGTTTGATGACGATATCACACCTAAGCTCTTTCGAGATGAGCTGTTTGCTGGAAACGGGGACATAACCATTTGGATTAACTCTCCGGGAGGTGACTGTGTGGCCGCTACTCAAATTTACAACATGATGATGGAATATCCCGGCAATGTCACCGTGAAGATTGATGGCATCGCAGCTTCTGCTGCATCTGTCATCGCTATGGCAGGTACAAAGGTGCTGGTATCTCCTGTGTCCATGCTCATGATTCATAATCCAATGACTGCAGCTATGGGAGATACATCTGAAATGCAAAAAGCTATCGCCATGTTGGACGAAGTCAAGGAGTCCATCATCAACGCCTATGAAATCAAAACAGGCATGAGCCGTGCCAAGCTCTCTCATCTCATGGATGCGGAAACTTGGATGGATGCACACACAGCCATTGATATGGGCTTTGCTGATGAAATCCTAACAAGACCTGCTGAGACGCCTGTAGAAAATAACACTACTGGCCCGATGCTCTTCTCTCGTGCAGCGGTGACCAACTCTCTTATTGATAAATTGGCTGCAAAGTGCCGCATTAAGAAGCCTGAAACACCGGAACGCTCTGTGGATTCTCTCATGGAGCGTCTTGACCTAATCAAACAATACATTTAATGGAGGTATTCAACTATGACTATTTTAGAACTGCGTGAAAAGCGCAATACCGCGTGGAATGCTGCAAAGGCATTTCTCGATTCCCACCGTACCGAGAAAGGTACTCTTACTGCCGAGGATGATGCTACTTATTCCAGAATGGAACAGGAAATCGCCGATCTTGGTAAAGAAATTGCTCGTCTTGAAAGACAAGAAGCATTGGAGGCCGAGCTTAATAAGCCGGTAAACAAGCCTCTCACTTCTAAGCCGGTCAATTCTGTCACTGATAAACCAGTAAAAACCGGTCGTGCTTCTGATGAATACAAGAATGGTATGCTTCAGGCACTCCGCACCAACTTCCGTCAGGTATCCAATATTCTGCAGGAAGGTGTGGACGCTGACGGCGGCTACCTTGTACCGGAGGAATATGACAGTCGTTTGATTGATGTCCTTACCGAAGAAAATATCATGAGAAGTCTTGGACACACTATCACGACTTCCGGCGAGCATAAGATCAACATCGCTGCTACGAAACCTGCGGCTGCATGGATTGAGGAAGGCGGCGCACTTCAGTTTTCTGATGCGACCTTCAATCAGATCCTTTTGGATGCGCACAAGCTTCATGTAGCTATCAAGGTCACCGAAGAACTTCTCTATGATAACGCCTTCGGTCTTGAAAATTACATCATCGATCAGTTTGGTAAGGCTTTGGCAAATGCCGAGGAGGATGCATTCCTCAACGGTGACGGTTCCGGCAAACCGACAGGACTTTTTGCTACAGCTGGTGGCAGTACGGTAGCCGGTACACTTTCTGCTGCGATCAAGTCTGATGATATGCTTGATCTGGTATATGCTCTTAAGCGTCCGTACCGAAAGAATGCAAGTTTCATCATGAACGATAAAACACTGGCACAGCTCCGCAAGCTGAAGGACAACAACGGTGCCTACATCTGGCAGCCATCTTATCAGACCGGTGAACCGGATAAGGTACTTGGCTATGCCGTTCACACCTCTGCATATGCGCCGGAGAATGCTATCGCTTTCGGTGATTACAGCTATTACAACATTGGTGATCGTGGTACTCGCTCCTTCAAGCAGCTTACTGAGCTCTTTGCAGGCAACGGTATGATTGGCTATGTGGCAAAGGAACGTGTCGATGGCAAGCTGATCCTTCCGGAAGCAGTACAGATTTTGAAACTCAGTGGTTCTTCTAAGGGCTAAACATGAAAGGTAGCGTCTTCTTTTATGAGGGCGCTGCCTTCCTTTTATGATTGGAGGCGATAAACGATGATTGTTACTTTAGAAGAAATGAAACAATATCTCCGAGTAGATTTTGACGATGACGATTCCATTATTGAAACACTCATCACATCGGCTACACGCCTCTGCATGGATATTACAAGGCAGAATGAAGATGTCTTTGAAGAAAGTGAGAATGCAAAGCCTGCTGTCTATTATGCGGTAGCCTATCTCTATGAACACCGTGAGGAAGCTGACCATCATGCTCTGACACTGACTTTGCGCTCTCTTCTCTTCGGTTCCAGAAAGGAGGCTTTCTGATGAATATTGAGCTACTCAATGTCCGCATCTACATTCAAAAGAATGAGGTCATCTCGGATGCCATCGGGAATCGAAAGAACGCTTGGAAAGATTATTACACCTGCTATGCCACCGTTAGTGCAGAAGCCGGAAAGGAATCCACCAATGCTGGTCTTGTCGTAGATGATTCCAAGATTGATTTTACGATCCGTTACTGCAAGAAGGCCTCTGCACTCACCTCTACTGGATACCGAGTACAATTTGGAAGTGAACTATATGACATTTTGGCAGTGGATCATATGAATTTCAAAAGGAAATGCATCAAGCTCTCCTGTCAGAAAGTGAGGAGATGAGCATGGCATCTGACAGAGTACCGATTGACCGCATGGCATCTGCCATTATGGAAAGGTTACAGGAATATGCAGACCTTGCCACAGATGATCTCAAAAAAGCGGTAAAGAAAGCCGGGAAATCCGTAAAAAATGAAATCTCGCAGACTGCTCCAAAGGACACCGGCAAATATGCAAAGAGCTGGGCGGTCAAAACGGTAAAGGAAACCTCCAACTCGCTTGATGTGGTGGTGCATTCCAAGAACCGCTATCAGATCGCTCACCTTTTGGAGCATGGTCATGCAAAGCGCGGCGGCGGTCGAGTTGCTGCAAGGCCGCATATTGCACCTGCGGAAGAAAAAGCGGTGCAGACCTTGGAGTCCGAAGTAGAAAAGGCACTGGGAGGATAAGCAATGGAGAAAATCACAGCTATTCTTGAAAAAATCGGACTGCCCTTTGCGTATGACCATTTTGCAGAGGGTGAGAGTCCGGACCCACCGTTCATCTGTTATCTGATTCCGAACAGTGACAACTTCTCCGCTGACGGCAGGGTCTATTACAAAATCAATGAAATCCATATCGAGCTGTATACCGACTGCAAGGACTTGTCGGCAAAACAAAAGGTCGAAGCTGTGCTGGATGAGCATGGCATTTTTTATGAAAAGACCGAGGTGTGGATCGAGTCGGAGAAGCTATATGAAGTCCTGTACACATTTGAAATGGAGGTAAACTGATATGCCTAAGAAAAATAAGGTGAAATTCAATATCTGCAATGTGCATTATGCTTTGCAGACCATCAGTGATAACGGCGATGTGTCCTTTGGCACTCCTGTCCCGATGCCCGGTGCGGTATCCCTTTCCCTGGATGCAAACGGTGAGCCGAGCAACTTCTATGCAGACGGCTACGCTTATTACACCATCAGCAACAATATGGGTTATGAGGGTGATCTGGAGCTTGCGATGATTCCTGAGTCCTTCCGCACCGATGTGCTGAAGGAAACACTGGATACCAACAAGGTACTGGTGGAGAACGCCAATGTGGAAACGGCGAACTTTGCACTTTTATTCGAGTTTGACGGTGATGTGAAGAAAATCCGCCATGTGCTGTATAACTGTGCGGCAAGCCGTCCGTCCATCGAATCCCAGACCAATGAGGATGAGATCGAGGTGCAGACGGAAACGCTGTCGGTCAAGGCTACTCCGCTGGCAAGCGGCTATGTAAAGGCGAAGACCGGTGATGATACCACCGAGAAAATTTATGCGGATTGGTACAAAGCTGTATATCTTCCGGCGGCAGCGGCAGAAGCTGCATCGGATGTATCCGAGCAAAGCACCAAGACAACCGCAAAAGCTGTGAAGGAGTAAAGCTATGAGTATGATTCAGAAAATTGAAATTGACGGAAAGCAGGTGCCGTTTAAGGCATCTGCGGCGATCCCACGTATTTATCGCATTAAGTTCCATCGTGACATTTACAAAGACCTGGATGCACTCGGCAAGGCAGTGGGAAATGGAGATGCGGAAAATTCTCGTCTTGATATGTTCTCCCTTGAAATGTTCGAGAATATTGCCTATGTGATGGCAAAGCACGCAGACCCGTCTATCCCTGACTCCCCGGAGGAATGGCTAGATGAATTCAGCACCTTTTCCATTTACCAGGTGCTGCCGAAGATCATCGAGCTGTGGGGACTGAATGTGCAGACGGATGTTTCTTCTAAAAAAAACTTCGCCCAACTGACCGCCAGATGACAACTCCCTTATTTCTGCTCCGCTGCGTACAGCTTGGCATTTCTATTCGCGACCTCGATCTGCTCACGATTGGTATGGTCAATGATATGTACGCAGAGAGCGGAAATGATGAGTATAAGGGGTATTCGCAGATGGCTACGCAGAAGGATTTTGATGCTTTTTAACGCTCGGCAGCAATACCGGGCTATTTTTATGCCCATTTTTCAGAGAGGAGGTGCGCTATGGCGGCAGGCAGAATCAAGGGTATCACCGTTGAAATTGGCGGCGATACCACAAAACTACAGACAGCCTTAAAGGGTGTCAATTCGGAAATTAAGAATACCCAGGCGCAGCTGAAGGATGTCGAAAAGCTACTGAAGCTTGACCCCGGCAATACAGAACTTCTTGCACAGAAGCAGAAGCTGCTCTCTGACGCGGTGTCCGAAACCAAGGAAAAGCTGACCACCTTAAAAACTGCCGCAGAACAGGCAAACACAGCACTTGCCAACGGTGACATCTCACAGGAACAGGTCAGATTTACAATGTGATTCATTCCGGCTTTGAAAAAGCGGTCGGTTATGTAAAGGGTCTGGCATCCCAGGCATTCAATTGGGGCAAAGATCTCGTTATGGGTATCGTCAACGGCATCAAGTCCTGCATCAGTGCGGTGTCCGATGCGGTAACAGGTGTGGCGGATAAAATCCGTTCTGTTCTGCACTTTTCTGTGCCGGATGAGGGGCCGCTGACAGATTACGAGAGCTGGATGCCGGACTTCATGGCTGGACTTGCCAAGGGCATCGAACAGAGCAAAGGGCTGGTAGCCAAGGCGATGGACGGTGTCGTAGCGGATATGGTGATCAACCCGCAGATCGGCAGAATGGAAACGGCAACCGCAGCAGTATCCGCAGGAACAGCAGATACACTCTCCGGAATTACGGCGGCAATTCGAGAAGGACTGTCACAGGTCGGCGGTCAGACTGGCGATATTGTGATTCCTGTGTACCTCGGCGGCACAATGCTGGATGAGGTCATTATCAATGCCCAGCAGAGGTCAAATCTTAGAAGCGGAGGTCGGTAACGATGGCATTTATGCAATATTTGGATTTCAACGGCACTGACCTTCCTCTGCCGGATTCCTACGACATCGATCTTTCCGATGTTGAAGCGGATTCCAGCGGAGAAACAGAAGCCGGAACCACACAACGTGATGTGGTGCGAAGCGGTGTCGTAAAAATCGCAGTGTCTTTTTCTGTATCACCCATATGGCTGAAACGGCTGACGGCATATTCCAAACTGCCGAAGATAACAGTTCTTTATTTTGACACCGAGGACTTGGAACAGAAAGAGACAGAAATGTACATCAGCGGCTATAAGGCAAAGCTGGAAAAGGATACTTCCTATAAGGGACTGTGGACGGTGAGCTTTACGCTGAATGAATTTTGACGGAGGTGGTGATTTTGTATCCTGTATCGGATGCCTTTATGCAGGCGATTGAAAGCAATACAAGAAAATACAGCTGGTCCGGCACCATCACCGCCAAAAACAAGAAAACCTATGAGTTTGCAAATGAGGATATTGTCAAAGGCAGCGGATACATCACCCGGCAGTGCTGCGGCAACTCTGAGATAGAGCTTGGCTCTGTATATGCTGCCGAAATGGGCATTACCCTGTTTTCTGATATTGACCGTTATACTTTGGACGGTGCGGAAATCAGGCTGTGGTTTCATCTGACGCTGGCGGACGGCTCTGTAGAATCAATTCCTATGGGCGTTTTCGAGGTCAGCGAAGCCAATCGCAATATAAAAACACTGGAGCTGAAAGCCTATGACTATATGCTTCGCTTCGACAAGGAGCTGAGGCTCAACGCATCCAGCGGTACTGCGTATAGTTTTCTTCTGATGACTTGTACCGAATGCAAGGTGGAGCTGGCACAAAGCAAAGTGGAAATCGATGCTATGCCAAACGGCAAGGAAACCCTCGGCATCTATGCGGATAATGACATGGAGAGCTATCGTGACATTTTATATTATGTGGCACAGGTGCTTGGCTGTGTCTGCCAGATCAATCGAGAGGGCAAGTTACAGCTGATTCCGTATGGCATCGCACCTGTGGCAGAAGTGCCGAGCCGACACCGATTTGACAGCAGCTATTCGGATTTCGTTACCCGATACACTGCGGTATCTTCCACAAATATGATGACGGAAGAAGCGGAATACTATGCGCTTGACCCGGACGATGCCCTGACCATGAATCTTGGAGTAAATCCTCTGCTACAGTTCGGCTTGAAAACTACAAGAGCAAGACTGCTGAATAATATTCTCAATGCCCTGTCAGTGGTGCGGTATGTTCCGTTTGACAGCAATACCATCGGCAATCCTGCCTTTGACCCGATGGATGTTCTGCGCTTCTCCGGCGGTCATGCAGATGAAACGCAGGTGTCTTGCATTACGAGCATAACCTATAAAATCAATGGCAAACACAGCTTGAAGTGTGTGGGCAAAAATCCGAAACTGGCGGCGGCAAAAAGCAAAAACGACAAGAACATCACAGGTCTGCTGAACCAGGTGGAAGCCGGAAAAATTGTCGTATACAACTTTGTGAATACGGCTCCGTTCACCATTGGCAACAATAAGACTGAGGTGCTTGCAATCAATTTCACTTCCAAAGAAGATACCACAGCCACATTTTTAGCGGAGATTCTCTTTGAAGTAAAAAACGATGAGGTGATCCGCACCATTCATGGGACGGTCCCCGCAGAAAAGACAGATGCTGATGAAGAAAACGCTGATAGCTTTGACACAAAAGAAGTTGAATTTACATTTTCGGAGATTGGCCAGTCTGAGCTTACCGTCACCTATAAGATGAACAACGAAGAGGTCAAGACCTTTTATCCGAAGAAAACCTGCATTGCTGGAAAACACATTTTGACGCTGTTTCTTCCCATTACACAGGTCATCGAGAACAGCGAGAACACACTTTCCGTATTGCTGAATATCAGCGGCGGCACCATGAGCATTGGTGAGATGCAGATTCGTGCAACCATCAGCGGTCAGGGACTTGTAACAGGCATCGGTGACTGGAATGGCCGTATCAGCATTTCCGAAGCTATCAACCGTATTCCGATTGCAGAAACACAATTTGTGCATGATGGCTTTACTGACCGAGCCGAAGTAATCTTCCCGGCACAGAAACGCAATGCCATTACACAGCGCATCGGCAGAATTGCAATTGCGGATGTAGCATTCGGTTATGATCTGCTGAACGAGCGTCTGTCCGTTATGGAAGTCATCAAAACCTTTACGGTGGATAAGAATTTTCCACCGCATTACGATTTGACGATGGTTGAAATCAATGAAAGTGGCGCTTTCTGCATGATAAGTGATTACACCTATGTGTCCGAAACGGAAGAAATCAACAGCGGAATGCTCCAGCACCTTGCGGTGAATACGGAGCAGTTTGAACGAGTGGAGCGATTGGAGGTGACAAAATGCTGATAGATGAAACCAAATATCTGTGGAGCAAGGGACAGCCGGAAGATATTCTTCTTCCGGAAGGTCCCTTTTCCTATGTCCCTGAACAGGCTTTGCGTATATATCGCTTTGAGGGAACAGGAGAATTTTCTGTATACTCTGATACCGAAATGAATGACCTCTTATTTCGAGGTACATTGCCGTATGAACCGGATACTCCCATTGCCTGTGATGGGCTGACCTTTGTGGCAGAAACCGAATTGACACTTCACCTTATTTCTGAAGTGGGAATTCTCAAAACAGTGCTGACTCCATTTCTCAACACTTCCGAGGATATGACGGCCATCAGCAGTTCCTACAACGATGACGGCACCTTCTCGACCGAAGGATTATCCGGATTTATGTTTAATGGCATAGCCGCAGCGCCTATGTATATTTCCAGTAACCATTGGCTTGGATTTGGAACAAGCTCTGAACAATTACGGATTTTACGCAGAGACGGATGTTCCACTTCGATATATCAACAACTTGGCGAAACCTCGAATGGCCTGCAATTTCTAAAAATCCGCTTTGAAGGCTACACCGTTTATAGCAATCGTGTTGAAAGCAATCAGCTGATTTTTGAACTGTTTTTACTGTCCAACAACGATATGTTCCTCAATGTGATTCAGACTCCGACCAGCGGAAACACAGGTACATCGGAACTGATCTGCAACGGAACGACAACCGCACTTACTCTTTTTGATGGTTCCGGCGGCGGTACGCAGGTCAGCTTTTATCATCAGGACGATGCCGGACGGTCATGGGAAATCGTGTATGCTATGTATGAGCAGAAAGGCAGTGAATCTTATGGCTATCTGCTGAAACGAGGCGATGCGTTCTATACGATTGCAGACGGTGAACTAACGGCTTGCGATATTGAACATCTGACCGCTGCCATGTTTCTGAAATATGGATTCGAGGAATTGCCGTCCGCAGAGCTGCTGACACCGCTTGTGAATCCTGAGTTTTATTTCTGGAAAGCCGGCGGCAGTGAAGAACTCTTGAAAGCCTATCTGTATCCGCAGGTGTTGGATGCCGTTGCCGATATGAGCCACATCTCCATTATTGGTATTAAGTTGCTGACAGCAGAGTATTCCGGCGATGTCGGCATCTGTGTATCGTTTGATGATGGATTGACCTATTCAGAAGAAGTTGCTCTTGGCGATTGGCTGAATACCGATGTGGAAGAACTATGGAACAGCCTGTCGGAAAGCCGAAAGATATATTTTCACTTTATCCTGCATAACAACGCGGCACTGTCCCGCTTTAAAATTACCTACATCAACTAAGGGAGGGCATGAAATGCTAAAAGGAACGATGAAAATTGAATTGACCGATGTAAAAACAGGTCAGACGGAAACGGTTCTGGAACACAATATGGTGACCAATGCACTGGCAAATATCTTCAAACCGCTGGGACTTGTGAAGGATCCAAGCAGAATGTACGAAAGCTTTGCTCCGTATTACCAGAAGCTGCTCGGCGGTCTGCTTTTGTTTGATTCCAATATCGAAGAAAATGCCGATATGCTGTATCCGCCTGCCGAAGCTCAGTTAGTCGGCAGTGCTGTGTACTGGCAGCAGAATAATACCACCGGCAAGGTGCGAGGGAGTTTTAACCAGACAGAGAGTGAGCTGAACCTCACCGATCGTTACATGAAATATGTGTATGATTTCCAGACCTCCCAGGCAAACGGCACGATTTCCTGTGTGTGCCTGACCCATGTCAACGGCGGCTATACTTCTTACGGCAGCTCGGATGCCGTTTTTAATTCGGATCACCCGCTTGCTGTTTCAGTGGATAATGGCTATCTGCAATATGTATACACGAGCTATACCAATGCCAATACAGGCGATAAATATAACGGATTTACAGTAGGCGTGACGGAACTGCTCTTTGCAGTCGACCTGGATACCGATGCGGCGTATTATCTGCGATTTGACAGCGGTACGAAACTCACCATCACCAAGCGTAGAGCCTATCTGAAAACGGTGTCTGTGCTGGAAAATCCGAGGAACACGAAGCCGCTGATGGAAGAATGGACACTGGACGAGGGATTTAATATTTCCGGTCGAAATTGCTATAACTTCGATCCGGCTACGAATGCTCTGTATGTATGCGGAGCAACTAACTATCAAACCAAGGTGAATGAAACTTTTACTGTGCTGAAGATCGACTTCGGAACATGGAAAACCACGACCTATATGATTACCAATACATCTGATGTGATGCTGAACACCGATGGTATGCGGTATGCCTATGTGCATAATGGCTTTGTCTATGTGAAAAGCTACAACAGCCCGTACCATGTTTACAAATTTGAGCTGACAAATTCGGCAAATGTGGTGAAGCTCAAGGAAACCGGGATGTCAGGCATTCCGGGACTGCCGGAGTTTGCAATCAACGGTCGTATCTACTATGACGATAACGGAAGTGATCTGTATATTGCAGACAGTGCGACAAATGAATTCCTCAAGCCAGAGAGCAACCGCCTGTACAGCAGCAACCGACATTACTGCTATGCCCCGGTTCTCGGAAATCCCATGCTGTATTTCATCAGCTGCGGTAATTATACGGCAATCGGATTTGCGGTGATCTCGAATTACCTCGCCACTATCAACAATCTGTCCGAGCCGGTCACAAAAACGGCGGACAAGACCATGAAGGTCACATATATCATTCAGGAACAATAATTCATTCGGAATCAGGCAGTTGTCAATTACGGGCAGCTGCTTTTTTCATACCAATTTTTAAGAAACGGAGGAACAACATCATGAAAGAATTCTGGAACAGCATTCAACTCGTATTTGCAGGTATCGGCGGCTGGCTTGGCTACTTCCTTGGCGGATGTGACGGTCTGCTCTACGCTCTGCTTGCCTTTGTGGTGATCGATTACATCACCGGGGTAATGTGTGCCATTGCGGACAAGAATCTCTCAAGCGAGGTCGGCTTTAAGGGCATCTGCCGCAAGGTGCTGATTTTCCTGCTCGTGGGCATTGCCAATGTGCTGGATGTGCAGGTCATCGGAACAGGCAGTGTGCTTAGGACTGCGGTGATCTTCTTCTACATTTCCAATGAGGGCGTGAGCCTTCTGGAGAACGCAGCCCATCTTGGTCTGCCGGTGCCAGAGAAAATCAAAATCGTATTAGAACAGCTCCACGACAGAGCGGAAAGCGAGGATAAATAATATGGGATATACAAACAGTTCTTTGGTGTCCTACACCAAACTTAGTCCGAATCATTCCGGGCAGCGTACACACAGCATTGACCGTATCACGCCGCACTGCGTGGTAGGTCAGCTCTCTTGCGAGAGCATCTGCGGATGCTTTACCAGTCCGTCCAGACAAGCAAGCTGCAATTACGGCATCGGAAAGGATGGTCGCATCTCCCTTTGCGTGGATGAGAAGAACCGCAGTTGGTGTTCTTCATCCAATGCCAATGACCAGCGCGCCGTCACCATCGAGTGCGCCAGTGATATGTCCGAGCCGTATGCAATGAATAGTGCTGTTTATACCTCTCTGATCAAGCTCTGCGTTGACATTTGCAGACGTAACGGTAAGAAGAAACTCCTGTGGCTTGGTGACAAGACGAAAACGCTGAACTATTCGCCGAAGTCTGATGAAATGGTGCTGACGGTCCACAGATGGTTTGCGAATAAGTCCTGTCCGGGTAACTGGCTATACTCCAGACTTGGTGATCTGGCCGCTAAGGTTACTTCTGAGCTTTCCAAAACCACTTCCGGTAGCGATACTGCTTCTACTTCACAAATGTATCGTGTCCGCAAGTCTTGGTCCGATTCTAAGAGTCAGCTCGGTGCTTACAAATTGCTGGCCAATGCTAAGAAAAAGGCAGATGAGAATGCCGGATATAAGGTGTTCGATGCATCTGGTAATATTGTTTATCCAACTGCTGCAAAGCCAACCCAAACACCAGCTGCTGATACTTCTTATAAGGTTCAGATAGACATTGCCAATCTGAATATCCGCAAGGGGCCGGGTACAAATTATGGCAAGACCGGTCAATTTACCGGCAAAGGCATCTTTACAATCGTCCAGGAATCAAAAGGTGAAGGAGCTACTCTTTGGGGCAAGCTCAAATCTGGAGCCGGATGGATTTCTCTGGATTTTGTGAAAAAAATATAAAGCATGTCATCACAGGGTCTGTGGGAGTTATCTCCTGCAGGCCCGTTTTTTTATTTATCTTTTTTCGGCCAAACTGTCATCTCGCCTCCATTTAGTAGTGAGGAACTTCCTCAGATTGGAGGCAAATTATGCAAGATAACATTACAGCTTCAATGCCGGGTTCTACTTCTCCGAAGCCAATACAGCAGTCTGATATTGAACAAGATTATAACTTTTTGCAGGCGCAAAATATCTCAGAACAGATGCTGAAGCTTGGACTTATTTCCTTGTCGGAGTTCAACAAATTAACTGAAATAAACCGTAAAACATTCTCCCCGTTCTGGGTTGAAATTATGCCCAAAATTCCTTGATATATAAGGGATTCAGAGCTAATATGTGACACTAACGAAGGGAGGTGAACTACCGTGAAGAAGGTAACCAAAATCGACGGTGTACAAAAGAATACCGCCATAAATAGCAAGCTCCGAGTTGCCGCCTACTGTCGTGTTTCGACAGGAAGTGACGCTCAGTTGGAAAGTCTTGAGACTCAGAAAAGCCATTATGAACAATACATCAATTCTCGTGAGGATTGGCAGTTTGCCGGTCTCTACTTTGATGAAGGTATCACAGGTACCAAAGCAGAGAAACGACCGGAGCTACTCCGCCTGATTACGGATTGTGAAGCAAAGAGAATCGATTTCGTTATTACGAAGTCCATCAGCCGTTTTTCTCGAAACACGACTGACTGCTTGGCTTTAGTGAGAAAGCTCCAAAGTCTGGACATTCCTATCTATTTTGAAAAGGAAAACATAAACACCGGTTCAATGGAAAGCGAACTCTTCCTTGCCATTCTTAGTAGTATGGCTGAAGGTGAATCCGCATCAATTTCCGAAAATGCGAAATGGTCGGTGAAACGCCGCTTTCAGAATGGAACCTACAAACTCGGCTACACTCCTTATGGCTACGATTGGGATGGTAAAAATATGATCATCAATCCTGATCAGGCGGCTGTCGTAAAAAGAATATTTGCAGATATTCTTTCAGGAAAAAGTACAAACGCTATTGCAGATGAGCTAAACGCAGAAAAGGTTCCATCCAAGAAAAACAATCACTGGACTTCCAGCACTATTCGAGGTATTCTCGCCAATGAAAAATATACCGGAGATGTCATATTTCAAAAGACCTATACAGACGAAAACTTTAATCGTCACACAAATTATGGTGAGGTTGATCAGTACATGGCTCCGGATCATCACGAAGCGATTATCAGTCATTCAGACTTCGATGCAGCGAATGCTCTGGTTAATCAGCGAGCTGCTGAAAAAGGTATAGATAAAGGCAGTGACAAATATCAGCAACGCTATGCTTTCTCCGGAAAAATAATCTGCGGAGAATGTGGAGATACCTTCAAACGCAGGATACACTCTTGCACCACATACAAGTATGTCGCATGGGCCTGCAACACTCACCTGAAAAATAAGGAATCCTGTCATATGAAATATGTAAGAGATGATGAGATAAAAACCGCATTTATTACAATGCTAAACAAGCTCATTTATGGCTATCGGTTGATACTCACTCCTTATCTCAAAGTACTTGAAAATTCATCTGGTGACGAAGCCATCCAGCGCATTCAGCATTTAGAGCAACTCATCGCCCAAAACAGTGAACAACGTGAAGCATTAACCAAGCTGATGGCACAGGGCTATATCGACCAGATTCTCTATAATCAAGAAACAAATGCACTCCTCCTGCAGGCAGAGACATATCGCTCTGACATTGAAGCAATTACCATCGGAATGACCGGCGACGCAACCAAGGTTACAGAAACGAATCTTCTGCTACACTTCTTTAATCCTGTATAATAAAACTTGACACATACAAAACAATCAAAGTATAATAAAAACAAAGGAGTGTGTCATCAAT
>ENA-UEQS01000623-UEQS01000623.1-human-gut-metagenome-genome-assembly--contig:-NODE-623-length-26520-cov-28.376016_pt1 | contig 26520 bp, 21 predicted proteins | sample MGYA00242953_ERZ507953 | MGnify/ENA primary metagenome ERZ507953 (study PRJEB26167, sample SAMN06115474) | human gut metagenome | host: Homo sapiens | place: China:Jiangsu | collected 2016-07-06...
TTCCTCCTTAGCTCAGTCGGTAGAGCATTCGGCTGTTAACCGAAGGGTCGTTGGTTCGAGTCCAACAGGGGGAGCCAGAGAGCTGTAGCTTTTGCTATGGCTCTTTTTTGTATATATGATTTAGTATTGCAGTTTGTAAATGTAATGTATGGAAACAGTGCTTTCGTATGCTTACGTTAATGTAAGTGTGCGGAAGCACTTTTTGTCTAAAAAAATCACAGCACACGTCATGAGTGCTGTGATGAGGGAGCTGTTCGATAAATGGGAATTTATACTCCAAGATAATCGATTATAGGTTTAATATATTCCTTATCCGTCCAATCACATTTTTCGTTTCCGGCAGCCATTAAAGCCTTTTCCCATATCTCATAGTCATCAGGATTTTTTTTCGATACTGCTTTTCTTAACATACTGCACAAAGTCCTATCTTTAAATGACATTGAATCCATATCCCAAGAACCACGGCAATAAAACAATGGAATATTAGATAATGTATCTTTCATATTATGGCTTTTAATCTGTTGAAAAGCATTTTCTTCATACGGAGAAGCACCACAACAAAATACGATTATCCTCTTATTTGATAGTTGTTTTATATTCTTTTCCAGAAATGATAAACCGGCGATTCCGGAGGCATATATTCCACCGCCTAAAATAATTGTATCATAGTTTACGATATCGTCAATTACTGCTTTTTTGTTTCAACACAAGATAAACCTGTTTCTTCTGAAATCCAATCTGCATATTTCTTTGTAGCACCATATTTTGATTGATATAAAATTATTCCGTTCATTTTTTCCTCCAAATTCCGATTTGTCGGGCAGTTTATCCCGACCAATTTACAAAACCATTATACCACAGCTGATCAATGGTTCGTCCTTTGTTTGTATTATTTCTTTGCAAGATCTTTAATAACTTCGCCTGCCACGATAAGTCCCACCACTGACGGAACAAATGCTGTTGAACCTGGAATATCACGGCGCACTGTGCATTTTCTTGCTGTGCCTGGAGGACAAATGCAGTCCTGGCGGCATGAAATAGCCATATCTTCTATCGGTCTGATAGGCTGTTCCTCTGAGTAAACAACTTTAAGCGACTTTATGCCTGCCTTTTTAAGCTCTCGTCGCATGACTTTCGCAAGTGGGCAGACCTTTGTCTGATAAATGTCCGCCACACGGAATGCTGTAGGGTCAAGCTTGTTGCCTGCACCCATTGAGGATATAACAGGTACTCCTGCGACGTCTGCTCGCTTTATTATCTCCAGCTTGCCTGTAACAGTGTCAATGGCGTCGATAATGTAATCATACTGAGTAAAATCAAACTGATCCGCTGTGTCAGGCATATAAAAACACTTGTATGTGTTCACTTTTATGTCAGGACAGATGTCGTGAACACGCTCCTCCGCCACGTCGACCTTGTATTTTCCTACTGTTTTTCTTGTGGCAATTATCTGACGATTGATGTTGGTCAGACACACTTTGTCATCATCTATAAGGTCAAGCTCGCCTACACCGCTTCGTGCAAGGGCTTCAACGGCATATCCGCCTACACCGCCTATGCCGAAAATCGCAACCCTGCTGTTGCTGAGCTTTTCCATTGCTTCTTTGCCGAACAAAAGCTCGGTTCTTGAAAACTGATTTAGCATATAAACACTCCTGAATACTGTTTTATTTTTCTATGATATCATATCTATGCCCTTTTTTCAAGTGGATTTTTGCCTGCTTTTATTAATTTTCTGATAAAGCCTATATGTATTATATAATATCTTTGTTACAGTTTTCGACCGCATTTTCGTTGCGTTTTTATCGAAAATGTGATATAATATTATATATGATAATATGCAAAAAGTAATAAAAAGGATTGGTAAAAACATGGACATTAACAAGACCCTTGCGGAAGAATTCAAGCTCAGACAGGAGCAGATCGACAACACTGTAGCACTCCTTGATGACGATAAAACTATACCGTTTATTGCACGATACAGAAAAGAGCTTACAGGCTCGTTGGACGATCAGGTGCTTAGAGAGATCGCTGACAGACTCACTTACCTGAGAAATCTCGAAAAACGTAAAGGCGAGATAATCTCTTCTATCACTGAGCAGGAGAAAATGACAGACGAGATAATGTCTGCTATCGAAAATGCAAAGACCCTTGTGGAGGTGGAGGATATCTACAGACCTTTCAAGCCGAAGCGTAAAACAAGGGCTTCGGTGGCAAGAGAAAAGGGGCTTGAACCACTGGCTGAACTTATCCTGACCCAGGATAAGAAATGCGACCCGCAGGTCGAGGGGTCAAAATTTATCAACGAGGACAAGGGCGTAAAGTCTGCGGACGAAGCTTTGCAGGGTGCAATGGACATAATCGCAGAGGATATCTCTGATGACGCTGACCTTAGAAAATACATAAGAACGCTGTTTTCACAGATAGGCGTGATAAGCTCAAAGGCGTCTGACGAGAATGCCGAGTCGGTGTACGAGAACTATTACGACTATGCCGAGGCTGTTGGGAAGATAGCAGGTCACAGAGTTTTGGCTTTGGACAGAGGCGAAAAAGAGGGCGTTCTAAAAGTATCAGTGAATGTCCCAGAGGGCGCAGGAGAGAGAGCCTGCGTGTCAAGATATGTGAAAAATAAGTCAGAGTGCGGACAGCTTGTTACGGCTGCTTGTGAGGACGGCTATAAAAGACTTATTTATCCGTCCATAGAGCGTGAGATAAGGGCGGAGCTTTCGGCAAATGCTCAGGAGGGGGCAATAAAGGTGTTCTCTTCAAACCTCAGACAGCTTCTTATGCAGCCGCCTGTTAAAGACACTGTTACCCTTGGTCTTGACCCGGGATATGCTCACGGTTGTAAGACCGCTGTAGTGGACGCTACGGGCAAGGTGCTTGACACTGCGATAATCTACATTACTCCGCCAAAGAAGGATACAGAGCGTGCTAAGCGTATTCTGACGGGCTTTATAAAGAAATATGGTGTTACGACCATCTCCATAGGCAATGGCACTGCTTCAAGAGAAACAGAGCAGTTCACAGCCGAGCTTATCAAAGAAATTCCGCAGAAAGTTTCTTACATGGTGGTGTCTGAGGCAGGCGCTTCCGTTTACTCCGCTTCCAAGCTTGCGGCTGAGGAGTTTCCTGAGTATGACGTTTCACTGCGTTCAGCAGTATCAATAGCACGCCGTTTGCAGGACCCTCTTGCAGAGCTTGTAAAGATAGACCCAAAGGCAATAGGTGTTGGACAGTATCAGCATGATATGCCAAAGGCGAGAATGGACGAGGCTTTAAAGGGCGTTGTTGAGGACTGCGTAAACTCAGTAGGCGTTGACCTTAATACGGCTTCATACTCATTGTTGTCATACATATCGGGCATTAACATGACGGTGGCAAAGAACATTGTTTCCTACCGTGAGGAAAACGGAGCTTTCACCGAAAGAAAGCAGCTTATGAAAGTTCCGAAGCTTGGCGCAAAGGCTTTTGAGCAGTGCGCAGGCTTTTTGAGAGTGCGTGGCGGAAAAAATCCGTTGGATAACACGGCTGTTCACCCTGAGTCATATAAGGCAGCGCAGGCGCTTATTGACAGGTGCGGGCTGAGCCTTGCGGACATGGGTGACGTAAAGCAGATAGCTGAGAAAGTCAATGCAATGGGCATGAAGAAGCTTGCCACAGATATCGGCATTGGTGCTCCGACGTTAAAGGACATAGTAGGGGAGCTTGAAAAGCCGGGTCGTGACCCTCGTGACGAGCTGCCACCACCGCTTATGAGAAGTGGCGACATCATGGAGCTTAAAGACTTGAAGCCGGGCATGGAGCTTATGGGCACAGTGAGAAACGTTATAGACTTCGGAGCGTTCGTTGATATCGGCGTTCATGAGGACGGACTTGTACACATTTCTCAGATGTGCGACAGATATATAAAGCACCCTCTTGAGGTCGTAAAGGTCGGGGAGGTAGTTAAGGTTTGGGTAATTAACGTTGACCTGAAGAAAAAGCGTATTTCGCTTACTATGAAAAAGCCTAAGGTGTAGGGATCCAAAACGAAATAAGTTGGAAAAGTGTCAGATCAACGTGCGAACACTATTCGCCCCTACAAACAGCACATTTACGTCGTTTGTAGGGGAACGGTGCAATTTCTGCTTTGCAGAAATACGGCGATCCGTTTGTTTGAGCCTATTTCAACACTCTCAAGGGCTGTGACAACAGCCCTTTTTTGTTTGCCGCCAGGTGTGGTCTTGACGCAGGGAGCTGAGAAACGCCTTATGGCTTGACCTTACGGTATAATTATGGTAATATAAAATCGTACACAGACTATGTTATAAAAGGACGTGAAAAAATGCGGATCGCAGTTTGTGATGATAATGCTGTTTTTCTTCAGTTTTTTAAATCTATGCTGGCAAATGAACTTGAATCAAGGTCGGTCAAGGCTGAAATAGAAACGTTTACCAAAGCTGAGAGCTTTTTTTACTGCCATGGTAAAAAGCCTTTTTCGGCTATATTTCTTGACCTTGATATGCCTGAAATGACAGGTTTTGAAGTCGCGCGGCAGCTGGGTCAGAATGGTAATTGCTTCGTGATCTTTGTGACAAGTCATCAGGAGCTGGTTTATGACAGCTTTAATTTCAGACCGCTGAATTTTATATGCAAAGATCCTGACGCTGATGTTATGAAGGATAGGCTCCATATGGTAGCAGGACAGTTGACGGACGCACTGAAGCAGGAAAAGACAGTGGTTTTGGAGAATAGGGAGCAGGGAAGGATCTCTGTAAAGCTTCGGGATGTAACTTATATAGAGAGCAATAGCCACAGCATCATATATCATTTTGCAAATAATAAGGATACTATTGCAGTCAGAGATAGCATTGGAGAGATAGAAGAAGCTTATCGTAAATTTGATTTTATACGGGTGCATAAAAAATATATCGTCAATCTGAAATATGTTTTTAACATAAGCCGTTCAAATGAAACAGTGATCTTTAAAAGTGGTTCAGAGCTTCCCATGAGCCGAGGATATAAGAATGCAGTTGACGACGCTTTGACTGAATATCTGAGGAGAAAGTGATGACTATTACATTGTGGACGATATTTGAGATCTTGATAAACTTTTATCAGGGCGGTCTGGAAACATGGTTTATATATAAATTTCTTACGCCAAGATCTCATGAAAGGGCTAAGATATGGGCTGTTATATTTGCCGTTTGTGAAGGCTGTCTGGTCACTGCTTTTAATTATTTCACTGTATTTGAGGGCTTTGGAAGTGCTTTGTACTGGGCAAGTCTGCTTGTTTTTGCGTTTTGCTTTTTTAGTGACAATGCAGTAAAGAAATTTCTTTCCATATCCCTCTCTCAGGTTGCGATCTTGTTGATAACGTCATTGGAACTAAATGTTGTATCGTCATTTTTTAAAATATCCCTCAGGAAGCTTGTGGTCGAACAAAGCTTGCTTAGATTTGTGACGCTTATAATGATCCAGACCTCTATATTCATTGTATTTAGATTAATACTGATGGCCTTTAAACACACAGATGATTATACGGCTTCAGATTGGGTGACGATAATTGCAGTGCTTATTATTTCGTTTTCTCTCGTTATGGTAATACATGAACTGTCCCTTTCGGCAGACGATGGCCATAGACTGTATATAAATCTGTCATATATGCTTGTCTTTGTTCTTAATATACTTATATTCTGGATAATAAATTCTTTGATAAAAAAGAATCGGAAGCTCAAGGAAATGGAGATAGTCAAACTAAGAGAGCAGTATCTTGAGCAGTTTATCGGAAACGCCGAGTCGCAATATGACGCCATGAGAAAACTAAGGCATGATATAAAAGACAAATATGAAACGGTCAATGAACTGTTGAAAGTACAAAAAATAGATGAAACGAGAAAATTTATCTCAGAAAACTTTGACCTTATCGAGAAGTCGGAGTCCTATGTTAAAACGAAAAATAATATTGTAAATGCTATCGTTAACGCAAAGCTTACGATGGCTTCTTCCTTGGGGATAAAAATATCATGTATAACAGTTTCAGATTTTGAGGGAATAAAGGGAACTGACCTTTGCGACCTGTTGAGCAACACGTTGGAGAATGCTATAACGGCATGCAAGGAAATAGCCGATGACGCAAATAAATTTCTGTATCTGAAGATCGACCGAGAAACGGATACATATACGTTTTTGATAAAAAATTCAATAGATCATTCTGTTATGGATAGTAATCCAAGGCTTACGACCACAAAGGCTGATAAAAAACAGCATGGCCTGGGGACCTCAATAATCAGAGAGATAGCAAGAAAATATAATGGCAGATGCGATTTCTATGAGTCGGAGGGAATGTTTTGCTGTCAGGTAACATTGATGGCAGATACAACGGTCCTGAACTGATTGTTCTGGGTCGTTGCTGCATTTCGTGACAAAAACCTGCAACTCATTCCAAAAAGCTTGACATATTGCTGTTATTCTAGTAAAATTCAAATTAGGGTAAGACAAAAGCGAGGCGGTAGTTTATGGATCTTGTTGTATCGGGTATACTTAATTTTTTGACCGAGCAGGAAGCTATCGGCAAAGCAGATGAGGTACAGGATTTTTATCGGTATGGCATAGAAATAACTATCTCATCAATGTTAAACATTGTGCTTGTATTGCTTATGGGAGCATTGACAGGGCATTTGCTGGAAAGCGTAATATATTTGGCAGTGTTTATTGCTGTCAGGGTTATTACCGGAGGGTATCATGCAGATACATATTTCAGATGCAATCTGCTGATGTGTTCGACATTCATTGCCACAGCTTTTCTTAATGACAAGGTATGCGGATATATAAATATATGGGTGATAGCTGCCTTTGTGGTGTTTGAAGAGATAATAGCTTTTGTATTCTGCCCTGTGGAGAACAAAAATAAGCCTATAGAAAAAGAAAAAAAGCCAAAGTTCAAAGCGATGGGAATGATAGTTTTTCTGTTGCTTGATCTGTTTGGCGGGGCGATCATCAATAGATATCAGACGGTTGGATCTATGATCCTGTTAACAAATCTATTAATTGCAGTTTTAATAATAGCAGCGAAGATCAAAGAAAAGAGGTGTGATAAGAATGAGATCATTTAAGAAATTGCTTGCCAGCCTTATTGCCAGAGCAACTAAGAGAATGGGTATAGCTGCCTGCGGATGTGCATCAATGTATGGTGGCTATCAAGCTAAAGAGCCAAAAAACATTTACAAGAATTAAGCGTAAAGCTACAAGAATTACGATAAGCATTACAAGGTCTTTATCATTTCCCCTTTAAATCTTGTGATACTTGTAAATGAGGTAACATTAGCAGGAAGATAACTTCCTGCTGGTGTTACCATTTTTTTATTTGTAGTGAGTTCAAGCTTTTTACAGTGAGTAAATTTGCTTTTAGGCAACAAAAAAATCCGCCCTACAAAAGGATGCGCTGTACTATTCGGTTTTCAAAGAACGGGCGGAGGCTATAGAGAAAGCCCCCTCACTTTCCATGACGAAAAGTTGAGGGGGCTACAACCAAGTTTTTTAATTTTCTAAAAGATTTTTGAGCTTTGCTCTGATTTTTGTCAAAGGCATAAAGAAAGAGTGTCGGAGATTGCCGTCCCCGTTCGGCTGGGGATACACGGTCAGAATGTGGGTGTCGCTTGCCGCCTTTCGGAAAGGGACTTGCTGGCAAACCCGCTTTCAGGAAAATAGGCGGTGGCGGAATGATCCGTCACCGCCTATTGTGTTTAGGCTATTTCGATTTCGGAAGCGTCGGCTTATTTAACTTCGGATTTCTTTCTCTTTTTGCCGCTTACGCCCAGCAGAGTCAGAACGCCGCCGCTAACGTACAGAGCAGCCAGCCAACCGATGTGGTTGCTGCTGTCACCGGTCTGAGGACACTTGGTGGAGTCGTCATTTCCTGGCTTATTGGTGTTATTATCACTGCTGCCTGTATTGTCGGTGTTGCCGCCGTCGGGGAGCTTGTCGATGACCGTATTCTCGCTGCGCTTGGCGCCGCAAACGGTGCATTCCTCGTGCTTGATGCCGGTGGCCTCCTTGGTAGCGGCCTTGTCGATTACCCACTGGAAGCTGTGTGCTGCCGTGTCGGTCTTGTCGCCGCACTCACACTCATGCCAGTGGTTGGTGCCGTCATACTTCCACTCTGTACCGTAGCTGTGGGTATGATTGCTGCCTGTTGCGGGGATCGGTGCGGTTTCAAGAACCTTCTTGCAGACGGTGCATTCCTTATGCTTAGCGCCGTCGGCGGTTTCGGTAGCTGCCGTGTCAACAATCCACTCGCTGGCGCTGTGAGCCGCGATATTGGCCTTATCGCCACACTCGCACTCATGCCAGTGATCGGTGTCGTCATACTTCCACTCTGTGCCGTAGCTGTGGGTATGGCTTGGAGGCGCATCCTTATAGGTGGCCTCGAGCTTCACATCATTGCCGGGCATGGTGAAGGTGGTAGTTGCCTTGGTGGCGTCTGCCAAAGTGACATTGCCCTCCAGCACGACCCACTTGTCAAAGACCTTGCCTGCCTCCGGTGCGTCCGCCGTAACGGTAACAACGGTGTTCTGCGCGATCTTGTCCGTGATAGGTATCCCTGCGGCAAGGGAGGCCGTGCCCTTGATGACCGTGACCGTGAACTCGGTCGCGGCGGAGCTCCTGACGAACCTTGTCTCGCCGCAGTCGGCGCGCTGGCAGGTGTAGAGAATTCCTTCGCTCTTGCCCTGTTTTGCAGGTTTGCCGCCGTCCCAGTCGTGGCTGAGCTTATTAACGACATGACCGTAGCGGATAATCTGTCCGCAGCCGGCTGTGCACTGCTGGTCGCCGCTATAGCCTGAGGTGGTGCATCCTGGCTTAACCTCATTGATCAGCTTGTAGTTATCGGCAATTTCGTGGAGGGACGGGGTTGAGACGCCCTTATGCGCGATCCTGTCGCACGATGTGCAGTACTGGTTGCCGGAATAGCCCCTCTCTGTACAGGTCGCCGTTCTTACATCCCGCAGTTCAAGGGGACCGCTATGCCTGAAGTCGCCGGTCTCGCCCTTTACGGTGCCGCCGCAAGCTGTGCAGCGGTAGTCGCCCTCATAGGCGCGGTGTCGGCAGTCACCCGATTTGGCGTTATAGCGTTTGCCGCCATGGCTCGCGTCTGTGGTTGCTGAGTTGGTCGTGCCGTAGTAGTACAGCGGCTGCAGTGGACCGGTATGACCGGCGTTTGCAGGTGGGTAGATATCCGAACCGGCACTGATGATATGGCCGCAGTCTGCGCAGGCGGTGTCGCCGGTATAGCCCTTACGGTCGCAGACCTGCTCCTTCGCGTTGAGCAGCGTTGTGCCGCCGCTGTGGTCACAGCTTGCATAGACAGGCTCAAAGAAGAAACTGCCGCCGCCGGGGGCACCCATGGTGCTGAACTCTGGGATCGTGCAGCCCCACTCGAGGGCGGAGCCGTTGGTCACCAGCTTGAACATGGTCTTCGCCTTATTGGTATTCCAATTTCTAGTAACAGGTATGATGTCATACTCATTGTATTCGCGGCGATACTCCACCTTCCAGCCGATGGCTTTCTGACCGGTTCTCTCCTCGGGATAAAGCCTGATCTTGTCGCCGGACTTGACGATCATACGGGTTGCCCGGCCGTTTTTCACCGTCACAAGGGCGGTGTCCTTTGTCCAATCGCCGTCAATTTCTTTCGTCTCTTTGTATTCGCAGACGCTGCATTCAGCCTCCATGCCGCCTTTATCGCCCTCGGTATCGGGGTTTTTGACCACATTCCAGCGGCCCCAGCTATGGGGAACCATGATGAACTCTTCGCAGCCGGGAACCTTGCACTTTTCTGGGTGGGCATAGCCGGATTCAAGGATGAGCTGCTCCACCGTCTTGGTCGAGCCGCCGATGTTGAAGGTATACTCATAGATACTGCCGAAGCCGGTGCAGTCCCAGTTCCAGCCGTAATCATGGACATGGCTCTTCACAGGAACTATATAGTCGCAGACGGAACATCTGAGCACATCGACCTTGCCGCCGCCCACTGCGTCATAGCTAATGTCAAGCACAAAGGTATGCGGGAAGATGCGCTCCTTGGAGCCGGTGGTCATATAATGCGGTTCGTAATAGCCTGCTTCAAACAGGCACGGGAGCTTGTGACCGTCGCATTTCGGGTCGCCGCCCACGACACCGTCATGGGTAACCCCATGCTTATCGACCCAAGTGACATTGTATTTCGGCGTTCTCTCGCTGTCTTCTGTGAAGCACTTATAAGTACACCCACTCTTAAATCAGGCAATAGACCATATTCGATGAATATAAAATAACGCAACATGAGGCTATGTCTCCGAAACTATTAATGGAGGCATAGCTATTTTTTCTCTTGAAATAATCTCTCCGATGTGGTATAATGATAACTGATACATAAAGCATGACCAATTGTGAGGTGATTGCTATGAATATTGCTATCGTTGATGATGAACCTGTATTCTTAAAACAACTTCATAACAGATTAAGAGAAATGAAACTCCCCGACTGCGAAATACACGAATTTACAAGCGGGAGAGACTTATTGAGTTTCTATGTCAAGGGAATGTATGAAGTCATCATACTCGATGTTGAAATGCCCGATCTGACCGGATTGCAGACCGCTGAAAGAATCAGACAGATAGATGGTTCAGTTATTATTTCTTTCCTGACGAATTATGCCGAATTTGCCGTTAAGGGCTACGATGTGGGAGCGTTTCGCTATATATTGAAAAATCAGCCAGACTATGTATATACCAAACAGCTAAATTCTATCATTGCTGAGTGCCAGCAGCGATTTAGAACTTTCACTTTCAATAATAAAAATCTGTCATTCAAGTTCAGGCTGACAGATATTCTTTACTTTGAGGGACATAGAAGAAAGGTATCACTATTCACAGTTAATGGTGAATTGGAGTACGGCGGCGATTTTTCAACTGTGTGTGGCGAGTTGTTAAAGTACAATTTCGCTATTATAAACCGTGGAATACTTGTAAATCTTGACCATATACAGAATATTACCAAGTACGATATTATTCTAAGCAACGGCAGAAAAATCCCCATAGGCAAAACATATAAAGATGAGATAGTTGCTCGCTATCTTAACTATGCAACAGGGAGATGATCGAGTTGCCCGTATTGATTGAAAATATCATTGAGATTGTCAATGTAGCAATTGAAATGATGTTGGTATTCTTATACTTTTCCTTGTTGAGTAAGGCAAAAGTTAATAAAGCAGTTCTTTATCTGTCGTATCTTCTTTCTACTGTAATACTGTCAGCGACAGTTTTGTTGACAGATAATATTTTAGTGTATCTGATTACAACCATTATTCTTATTAGCTCCATGTCCTTTATTTGTTATGATGATTCAATCCGTCATAAAATATTTTGGAACATATTGTTTTTACTGATTATATCTATATCTGAACCTATTGTGATTGGATTACTTTGCATTGCTAATATGGGAACACCAGATGAATTCTTAGAGTCTGGTTTAGGACGTTATCTCGGAATGGTAGGCACAAATATAATTTATTTATGGCTTATAGGATTGATGCACCGCATAATAAACAAAAAAATTCGTGAACTGCCGATAAAATATTGGATATTGATAATAGTTATTCCAATCATAAGTATTTTTCTTTTACAAACAATGCTTGATGGATTTGTTGGCAGCAACACTTATAGTTATGTTTCTTTGGGCGTTTCTCTTGCAGGAATTATCTTTATAAACCTTGCTATGTTTAATTTCTTTGAAAGTTTTGAAGATAAGATAAAGTTAAAATACCTTGAAACAATAAAGCAACAGGAACAGGAAAACTATAAGCTGCTTACCCTGTCATACAAGCAAGTACGAGAGTTTAAACACGATATTGAAAATCAATTTTTAGTTCTGAATGATATGTTGGAAAACAATGATACTGATTCTGCTAAGGAATATCTTGTCAAGCTAAGCTCATTTGTAAGGCTTGCTAACAGACTCTGCTATACTGGTAATAATGCCGTCGATTCTATTGTGAACATCAAGGGTTCTCTTGCTCAGACATACGGTATAGAGTTTATTTGCAAGGTCAATATCATAACAAATATCAAGGCAGACGAATTGGAGTTGTGCCGTATCATCGGAAACGCTCTTGACAATGCAATAGAAGGTTGCCAGAGAGCTGGTGTATCACATAAGCATATTTGGATAAGCCTAATGGAAGAACGAGAGAAGCTATTTATTGTCATTACAAATACATCAGATAAGGTAGATACATCTGTTTTAACATCAACAAAGAAAGAACAAGGGCTTCACGGCATAGGGATAAACAGTATCAAATCCTCCGTTGATAGATTGGGTGGGTTAGTAAGTTTCGATTATGATGACGGAATTTTTAAGCTGAACATTATGGTTCGTAATTGTTTACAAATTTAACTATTTGCATTTCGGGACAAGAAGACGACATTTGGGGACACTTTGAGACCTTTTTTCTCAAAACCTATTGAAAAAATTTGCAACTTGTGTTATGATTTTTGCAGGAAGTGATTCAGAAATGATTTCAAAACTTGCAAAAAGCATAGCACACTTTTTTGTGGTTCAGAACATAACGGAAGAATCCAAAGAGGTGATCTACGCATATGGAATGGAGCTGCTGATCTCTGATGTGCTGAATACCATTATCGTCCTGCTGATTGCTCTGTTTTCCCATACGCTGCCTGCGGTTGTTGTATTCATAGCCGTATTTATGGGGTTGAGACAGTTTGTAGGTGGGTTTCACGCTAACAGTCATCTTAGTTGTATGTTCACGCTTGTCATGGTGATGATGGTTTTCTCTTACGGCATTTGCAATGTAAGCGGACATATTACGCCAATATTCAGCATCAGTTTCATAATGATAGCATTACCAATCATTCTATGTATTGCTCCCGTTCCGCATCCGAATAAACCGATGTCAGAGGAAAAGAGTGTCAAGCTAAGGAAAAGAAGCTGCATCTTAGCTGTTACCCTATCCGTTGTCACGATTGCACTGCTTGTATTCCAATATCAAAAACTAAGCCTTTATGTATCAAGCGGAATGCTGCTGTCAGCAATCATGGCACTGCTCGGTCACTTTTTGAATCGGGGTGATAACAGTAAACGATGATAAGGAAAGAGAAAAACGGAGTATTTTGGCGATTGTAATTCTTGCTCTTGTAAGGCTGGTGCTGTATATCTCAAATGGCAGCGTTTGCGGTATTACGTTTTATCAACCGAAAGAGCCTGACTTATCTGAACTGTTTGAAAGGAGGGATTTGTAATGAAAAAGCTGATGAGCATAGCAAAGAAGGCTTCTACGGCACTGGCGGCTCTTGCGCTGGTGGTAGCTACCACATCAGTTCCGAGTGCTTGCTTCCATTGGTTCGCACAACCTGTAGAGCCAGAAGAGCTGAGAAACTATGTAAACAAGAAATAATTGGCAACTGTGTGTTGCAGAAAGGGGGTATGAAATGGTTAAGAATAAGATTTTGAAACGTATCGTGGCAGGTCTTAGCTGTATTGCGTTATCTACAACTATGCTTACGAGTTTACCTGCTTTTGCCGATGATTATGTTGACGAATATCAATATTACTCAACGTTAGATCCTAATGGTGAAGAGTACCAAGAATGGAAATCAAATCTGGCAAGTTCTGCTGTAAGTGTTCCCCAAAATAGAATGCTTAAAAGTATTCTCAAAAATAATACTTTAATAGCAAATGACTACATTGAGTTCAACACTGCAAGTAATGGTCACTATACTATTGGTACAATAGGAGGAAACCCTAACAGTTCAACTGATGATAATAAAAAGATGCTTTTCGGTCATCCGGGTGGAGGAACATCAAAAACAACAATTGTTGTTGGTGAAAGCATAAATGAGTTTACATCATCAAATGTAACTTATGATGCTGATGGTTCTAAAAGTGTTTCCAAAGCTTCTTATGATGGTGTTGATGTCACACAAGAACTATCTATTATTGAGAATTCGGCGACTGGACGAGATGATGTTGTTAAGATTAAGTATATCGTCAAAAATGATACAGAATACGCCAAACAAGTGGGCATAAGAATTATGATGGACACTATGCTCGGTGGTAATGATGCTGCGCCATTCAGAGTAAACGGATCTGATGTAACAACTGAAACCGTATATTCAGGTTCTAATATTCCGCAAATATGGCAAGCCTTTGATTCCGCAACTAATCCCGGTGTAGTAGCACAAGGTACATTCTACAAATCGGGAGACAGAAAACCTGATAAAGTACAATTTACTAATTGGGGAAATGTAACAAGTACGCTATGGGATTATGTGACTCAGCCAGGACGATCTAATGGAGATAGTGCAGTATCCATCACATGGAACAAAGATACTTTCACCAGTGGTGAAACACGAGAATTTGTTACCTATTATGGATTGAGTGAGTTAGAACAGAATTTAATTCCTCCGTTAGCATTAAGTGTATACGCTGATAATAAGGTTAGTATTTCCAATTTTAATTATGATGATATAAATGCAAATGTATATTTGGATAATATTGGAGATGGCGATGCGACAGATGTATCGATAAAAATCACTGCTGATAACCTTGAACCAAAGTATGGAACCTCACTTACACACAATTATTCGGTAATAAAGCCAAGTAAAAGCTATTCAATTCCTTTGAAATTTATAGTTCCAACAGATTCAAAACATAATTCTGATATAAATGCAAAATTGGATTTTGAATTATCATACAAAGTTGCCAAGACCGGTGATACAGAAGTAAAGCGAATAACCAAAAACATAACAATTCCTAAATTGAAAAGAGCCGTTGTAGTAGTACCGGGAATAATGGGAATAGATCTTGCAAAAACATCAAATGATGAAAGTGTATGGGGATCTTGGATTGAACAGCCAAGTAACTTTGATGATGTTAAAAAAATTCACAATGCGTTCCAGTCGCTCAAATGCGATTACTACGGTAATAGTAATATTGAATTATATCCTGTTAATAATTATGGATATGATGATACTTATAAAGGAATAATTGAATCACTAAATAATGATACTGATATTTCTGATAAGTATGATATCTTATTTTTCCCGTATGATTGGAGAATGGGAGCGCAAATAACGGCTAATAATCTTCATGATCTTATTAGTGATTATAATGAGGTAGTTTTTGTTGCACATAGTATGGGTGGTATTGTTACAGAAAAATACATTTCGGAATATGGTGCTGATAATATTTCTAAACAAATAACTGCCGGAACACCATTTTGGGGTGCGCCAACGATGCTTTGCGTTTTAAGCACTGGTGATTTATCATATATCATAGGAGGACTCGGGGTAGCAGAATCATTATTTACTTCATTTGAACTTCCAAGTGTTTTGGTGAATTTAGGCAGTTGTTATGATTTGTTGCCAAATAAAGATTATACAGATGACTGGCAGTGGATATATTCATATAAACGAACTTATGATCATTGGTATGATTATTTTATAGATAACGGCAATTTTACGTATTTTACATTTGACGAATTTGATGAGCTGATTTCTGATGATTATAATAATTATCTTTGGATAGATGGAAAATATAACCATAGCCGCATAAAAATATCCCAAAACAATACTAATAATCTGAAAAGAATAGCATTAGTAGGAAGTAATAGAAATACCATTTCAACTATTCAACATTGTCCTGGCGATAGAGGATTGCAATTCGTTCCAGAATATGGTATTGGCGATAGTGTAGTTCCAATTGAAAGTGCAACAATGAATTTTAATCACGATCTTTTGGATATAAAAATCTTTGATCAAGATCATATGGGGTTAATACAGAGTCAGGAATGCATAGATGAGATATTAAAAAACATAAAAGATACAAAATCATTTATGAAGCTGCCCATGAGAACAAAAATGGCAAATAACAATCTTACATCTAATGCCATAGAAGAAACCAAGACACTTTCAAATAAGCTTGCTATTTCAGGTTATTTTGATTTATTCTTTTCAAACGAAACCTGTTCATATTATTACACAAATTCAGAGGTTCATGAAGGGAATAATTTTAAATTTGACCCTTTAACATCAGTTGGCAATCCGATTTTACTGGCTCAATTTGCTGATGATAATTATGATTGTAAAATCAATTCACTTGCTGATCAAAACACTGATATTATGTGCAATATTGATGGAAACATCTATTTGTATACCAATATCTCTGTGAATAGTGGATCTGTATTATTCTTAAATTTATCAGATGGTTCATTTTTTATTAACATTGATCTTGATAATGATGGTGAAATAGATACAACTGTTACGCCAACTATCAATCCAGGGGTAATTCAAGATGATGAGAAATCACCTGAAATAACAGTAGAATCTTGCAATGCAGGTATTAGTAACTCAAATACTATAAATCCCAATATAGTTATAACTAACAACTCTGACAAGCCTTTAAAAATGAGTGATATAACTATAAATTATGTATTTAATGCAGACAATAAAGAAAACCTTGAATACCATTGCGACTGGCTTGCTGTAGATAATCAATACTTAGGTAATACTTCGGTTTGTGAATTTGTTAATGACGATTACGGAAATACATATGCAAAAATCAAATTTAATACCGATGTTGAACTTCAACCTAATAAACAGTTTGTAATCCATTTTAGACTAAATGCAGCAGATTGGTCTAATTGGGATACATCGAATGATTATTCAATGGGAACAGAACAGCTATTGCCAAATGATAAAATAATTGTTTTTTATAATGAACAGCTTATAAGCGGTGTCCAGCCTTGAAGTAGAGGTTGAAGCAATGAAAAAAACAATTATAATTATAATTATATCATTATTAGTTACGGCAGGCACTTTTGTTTTATCTAAGTATCACAACAGAGATAAAATGATGACTCAAATGAATAAAGATATACAAGATTATTATTATATAAGCTGTCCAAATGGAAATGAGCTTGACATCAAGCAAAAGAGCAGTAATGAATATCAATACTCTATTCTTAGTTATCCTTTTAGCACAACAGAATACACTAACAAATTTACATTCAGATTAAAAGTGAGTCTTGATCAGAAATTCATATTTGAAAAAATCGGCTTATTGACAGGCACAAGCGGAGTAAACGCAAATACAGACTTTCCTAATTGTCTTATTAAAGAAAATGATTCTTCTCAATATCAACGTTTTTTTCTCCCCACGCCAGAAGAAGATAATGATGTTTCAACAATCCTTGGCGAAGGCAAAATATATGTATCATTCAAGAATGCAATCAATTCATCAGATATATCATCTGTAATAGATGAATATAGTGAATACGGAACAGTGACATGGCTTTGGGTCGATACTTACAATGATTCTGATTCAACACTACCAACGATTCAAAATCCTCAAAATGACGAAAGAGGAGTGTATGGTATCCCGTTGTTCTATGCTGGCGAAAAGCTCATTTCACCATTAGATAAGTTTGTTAATATAATAAATGATAAACACGCTTATTTGGAAGACGAATTTGAAAACATAAGAAACGGTATTAATACAGGTAAAGATACTATTAAGCAATCTGATATTAATATTATAGGTATTGTTTTATTGTCCCAAAAAGATTTGAACCGTAGTGCCATAATAAACGAAATCGCCATAAAGGGAAATGTCTATGTAGTTAACTAAACTATAAATTTATTGTTATCTTGTTTTATTGCCAAATACTATATTTTTCGTTCCACACAAGTCTGAATAGGCATTGTGGGGCACACCACAACAGGCACAAACTCTATTGGAACTGAATAACCGCAAGCCCTCGGAAATGCTCTTGTAAGCGTTTCTGAGGGCTTTTTCTTTTCAGCGGTTAGAATTCCGCTCCGCAGGCTCGGATAGTGATGTGTGGCATTTCCGTTCGCCTGACGGTCAAGCTGAGGTCGGCTCGGTGATGCCGTGACGGAGTTCATACTCACGCACACGGCGGTAGAAAGTATTTGCTGACATATTCATTCTCCGCATAAAGTCCCTGCCCGTGATGTGCTTGGCTCTCCATTCCCCATAGAGCTGACCGAACCTCGTCCAGTCGGTGGGGATAGGCTTTCGCCCGGTGTACTTGCCCTGAGCCTTAGCGATCTCGATGCCCTCACGCTGTCGCTGTTTGAGCTGCTCACGCTCCAACTGTGAGAGTGCAGCGAACACGGTGAGCATAAATTTGCCCGCAGGAGTGTCGGTGTCAATTTTCTCCTTGTGGCTGATGAGCGTTACTCCCTTGTCTGTGAGGGTGTCGATGATGTTCAGCAAGTCCTTTGTGGAGCGTCCCAGACGGCTGATACTCTCGATGTAGAGGGTGTCACCCTCACGCACATAGTCAAGCATTGCCCTGAGCTGAGGGCGGTCGGTGTTCGCTCCTGACAGCTTCTCGGAGAAGATGCGGTCAACCTGATAACTGCACATGATCTCCTGCTGTCTCGCTGTTTCCTGATGCTCCGTAGAAACACGGATATAACCTATTTTGCCCATAGTTGTTGTTTCCTTTCTTTATTCAAGTGTATTTTTATTTCTATGTTTAGCCTGTGTCCTCTGACGGCTTTTCTCACGCTCACGCTTCATCTGCTGTTCGTTGATGTACTGGCGCACCTGTCGGGTGTACTTCTTCGCCGTTTCACGCTTGGTGAGGAATGCGGTATGCTCGACATTAAGCCTGTTCCACTTCGATTTCAGCTTGTTGGACTTCTCCAAAAGGTCAAGCATCGTCGGCGGTTTGCCGTCAACAGCATACTTCTTGATATGCTCCTTGATGTACTTGACCGTCTGCTCGTAGTCCTCGATAGTGGCGGCATTTTTCTTCTTGAAACGGCTCTGCGACCAGCCCGATTTGCCCTGATACTCCTTGTAAACAGGCTCCAGCTCGTCACGGTGCTTCATCTTTGCAATGAGCGTGTCGATAGCTGTAAACTTCTTTTTCAGATCGGCACGCTCAGTTGTGTGGTCATCGGAGTGAGGTGTATTGAAGAAGAATCCAGACAGCTCGCTGAATGACATAACGCCACCAGCTTCAAGGTCTGCGATGATTTCGTTTGCTCTGCCCATACCTCTGATAGCTTTCCACGGATCTTCTTTCTTTTCAGGTGCTTTACTCTCCGTAGGTGTGGGCTGTGGTGTCCGGGCAGACGGTTCAGGCTTCGGATTGATAGCAGTTGCGTTAAGCATATCAAGCTGTGCCTGCCGTCTTGCTCGTCGGGCTGCAAAGAACTTCTCCACCTGTTCCGCAGCAGCTTTTCTCTTTGCGGTTTCACTTGTTTCGGTGATAGTTTCAGGCTCGGCAGATTGTTTCGGCTTTGTCGGTGCGGTGACTGTCTGTGTCGGCTTCGGCTCGGTCTTTGGAACAACAGGCTTCGGCGCTTCGATAAGCATATCGGGAGTGACATTCGCCGCTGACAGCTTTTCCTGTATCTCCGCTATCTGCTCGGCTATGCGTTCGGGGGTGAAGTCTGCGCCCAGGGTGTCGGCTCTTGTAAACTTCTGTTGACCGTCACCTGATAAACGGAATTTCAGCTTGACCTTATTGCTTGGCTTGTAAACATATTCGATACTGCACTCCGAACATTTTTCAAGAAAATCCTTGAAGTCACGGCTGTAAAGCATGACCTCCGCAATCCTGACACGGAGCTTATCTTTCCACGACTTGCCCTCTTTCTGCATATTCCTCTCAAAGTGAGATACCCCATGTCCCTTTTCAGGCTCGGAGATAACAGATATACCGTGTTCAGCACATATCTCGTCCGAAATCTCACGCAACTCTGCCCACGCTCTTTCAGACTTTCTGCCTTGATTATGCTCGGTGGTAAAGCTCAGACCGTTATACAGATTTGTGTTGTTGAAAATGATGTGGCAATGCAGGTGCGACTTGTCATGATGAACAGCAATGACATACTGATAATCGCCTTTCAGATAACGGTCGCACAGCTCCTCTCCGATCTGCATAGCTTGTTCGGGCGTGACTTCACCGGGGGCAAAGCTCTGTATCATGTGGTAGGCAAGGATTTGGGTGCGTCCTGTTCCTGTGTTTCGGACGGCTCGGAAGTCCTCGCTTGCTCCTGCGCTATCGGCTCGGCAAGCATAAGAGTTGACATATAAACCGTCGATGGTCTTATCATCTCTTGTGATGTAAGCGATCGCTGCGCTGACTGTTGCCCTGATCGTATGGATAGAAGTGTATGCCAAATTTCGTTTACCCCTTTCTTTATCTCGGTAATATCCTCGGCATAGATGTGACCTGTGCTGTAAAGTCGGACAAGTATCTGGTTGATGTTTGCTCCGATGCGTTTCATCAGACGGTTACACTCGGCAATTTCGGAACGGTCGGGCGTGAGATCAACCCTCGCCCGAACACAATCACGGATATACTCGGTCTTGTTCTTGTAACCGTACTGCTCACACTTGGAAAGAATGTCCTGCATTTCCGATTCGGTGAAACGAACATTGAGGGTGTAGGACTTCTTCTCCTTCTTGCGTTTCAGGTACTTGCGTTCATCGTCGGTAAGCTGGCTCTCGTCCTTGTCGGCAAGGCACTTGTCAAGGTCGGCTCTGACCTCTTTGTCAAGTGCGTGATTGATTGCTCCCTCGTAGGTCATACCCTCAAACTCCATAGCCTTGTGTTTGGGCGGTCTTCCACGCTTCTTTTTCTCGGTTTTCATAGTGGTGTCTCCTTTGTTTGTATTTCGGCGTTAGCCGATTTTCTTGACCGCTGTGCGGTCGTTTCGGGGCTTGGGGTGTCCCTAACAAGCATTTGGTATTTTCGCTCGCTGTGCGGCGCAAAATACAATGCTTGTTATTTTTGTTGCGCTGTAGCGCTATTTTCCAGCCTGTGGGATTTTCATATCACTCAGGCTTTCGATGCTCCGTCAGCGAATTTGGAGCTATGCGACTTAAACTCTCCGCCGCTTAGGTCGGCGGTCATACTCGCTCACGCTCCTGCGTGATGCACTCAATATCATCACTCTTGAAATTGTAAACTGGCTCAGCGCAGTTATTGCGCAGTCTGGGCGGCAGTCCTATGAAATATGCTCCCATAAGTTAATACCAAATTATTGACCGCTTCGTTAAGTATACCGCAGAAAAATTTTATGATGAAAATGATATGCAGGGGTGCGTGTGATCGTCACAACGTCAAAGCCCTTCACTTTTCTACCGGTGTTTTTGAGAAAATGGCGTTGTTTTTCAGAAAAGTTTACACTTTGTTCATGACGGTTCTCCCTTGTGCCTAAATTCAACAGCATATTTCTATACAGAATGTGAATAGGTCACGGCGGCACTCGGATAAAACCCCCTCTATATATACAAGCACGTTCAATCAGGAAACGGGCATGATTTTTATAAAAATAGTTGCTCCGTGATAATAATTCTCCGTATTGAATAAATCAGAAATGGTGACCTATGCAGTATGCAGTCAATGTGATATGGCTCGGATTTGCAATGCTCGGTCTGCTTTCTGCAAAATTCCCCATAACAATTTCACGAATGAAGAAGTTTTATGGCGCACTCAACTTCTTGCGCAATGCGAATAGACTTTTGCTGTCCGAGAATGCTATAATATTAGCATAGGGTATTATCCCTAAATCCAATACATTGGGAGGTGATGAGAATGAGTAAGAAAGCTAAGACCGAGGTTGATGAGAAGTCCGCTGTTATCATTACGGATGCTGTTCTTGCGGAGAATCAGGCAAAGCTCGACAGCTACGAAAAGTCTATCAAAGCTGTGCAGGAGCGCAGGCGCAAGGTCATCATTGATAGCAAGCTCTACACCTACGATAAGCTCTCACAGCTTTACGGCGGTGCGGAGGGACAGGCACTTCTCGATGCTGTGACTGCGGAGCATACGCTGATCGGCAAGCTGACAGCAAGCGGTATGACCTATGAGCAGATTGGTGAGCTGGCTGACGATAGTTCTGCCGATGCTGACAACAGCTCGGACGAAAGCTATTCCGAAAAGTACGCTAAGCAGATGAGCTTTTCAGAAACAGATCATTCCTATTCGGAGTAACATATATTCCGACAACAAAACGATTGCTGTGTAAGGGACGGCTCTGCCGTTCCGTACAGCACCTGTGCAGGCGTAACGCCCCTGCAACAAAAAGCCATTGCGTGTAGAGATAGATAATCGCAGGCGGAAAGGAGACACTTGCCAAGAAAAGATACAGGATTTACTTTGGCTGAGCTGAATGAGAGATATAAAGATAAGCCGACCAGCAAAGCCGTGTACGAAGTGGACGGTCAGCGTTATGCTGTGACAAGTCATTTCGTGGGTGAAAAAGACCTTGATAAGGTGCTTTATGAACTTGCTTTCAAAAGAGCGTTTCAGAAAACCGAAAAGAACTAAAAAGTTTTGAAAAAAGACTTGCCATATTCGGTTTTCTGCGCTATAATAGTTGTATCATCGAATATGGTTTGCTTTGATTGGAAAGGAGTTATTATGGCAAAGCAAACTACTTACAATGTCGGGATCTATGTGCGTTTGTCGCAGGAGGACGAACGTGCGGGCGAATCCCTTTCGATTGAAAATCAGAAGAAGATGCTGACGGAATATGTCAGCAAGCAGGAGGGGTGGAATCTTATCGAGATATGCGAGGACGATGGCTATTCGGGAACAAGTTTCGATAGACCAGGTATCAAGCAGATTCTTGATGATGCAAAGTCGGGAAAGATAAATCTTATCCTCTGTAAAGACCTTTCACGTTTCGGAAGAAATTATATCGAGGTCGGTCAGTATATAGATTACATTTTTCCTTCATTCAATATCCGCTTCATCGCCCTGAGCGACAATGTAGACACGCTTGACAGAAACAGTTCGGCAATGGATCTTATGCCTGTGATGAATTTATTCAACGAATGGCACGCCGCCAACACGTCAAAGAAGGTACGCAGTGTCATGGCAGCAAATTCTCGGCAGGGCAAGTATCTGGCGGCTTCAGCTTCTTATGGTTACATCAAGGCAGATGATGAAAAGCATACGCCCTTGATTGATGAAGATGCCGCCGTTATCGTAAGACGTATATTTGAGCAGAGGGCAAGAGGGTTAAGTCCGAAGCAGATCGCTATACAGCTTAACAAGGACGGCATCGCAACTCCCTCGGATCATCGTTATCAGCTTAAAGGCAAAGATAATCCCCTTGTGACTTCACATCTGTGGAATGATTGTATGGTGCGTGGCATTCTTAACAATGAGATTTATATCGGAAATCTCGCACAGCAGAGAGTGACAACGGTATCCTACAAAAATCACAAGCAGATACGCAAGGACAGGTCGGAATGGATAGTGATTGAAAATAATCATGAACCTATCATTTCAAGAGAGCTGTGGGACAAGGTTAGAGAGGTTGACGCATCGGTGAGTATCGGCAAGACAACAAAAGAAGGCGTGATTCTTCCGCTGTCAGGATTTATGTACTGCCCAGACTGCGGTTACAAGATGAAAATGAACAGAACCATGCACACCTCTAAGAAGCGTGGAACATATGAGACTGTCAGCTATCGCTGTGGTACTTATGTTAGAAGCGGAATGGACGGCTGCACTCCTCATTCCATTTTGGAAAGAGTAATTTCACAGATTGTTGTTGACGATATTAGAGCAAAGGCACGACTTGCCGTTGAGGACGAGGACGCACTCCGTGAAGCCGTTAGAAAACGCAGACAGGCTACTGCCGATGCGGAGAGCCAGCATAACAGCAAGGAACTCCATGAGGGTGAGAAAAGGCTTGCACAGCTCGAAACGCTTATCAGTAAGACCTATGAAGAAAAGCTCCTCGGTACTGTACCCGAAGAACTCTGCGTGAAAATGCTGAATCAGTATCTTGATGAGCAGAAGATGCTGAGAGAGAAAGTCGCTGTACTGAAAGAAAAGTGCGAAACCGCTGAACAGGCTGAAAAGGATATTGACAGATACATTGAAAATATCAAGAAGTATGTCGATATTCAGGAGCTTACCCGTGAGACTTGTTTGGAGCTTATCGAGTACATCGTGATTGGTGATCGTCCCGAAAGCAAGGACGAGGACAGGCAGATTCACATCTTTTACAAGTTCCTTGACAAAGGGCTTACGGAGAAAAGAAACATTCTGCTTCCGCAGAATGTGGAGTAAATAATATTTGGGTGTACTTTTATGGGGTTCTCCTCCGTGGGCACACGCACACCCGCCTGCTTGTGGCTGTAGGCATGGGTGGCAGTCAGCTTTGCCTCCGCTGTTTTCATGGTGTCCGAAGGGTCGCCCTTTCTGCCGATGACGCAGTAGTAGGAGTAGTCATCCATGCAGGCCTCGGCGGAAACCGACAGCCTCAGCGTTGGGGTGTTCACGTCCACATAGTAATCTTTCTCCGGCAGCTTGTAGGGCGCCGCCGTGGGATTCGCATTATTCTTCTGATACCACTGATAGGTCAGCTCGTCGCCTTTCAGGCTCTTTGCCGAGACAGAGAAGGTGACCCAGTTATGTTCACTGTACAGCAGATCGTTTTCCGGCTCTTCGTCATAATCGCCACTGCTGTAGATAGAGGTCTTACACTTGACGCCCCTCGGCTGGCGGTTGATGACGATGGAACTGCCGCTGATGTAGCCACAGACCTTGCACACGCCCTTGGCGTCAAATTCATGGTTGGCGGCATTCAGCTTTTTATCGTCACAATAGCGGCAGGGGTGCCAGTGCTGTGTTCCGTCAGCCGCCCAGGTGGCTGAGGCTATGTGGGTATGTCCGGCGCCGGCATGCTCCGTCTTCAAATGATCCTCAAAATCAGAGTCGCTGAAGCACCAGTCGTCATGATCGCAGCCCATAGCGCTTACGGCATCTCGGCAACAGTCCTTGCAGCGCTGATCGCAGCCGTCCTCGCAGGGATCGCTGTCGTGGAAGCACAGGCCGCAGTCCTCGCAGGATTCCTGGTTCAGCAGGCATTCCTCACACTGCTCGCAGGCCGTGTGGCAATCGATGCAGTGGATGACGCCGGTATCATCGTCGTCCACGCACTCGTCCACCGAACCGAAGCAGGCGTTACACAGCGAACAGTGCATCGGGTCGCTGTCATCGTTTGCACAGTCATCGCAGAAGCCGCAGGAGTCGCAGATGGTTATGGAGCAGCAGGGACCCTTATGGCATTCGCCGCACAGCTGGTCATCCTCGCCAATGTAGCACTTGGCGCAGGTGGAGCAGTGCGTGTCCTCCATGCACTCCGCGCATTTATAGCACTCCTCGCACCAGTAGGGCGTGTCGCCCAGGCACACACCGCAGTCGTTGCAATGGGTCTCAACCCAGCAATCGTAGTTGCAGTCAATGGTGCAGAACTGGCAGTCGCACAAATTCTCACCCCAGTGGTAGTGGTCGCAGTTGGGGCAATCTCCGCCAGTGTCGTAGTCATCCCAAAAGGCGTGGGCGGGAAGCTCCAGACCCGGCATCGGTGAGAGCAGCATCACAAGCGCCAACAGGACGCTGGCGACGCGCCTTCGTTTGTTCGTTTTTGTCATACTATTATTCCTCCCTCATAATTATTTTGAAGATTTTTATGCTTTTTGTGTTGCCTGATTTAAACACTGTCGATGACCGAAGCAAAGTAGTTTTCGGATACCGAACCGAAGAGAAAAGCGTCTATCAGACCCTCGCGCTTTGCCTGCCGTACCTTTTCGGTCAACTCTTCATCTGTATCATCATCCACAAAGAGAATGACACGACAGCTTTCCGTGTTCCGTTTTACCTTGTCACGGATCGCCATTCGTTCTTTGAACATCCATGGCGAATACGCCTTGACCTCCATTAAAAGCACATCCGGTCGATGCGTTTTGCACCACTCGGCGGTTGCGTCCGGCGACTCGGAAATCACAACTTGGCAATCGTCCAATTTTTGCATCAGCATTCGCTCCATGGTGTGCGCATGGATATCGCTTTGAATGTCCAGAACGATTTTTTTCATCATTCATCACCACCTTCTAAAAGCACAATCCTAATCTTACATTATCTATTATACTGATTTTTTGGCGTTTGTCACTGGCACTTGTGCCAGTAACAGAAGAAAGATCTCGATTTTTTCAAAGATTTTTGCCTTTTGGGCGCGAAAAACCCCTTGACCGTACAGCCAAGGGGTTCAGTTTTGCTTATTCGTCTTTTAAGGTGATCACCATGAGCTTGTTTTCAATGGCGGTTGCAACCAGCGCTTCTCTGCTTTCAAAGCCGCTCTTTTCCACCATATCGTCCAGGTTCCAGCGAACGCCGTTTTTGGAGATGCCCAGCTTATCGGCAATTTCCTGATAGGTAAAGCCCTTTATATAAAGGCGTAGTATGTCTAACTGCCGGGGCGAGAAGACATCGGACATCGTACCCTCCATTTCAATGGCCGGAGCGGTATCTGGGAATACCTTTTCGCCTGCCAGAGTGCGCTTTACCACGCTCATCAGCTCCTCTGTTCCGTGGTCCTTATACCACAGGCTGTCGGCAGCACCCATTTTGGCTCTTTGCAAAACTTCGGGATCGACAAGCGAGGTAGCCACAACGATTTTGATTTGCGGAAAAGC